>Ga0310690_10007156_pt1 | contig 14454 bp, 10 predicted proteins | sample AusTroGonzalo_MG_2_FD_207661 | JGI IMG/M metagenome (GOLD analysis project Ga0310690, IMG submission 207661) | Bovine rumen microbial communities from tropical cattle in Woodstock, Queensland, Australia - Gonzalo_04 (v2) (version 2) | ecosystem: Host-associated > Mammals > Digestive system >...
TGGGATGAAATAGGTTACGGAGAAAATTGCAGATATATATTGTATGATACGAAAAACGGTAATAAAATAGATGATAATGCATTTAAAAAAGATTACATCTATGAAAACGACAGTCTTTTGTTACAGATTAAACTTCCCAATAAAGATAGATTTTATGGAATATTTGTACCAAAGGGAACACAATTTTTTCAGGTTGAAGATACAGCATACGATAAAGAAGGAAAAATGACTCGACCATGGATTAAAATATCAATAAAATTTCCCGATACTTTACCTGAAGAAAAAAGATTTATTTCTACCGCATTACTTCCTTCATCAAGTTCTGAAACAGCAAAAAAAGATATTATAAAATATTACAAATATGCCTACAATTTTGTTTCCACCACAACGGTAAAATTGGATATTATAACAAAAAATAATTTAAATTATGCAACCACGGATTTTAAATTTACTTTCAATAAAAAAAGAGAAAAAGAAGAAGGAATTATTTTTAAAGAAGTTGAAGGACTTAAAGAAACCGTTTATTTTAATAACTATTCCGATCAAACTTTTTTTTGTTTATTTCCTCATCAATACAAAGCCACTACATCAAATGCTACAAAAAAATTATCAAACAACGAATTATCTACATTAAGGGGTAATTTAAAAATATATGAAGGAAGTAGTTTTTCAACGGAAAATAAAGTTTGCGGTGTAATTCCTTTTTTTAAATTAACCGATTTTTCCAAAAATGCAAAAGAAAAAATAATTACATCACTAAAAACCGACAAAGATATAGACATTGATATGGTTAAAGAAGAAAATACTTATTTTTACGGAAAAAATGTCGCAAAAATTGCAAATTTAATTCCAGTTTCCGATAACATTTATAATGTTTCAAATGATACTACGACGAAGTTAATAAAAAAGCTAAAAGATGAACTTATAAATTGGTTCACATACAATCCTACGGAAGAATCAAAATATTTCGCTTTTGATAAAACATGGGGTGGAATTATAGGAATAATGAACGGATTCGGAAGCCAAAATTACAACGATCATAATTTTCACTATGGGTATTTTATTTATGCATCTGCAATACTTGCAATGTATGATGAAACATTTGAAAAAGATTACGGCGGCATAGTTAAATTATTGATAGAAGATATTGCAAATACCGACAGAGAAAACAAAAGCTTTCCTTATATGAGGTCTTTTGATTTTTATGAAGGACATAGTTGGGCAAACGGGTTAGGCGGTTCTGACGATAACGGAATAGATATAGAATCTTCTTCGGAAGCAATGAATGCATGGGCTGCAATTTATATGTGGGGGCTTGCAACAAAAAATGATGATTACATAAAATTAGGATTGTATCTATACACAATAGAATATCAAGCAATTAAAAGTTATTTTTTTGTAACAGGAAAAGACAGTGTCGTAAAAGATATTTTCAATTCTGCAGGTTATAAAGAAAATTCCGTAGGCATTTTATACGGAGGAACAAGTAAATATAAAGTTCATTGGGGAGCTACCGATCCGAGACAAATAAGAGGTATTCAAGTTTTACCGATGACTTCTTCACTTTTATATACGGGTTATGATTCGTATTATGCAAAAAACAAATTTTTTACAACTTCTTCGTATACTTGGAATGATATTTGGACAAGATTTCAAGCACTTTATGCACCCAATGAAGCATGGATAAATTTTGATGAAAATCATGAAGGGACAGATTATATTGATGACGGAGGAACAGCAACTTATACTTACCATTTTATAGATTTTTTTAGACAAAACGGAACACTTGAAACAGGATATTCTGCCAGTATGCCATCTTACTTGGTTACAATAAAAAATGACATCCCTGTTTTTAGTGCTTATAATTATACTAACAATATTAAAAACGTTACATTTTATGATTCAACCGGCAATGACTTAGGTTATATGACCGTTCCTGCTAAAACATTTAAAACTACAACTCATCTAAAAAAAGATTCTGAAGACGAAACACTTTTAATTTATCCTGTTCCGTATAAACCTTCAAACTCAAATTATGGAGGACAAGGTATCCATTTTGAAAACATATCCGACGGAAGTGATATAAAAATATTTAATATTGCAGGCGAACTTGTTTACGAAAAAACAATAGCAAATGCAAATAAAGATTTTATTTGGAATGTTCGGAACAATTCCGGCAATAAAATAGCTTCGGGAATTTACATTTATTATATAATTACTCCTGACGGAAAAAAACATAAAGGAAAACTTGCAATAGAAAGATAATATCATGAAAAATTTTATTATAAGATGGACAATTTTTTTTATTTGTTTGATTTGTATTTATTTACTTATAAATGCAAAAGTCAATTCTATTGCAATTGCAAATATGCAGGGCGCCATTATAACGGAATTACCTAATTTTACAAGGCAGGAACTTATTTTAAACATAGATAATAGACTTAAATACTTATCTTGCAGGGTAAAAGGTGTAAAATTTTATATCTATAAAGTTAAACCGAGGGAAAATCTTTGGACTATTGCAAAAAAGCACGGATATTCCGTCCATACAATAATAGGCTGTAACCCTCAACTTGAAACATACAATGTATATGTAAACCAAAAACTTTTAATACCGAATATCGGCGGATGTTTACATCCGGTATCAAAAGAAGACACAATTGAGACAATATCAAAAAGATACGATATCGAAGAAGACCAATTGAGAGAAGTTAATATAAATTTATCGGATTTATCCCAACATGAATTTATTTTTATACCAAGAAGACGACCTGCCGTTGATTTAATGAACGAAAAAATGCAGGAAAAATATGCTTTGAGAGATTTATTTATTTCCCCGCTTGCAGGAAGGTTAAGCAGTTTTTTTGGAAAAAGAAAACATCCTGTTACCGGGAAAATAAGCACACACGGTGGGATTGATATTGCCGTTAAGACGGGAACTTGGGTAGGTGCGGCTGCCGACGGAATAGTTACCGTTGCCGGCAGCGGTGTAGGACATTACGGAACTGCAGTATTTATAGATCACCAAAACGGTTATGTAACACATTACGGGCACTTGTCGCAAGTTCATGTTAGGGTAGGACAAAAAGTTAAAGCGGGTCAATTAATAGCAAAAAGCGGTGCAACCGGAAGAGTTACAGGCCCACATTTACATTTTACCGTTAAGAAAAACGGTCAAAGTTTAGACCCGTTAAAATTTCTATGGTAATCAATACGGCAATTTATAATGTATAATTACGCTTTGCGAAAAATCTTTTGTTTATCAAAATTTGCAAAGCAAATTTTTAGCTCAGTACTAAGGGTTGAGTGTTAAGCAGTTGGTCGTAAGTTTGTTGTTTTTTCAAAAATCGCATAGCGATTTTTTTATTTCGTTAAATTATTAAGTATCAAATTTTTAACTTGGTCGGGAACATTTCGTTTAGGCAGAGAAAAAACCGTTTTTATGATAAGGTCTTGTGTAAGGTTTTGTAATTTTAACAATTTAATGTACTTGTTTGCATTTGTATTATTCAATTGTGATATATCGGTTGAGTCGGTAAAAACAACAAAAGTTTGAATAAAAGGCCTTAACTTTTCATCTCTGTTATTAAAATTATTATCTCTTAAAATTCTTTCTATTCTTTTACTTACCTGTTTAAACTGATTATCGGACTGTTCAAATAAATTCCTTCTTTTTTCCGATGTAATTTCGGTTCCGTTGGAAATAACTTTTGTAGGTTCGTTTACTCCGCCTATAAGTTTTGCTTTGGGGAAATATTTTGCTTCAAAAAGTAAAATTGAAAAAGGTAAAGGTGCTGCGGTAAATGCAATCGTATCTATTTCTTGTCCGTTAACAATTACATTATTTTTAGGTGCAAATTCACCCTGCATAAATATTTTTGACATATTTTTTATTTTTTCGCCGACTTCTTTTTCAAAAGCCCTACCTGCAGCATTTTGTAAATTTGCATTATCTAAAATTGAAGTAAGAACCGTATTTTTATTTTCTAAATCTTTAAATTTATCAGCTATTGTATTATTTGAAGCTAAAGCTTTTTTTGTTTTTATTATAAGCTCAGTTTCGGTTACAGGCTTTGACATAAAGTCAAAAATCAAATCACCTGCGGTTTCGGTTACGGATTGACCGTAAGCCCTTTCCATTGCCGTAAGTAAAATTACTTGTGTCATTTGTGAAGTTGATTTTATAAAAGGCAGAATGTCTATTCCTGTTTCACCTATCCCGAAATGAATATCTAAAATTAAAACATCTATAGTGTTAGGATTATTTAAAATAAATTTTTTTAATTCTATTGTTGTTGCAAACTGTTTTATTTCAACATTATTAAAATGTTTTAACAATGTTCTTTCCAAAGCTGCTCTTATATTACCGTCATCGTCGGTTATTGCTATAAATCTTTTATCTTTTATTGCCATTTTATTCCTCCCGGACAGGTAAAATAATATCGGTTTGCAAACCTTTAAAATTTTCATTATTAATATTTTCGGCAGTTATTTTACCGTTTAATATTTTAATAAAATAAGCCGAATGAATTGTGCCTTCACCGAATCGGTTACCTTTTGAACTTTTAATTTGTTCTTTATATATTTTAGGTAAATTTTCATCGTCTATTCCGCCCGCATTATCCGTTATTTTAATATATAAAAAGTCATTTATTATTTCTAACTTTATAGATATTTTTGCGACGAAACCATCATTTAATAATAATTTTTGTAATGTAAAAACGGAATTATCAATAATATTATTTACTGCAATAAACAACAACCTGTTTGCATAACAAAACAAATTATTATTGTCTATATTCGTTTGCAATTCTATTTGTATATAATGTTTTAATTTTTCATTATAGTTATTTATTAAGTTTAACAAATTTTCTTTTATTTCCGAAATTGAAAGTTTTCTAAGCCTACCGGCAGTTAAATCTTCAATATGTTGTCTTGTATTTTTTTGATTTTCCAAAATATCGTTTTTGTAAGGAGTAATAACTTTTTCATATACTTCAGATAAAATATCGTTAAAACCCGTTTTTGTTTTTTCCAATTGGTTTACAAGGTCATGCCTGCTGCTTCTTAAAAGTTCTATTGTATCTTGACTCCAATTCAATTCCAATATTTGCAGCTTTTGTATTTGGCTGTCAAATGAACTGTGTAAATCATGCACGGTCTGTTTTTTTATTAATTCGTGTTCAAGTGAAATATTGTAGGTTAAATTATTATTATGTTTATCAATTAAGATAAATGTAACCAATAACAAAATAAGCCATAAAAAATTATTCATATTTGCAGGAATATCGGAATTTATTTGATAATATTTAATCGGTGTAATTCCTGTTAAATGAATTATCGTCCATATATAAAACAAGAAAACTACTACGGAAACGGCAAACAGCATATATATAAAATTCAAAACATCTGTTTCAAAACTTTTACTGTAAAGAAAATTTTTTCTTAAATATAATAAATTTTGAACATTTTCAGTTTTTTTGAAAGGAATAATCAATTTAAAAAATAAAATAAGAATTATAATTATAAGCGGTATTGTAATCATTTCAACGAATATGAAATTTTGAATACTGTCGGTAGGAGATTGTTCCAAAATTCTTGTTAAATTTGTATTTGATATAAATTTTACCGTCGATATATAAACATAACCCAATATTAAAAACATTACAAATTCTATTTTATCTATACTTGTGACAAAAATCTTAAACCACGAAATATCGTTTTTTAATAAAAATTTTTCATAATTTTCCGTCAACATTAATGTATTGTATTTTAAAATAGTTAAACCTATAATACTGCCGACAAGAACTGTTATAAGCATATTTGGAATTTCTATAAAAGTTTCCGCAATATAATTTATCACTATAGCAACATTACCACTATTACTTATATCAAAAATATTTCTAAAAAGGTCTGTAAAATAAATTGAATAAGGCTGTTTAAAAACCGCATCCTGAAAAATAACATTTTTAATAATTGATGACGGTAAAGCAACCAACAGCCCTGTTGCAATTCCCGCAAACAAAATAAATTTTATCACAACAAAAAATATATCTTTTATGTTGCTTTTATCTTTTAATATAAAAATTGTCAATTTGCCTGTTTCCGCAAGCCAACCCCAGCAAAAAGCACCTACTATATTTGTAATTGCAAGATAAATAAAATAAGGAGATGAAAGGTTTGATAAAACTATTGGTGTTATTATTGCAACAATTATAGCCCAAATACTTCCGAGTGTTATTGCAACAACAAAAGTTCCTACCATATCAAAAGTTAAAAATCTGTAACTGTTTTCGTAAAGGAAGGTATGTCCTGCCCAATTCAACAAAATGGCAAAACAAGCGATAAGAAAATGAAATCTTTTCTCATATATCCCGGTTAAAAATTCTAAAAAGAAATTTTTAATTTTCATTTCTTATATAATATAAATAAAATCGGATTTTTACAAGTAAAAAATTGTAAAGTAAATTTTAATATTGTAATATAAACAATTATAATCATTTATTAATTTAACAGGGAAAAATTTTTATGCAAAATAACAGAGAACAGTGGAGTTCAAAACTTTTATTTTTGTTTGCCGCTATAGGTTCTGCGGTAGGGCTCGGTAATATATGGCGGTTCCCTTATATAATGGGCGAATATGGCGGAGCAGTTTTTTTGTTTGTGTATATGTTTTTCATATTAACAATTTGTGTTATTCCTTTAATTTGCGAACTTTCAATAGGTAAATATACAAGAAAAGAAAATGTAGGTGCTTATTCCGTTGTTAATCCTAAACTTAAATTTTTCGGTTGGATAAATGTAATAACTGCTACGGTTATATCTTCTTTTTATTTTGTTGTAGGCGGTTGGATAATTCATTACATTTATATAAATTTTATAAATTATAAACTTGAAAACCATTCCGATTATTTTTCAAGTTTTGTATCATTACCATTTTTACCTTATATATTAACATTAGTATTTTTGCTTGCATGTGTGTTTTTTGTTTATAGGGGAGTTAATAAAGGTATAGAGTTAGGCAACAAAATAATGATGCCTGCTTTTTTGTTAATTTTAATTATTTTGTCGGTAGTATCGTTATCTTTACCGGGCGGATATAAAGGGTTGGAATTTATGTTTAAACCGGATATATCCAAAATAAGTTTTGAAATGATACTTGCGGCACTGGGACAATCATTTTTTACTTTAAGTATAGGTGCGGGCTGTCTGTTGGTTTACGGCAGTTATATGAAAGAAAAAGAAGATGTTGTTAAGAATGCATATTTAATAATATTTGCAGATACAATATTTGCTTTACTTGCCGGAATTATGATTTTCCCTGCAGTATTTTCGTTCGGTTTAAAATCCGATTCCGGTGCGGGACTTGTTTTTATAACATTACCTAAAATATTTTCTCAAATACCTTACGGTTCTTTTTTATCAATTTTATTTTTTGTTCTTCTTCTTTTTGCGGCATTAACATCCGCGATAAGTTTGGCAGAAGTGCAAACTGCGGCATACATTGAAAATTTTAATATATCAAGAAAAAAAGCAGCCGGTTTGGTGTTTATTATAATTGCAATACTGTCTTTACCGGTTTCTTTATCGTTTGGTGTTTTAAGTAATATTAAAATATTTTCAAAAAGTTTTTTTGACTTATTTGATTTTATAACATCAAATATATTAGTGCCGTTAAACTCAATCATTATTTGTATAATATTCGGCTGGTTTGTTAAATTAAAGAAAGTTTTATTCTTTAAAAACGAATATGTATATAAACTATTCTCTGTTTTAGTAAAGTATATTGTTCCTTTAGTGTTAACAGTTCTAATGATTTGCGGTCTTGTAAAGTGAACAAAAAAATTTACTCGGATAACACTAAAAATATTTTTGAAATTATATTCTTATAAGAAATTTTTGTATATACTATCTACAAAAAAATGCTGCCTTTCTTGCAGATTACAGAAAGCTTGTTGCCTTAATGATGACAACCGTTCTCACCGCCGTGACAGTTATGTTCATGGTTGTGTTCATGATTATGGTGAGAACACTGCACATCGGGATTATAGTTTAAAGTTCCATCTAACAAAGCATTTATTGCTTCATCTGCTTTACCGGTTGCTCCCGGGTATACGGTTATACCCTCTTGTGCCAAAGCAACTTTTGCACCGCCACCAATACCACCACAAATTAAAGTTACTATTCCTAAACTTTTTAACATTCCGGCTAAAGATTCATGAGCTGTTCCATTACTTGAAATTATTTCCGAAGAAACTATTTTTTTATTTTCTATGGTGTAAACTTTAAATTTTTCCGTATGTCCGAAATGCTGAAAAATTTCCCCGTTTTCATAAGTTATTGCTATTTTCATTTTTACTCCTTTTATATTATTTATCTGCTGCTCCTTATCTTCCCATATTATACATTATTTAAGGTTTGCAATGACAACACTTTAAAAAAAATACAAAAAAACATACGGTGTTAATAACTAAAACTATCTGTTTTTTAATTTATAAAAATAAAAAAGAACTTTGTTAAAAAAATTAACTGAAAAACTTTTTAAAGAAACTGTCGTTTTTTAAAACGGCATCTTTCGGAACTTCGCCCATAGTTTTTGCAAATTCAAACAAAGCTTTTTTCTGGTCGTTATTTAAACTTTTCGGAACTGATACATTTATTTTAACATACAAATCGCCTTTTATTCTTCTGCCTAAAACAGGAAAACCTTGTTCCCTTATTCTGAGAATTGTTCCGGGTTGTGTTCCTTGCGGAATTTTTACTTTAACAGTTCCTTCAAGAACGGGAACATCGTATTCCAAACCGAGTGCGGCTTGAGCAAATGTAAGCTTTATTTCGGTATGTAAATCGTCTCCGTCTCTTGTAAAGTTTTGTTCTTTTCTTAAATGAACTACAACATACAAATCGCCCGGTGTTGCACCTTTTGCGCCGGCATTACCGCCACCGGAAACTCTTAATGTTGTTCCGTCGTTAACACCTTGCGGAATTTTCACTTTAACCGTATGCGGGGATTTAACGGTTCCTGTTCCCCTGCAAGTAGGACACGGATTATCTATAATTTGTCCTTCACCGTGACATCTCGGACAAGTTTGACTGAAAGAGAAGAACCCTTGGCTTACACTAACCTGTCCTCTGCCTCTGCATTGCGGACAAGTTTTCGGCGATGTACCTGCTTTTGCACCGCTGCCGCCGCAAGTTTGACAAGTTTCTTTTCTGTTTATACTTATTGAAACTTCTTTGCCTTTCATTGCATCAAGCATGGAAATTTCAAGGTCGTATCTTAAATCTTCGCCTCTTCTTGCTTGTCTTTGCCTTGATGTGCCGCCTCTTCCTGCTCTGCCGCCGCCGAAAATGTCACCGAATATGTCACCGAATATGTCGCCCATATCACCCATATTGCCGAACCCGCCGGCACCTGCTCCGCCACCCATACCGTTCATACCTTCATGCCCGAAAGCATCGTATTGTTGTTTTTTTTGCGGATTGGACAAAACATCGTAAGCCTCGTTTATTTCTTTAAACTTTTCTTCAGCTTCTTTGTTTCCCGGGTTTCTGTCGGGATGATATTTTATTGCCAAATGTCTATATGCTTTTTTTATTTCGTCGGCTGATGCCCCTTTTTGAACACCTAATATTTCATAAAAATCCTTCTTCATAAAATCCTCTTTATATTAAGCTAAGCAACTATAATGTAAAATTGCTCCGCAATTTTTATTTAAATTTCTTTGAAGCGATTTTTTTCTCAACTTCACTTAAAGAAAAATTTAACGGAATAACTAACTGACAGTCATAATTATATGCTCCAAATTTATTTCCACCTTTACTTACTATGTAATACGGAAATTTTTCATTTGCCGTATAATATTCTTTTATAAATGTGTATTGTGCAGGAATAATCAGTGCAAAACAACCGATTTCAGCAATACCATAAAACCCTTTTTGTAAAACTTTAAATCTCGGAAAATTTTGACTTATACCAAGTGCATTTTTTTCTATACTGTCATATTCGGGAACAACCGTTTGTTCCAAAACGGGATCAAATACGGAATATTTATTTTGATTTCTTACAATCAACAGCAATCTTTTTTCATATCCGTTGTTTGTTATAACATTTCTTAAAGTTGTTTCAATAGGATAAATACTTTTAACTATAAACCTACCGAACGGATCAAATATTTTATACTCATAAGGATTAAATAACGATCTGCCATAAAAATAATGCTGATTTGCATGCTCAATAGTATCTAACTGCGAATATTTAAATACCCTTATATTATTTTGTTCTTCTTCCGATTTAATAAAAAATATATTCCATGTTTGGGTTCCGTCAAGTTCCGTTTTCCCGTAAGCCGTAACAGCCCCCGGAATACGGAATGTTAATTTCTTATCAAATTCTTTGTCCAACATAACAAAATTACCGTTGGTAATTTTTTCCGTAACAGGTAAATTTATTTGAGGAACAGTTGTCGGATATTTATCCAAAACAGGTATTTCCGGATGAGCAACAGTAACATTATTATTTTCATCCATAGGTTTATGATCTTTCAATTTTGTAGATATTTTGTCATATTGTTTTGTTAAATTCTCAATATTTTTAGCATAAATTTTAACATTACTTAATGCTACTTCTTTTTGTTTTGGTGTATTTGCATCGTAATATTGGTCTATTCGTTGTTTCAATAACATCCACTGTATACCAATATAACACCCGTCTTTATGACCACCGTTTTTATATCCGCATTCAGGACAATTTTCTAATTTTTTAGGCATTAATTCATTCAATTGGGCATCATAATTGCTAAAATCATAATCATTTGATACATTTTCTTTTCTATATGACGGGCACCAAGTTTCATGACCGTTTTCTTTTTCGCAATATCCGCAAACAGCTTTACTTACACCGGGAACACTAGCAAAAACAATGTTTTGAACAGATGTTGCTAAAAACATTACCGTTAACAAAATAATTCCTAATTTAAATTTTTTCATTTTCCCTCTTAAAATTGCAGAGCAATTTTATATTTTATTTTTCTAACAGTTTAATTATCTTATCAAACTCTTTCGTATCTTTTCCGTTTTTAATTGCTTGTTCTTTATTTGCTTTTACAATATCAAGGGCAGTTTCACCACCGTTATTTTTATGGTTTATATCTGCTCCGTTTTTAACAAGCATTTTTACCGTATCAAAATTTCCGTTATCTGCCGCTTCAATTAATGCTGTTTTTCCGTAATAATGAACATGGTTAACATCAGCACCTTTTGTAATCAGTTGTTTTAAAACTTTATTTTTCCCGTAACGGGCAGCATAAGAAACCGCAGTCATTTTGTCTAAACTTTCAATATTTACATCGGCACCTGCATCAATTAACAATTTTATTATTTTATCGTTACCGTTTTCTGCTGCTATCATTAATGCGGTTTTTCCGTCTTCATTTTGAATGTTTACATCAGCACCGGAATCTATTAACAATTTTACAATTTCATAATTTTCATCTTTTACAGCAAAAATTAACGCAGTTCCATAATCATAAACTCCGGATTTTCCGGAATGTTTGCCGGATGTAATATTTAAATTGGCACCTGAATCTATTAAAAACTTTGTGATTTCATAATTGTTTTTCATAACGGCACTTAATAAAGGAAAGTAACCGTTATCGTCTTTAAAATTAATATCGGCACCTGTTCTAATTGCGGATTTAACTCTGTTAAGATTTCCGCCGGATACCGCTTTTATTAAAGCTTGGTTTTTAATTATTTGATTTTCGTCAATATTGTCTGCAAAACATTGCAAAACAACGGTTGTTGCAAACAAAACAATTAAACTTAATATTAAAAATATTTTTTTCATCTTATTATCCTTTTTGCTTCTAATCTTCAAATCTTCCAATCCTCAAATCTTCAAAATTTTTTGCTTGCAATTTTTTTCTCAACTTCGCTTAAAGAAAATTCTAACGGAATAACCAACTGCCCGTTATAATTGTATGCTCCGTATTTGTTTGCAACTTTGCTTACTATATAATACGGAAATTTTTCGTTTGCTGTATAATATTCTTTTATAAATGTATATTCGTTAGGAACAATTAACGAACTGTTTCCTATTTCTGCAATACCATAAAAATGATTTTGTAATATTTTAAATCTCGGAAAACTTTGGCTTATACCGAGAGCCATTGTTTCTATATTATCAAATGCAGGGGTAACGACATTCTTTTGAACAGGGTCAAAAATACAAAATTTATTCGCATTGTCTCTTATTATAAATAACATTCTGTCTTCGTAAACATTATTACTTAAAATTCTTCTGTCTACTCGAACCGGCGGTTCTTTTAAGTATAAACCTAAATTGTTACCGTAAGCATCGTATATACTGTAACCTGTTGCACGAGAATTTATTAAAAAGTAATGTTGGTCGTTATATTCCATAGGTTCAACACTGACAAGATCCGCACCTTGTAATATGTTGCCGTTTGCACCGGTTAAAATCCATTCTTGTGTTCCTGTAGGTGACGTTTTACCGTAAGCAATTGCTGCATAATCAAGATGAAATGTTATTCTTCTGTCGTAATTGACACCGTCTACAACAAAATTTCCTGCTGTTTTATTATCTGCCAAAGGAAGATTAATAGAAGGCTTATATGTATATTCTTGTGCTTGTTGTTGTGGCTGTGGTTGTTGCCTACTACTACTCATACCTCGTCTCATTTTTTGTCTTGCCATAGCATTTTGTCCCATAGCTTGAGTATTTGTCTGTTGTACGTTTTGATTTGTTTTCTGTTGTGCATTTTGTTGTTGTTCTTGGTCATATTTTTGAGCAGCGTCTAAATATATGTTTATATTATCATTCCATCTTTTAAGGTTAAATACTGCCATTTCTTCCTGTTCTTTTGTCTTTGCATTACGATATTGTTCCCTGTAATATTGAACTCTCTCTAATGCATAACCTATATAACAATCACCGGAAGCATTAGATCTTGGACCACCCGATATATGAGTACCGTTTGTGCCTCCGCATAAAGGACAAGTTGATGGAATATCTGGTAATTCCGGCATAGGAACATGATTTTTTAATTTTGTTGATTCTTCAGGTGGTCTATAAGACGGACACCAAGTTTCATGTCCTTCTTCTCTTCCGCAATGTCCGCAAACAGGTGCACTTGCCGGAGGCACATTCCAAGCAAAAGCTATGTTTTGAACAGATGTTGCTAAAAACATTACCGTCAACAAAATAATTCCTAATTTAAATTTTTTCATTTTTCCTCTTGTTTTAGCTGATAAGCTTAACAGCCAATAATTTAACAACTATCATAATACTACCGTACATATTTTTAAAATTTTAAATCGTATTTCAAAAATTTGCTAAAATTTTTAAATTATATTTCAAATTTTTAATTAAATTTTTAAAGTATAGTTTAAAAATTTAATATTTTCTACAGGTTATTGACACCTTATTGTTTTTATATTATACTGTTTATGCCTCAAGGACACTTCACTTGTAATGGAGTCCACTCCTTGAGGTTTTTCTTTGTTCTCATCTAAGTCGTAAAATAAATTACCCTTATTATCTTCTCCTATTGTTATATATATTTTATAAAAATTTTCTTTTAATAAAACTTCATTTATAAAATAATGAAATTTAACAATGTTATCACTTCTTTTTTTATATAATCCTTCTGAGTTTTTATATTTAGATGTCTTTAGTATGTCTAACAACTTAGGAACTATCAATAATTTTCTTTCATCCGAACCATAATGTTTATATCTTTCGGCAGACTTTCTTGGAATTCTAATATCTTTAAAGTTCCCAATATCAATATTTGTTCCTTGAATATGCTCCTTATAATATTCGTATGATTTATTTCTCAATTCACTAATATCTTTATAAGTTCCAAAAAAGTTTTTTATTTCTTCTTCTGTTATTGTTATTATTTTTTTATTATATTCTTCAAGCTCTTCAAAAACATTTATTTCTTCAACAGATTTACTTATTGAATAATATTCTTCTATACTATTTATTATTCCAAGAAAAATTATGTTTTTAGTATTTAATATTTTATTTTCTAATTCCATACAATAATATTTCGCAATTTTTTTATATTTTTACAGCTCGTTCTAAACTAAAAACTTAAAAGTCTTTGTAAGCTAACAACTACTATATTGTATTTTATGTTTTAACTATACTTCTCTTTTATTTCTTTTGCATATTTTGCCAAATCATCAGGCATATATTTTGTTTCTTTTATATTTAAAATTTTCAACTCTTCATTTAACTTCTCAACATCTTCTTCCGTATCAATATTAAATTTTTCATTATCTAATAAAGAATCAACTATATTTGTATCTTTAAAAGGATAAATAAAAAAAGCACCACTTTGTGCTACAATTCTCGGATTATTCATTTTTGGTTTAACCAAATAACAATGTGTAAAAGTTTCTAAATCTAAAATATTTTCATAC
>Ga0310690_10007159_pt1 | contig 14450 bp, 13 predicted proteins | sample AusTroGonzalo_MG_2_FD_207661 | JGI IMG/M metagenome (GOLD analysis project Ga0310690, IMG submission 207661) | Bovine rumen microbial communities from tropical cattle in Woodstock, Queensland, Australia - Gonzalo_04 (v2) (version 2) | ecosystem: Host-associated > Mammals > Digestive system >...
TTGAAAGGTTCACCCTTTTCATTTACAGCTGTTAAAACCTTGTTGCTAATATCTGGTCCATTGCCTAATCTTCCCGATTTATCAAAACCTTTATTAGGTGATATAATCCATACCAATTCTTTCGTTTTTTCATTGACTTTAATAGCTCCAGAATGACGACAAGAAACCACAACACTAGAATCATTTATATCATAATCTACGCCATTAATATGACACCAATCGTTTAAGCCATAGTCTATATAATTTGGAGGAACAATAACCGCCCTATGAGGATTCATAATCTCAGCCAAATCGATTTTATTGAGCATTTGGCCTGTTTTATAATCAAGTTCTATTACAAAATCACGATGAGATGCTACACCCGTTCCATCAACAGATATTGTCGAACCTGCAAAACTACCAATCACCAAAAAGTTTCCATTGGGTTTTTGACCAATACCGTGCGTAAATGATGTAAAACCATCCGGATATGAATATACTTGTTTTTCTTCTCCAATCAGTGAATATCTAATCAATCCTCCAACACGATTTTCCAAAATAATTTCTCCATTCAAAGAATAAATAATATTACCTCGACTATCAAAAGAAAATCTTAAATATCCTTGTTCATCAAATACTAAACCATCAGATATAAAATAGTACCGTGTTTTTTTATCATTCTTTTGTTGAATCGTGAAGACCCCTCGATGAGGAATTTTTCCCACAGGAATAAATATCTCCTGTATATCTTCCTTTTTATCTTGATAAATCGCCTTCAAGACAATTTTATTGGTATATTCAGGATAAAGCCCCAAAATAGGAATTGTATGATCTTTTCTATACTCTGGAAAAATATGCTGAATATCTTCTGCTCCGTCCCTACCTTTAATCGCTAATAGAATTTGAGCTGGTTTGTCTGTCGAAAAAGTGACGAGAGCTGAAAGTGGATTTTTTTGGAATGGATCTACTTTGATAACAAAATTATCAAAGGATTTCTTCGTATTCATAATAGAAAAACAAAAAATTCCTAAAACAAAAAAAGCAAAAAGAAATTTTTTCATTTTTTCTCCCTAATACATAAAACTTGATTACTTTTCACATTTTCCTGTATTGTATTATACACAGTACCATCATTCATATCAGCATAATATGCGCTATTTGTTCCCGCTTTGTTATCCAACCAAAAGAACCCTTTCACCCCAAAAGTATCTTGTATGGCCAAGATTAGTTTTTTATCCAAACAAGCAGCACCCTCAGAAAAACAATTAAAATCCTTACGTGTTATAGGGCGAAAACTCGTTTCCAAGGAAGAACAAAAGACCTCAGCATTTGAATAGGAAAGTAGACTGTCTGAAAGAACATAGAATGCTTGAGGCGTTTCCAATACATCACGAACTTGATTTTTAAAACAACTCCCCTTTCCTTGATACATAAAACAAAATGAATTTTCGGGACATTCTTGATTGGATGAACAAGTATGAACGGCCGGTTCCGAACAATACTTTCCCCCAAACTTATCTACCCGATCACAAACACATGCGTTAACCCATCGACTCGCATGCCCATGGACACACTTATTTGCATTAAATTCAGGGTTAACATCAAATTTTGCTAAAACATTTATCGAATAACTTAATATACAAATATAAAAAATTCCCACAAAAAATTTCATAGATAACTAACTCCCCAACCAATACATGCTGACAAAATCAACAAAATTGTAAAAGGTACTTTCCGCGCCAAACAAATTGCCATGACCATAATTCCAAATTCAACCGGGTTTATTTTGATGTTTTTTACCCCCTCAGATAAATCTAAAATAGAAATCTGGGCAAACAAGATGATAGCAGACAAAATCATAATGAAAGCGGCCCATTTAATCCATTTAAAAAAGCCAATCACCCAAGGCTTATTTTTATAAAAATTCAAGAAGGAAAGCACCATGACACACAAAATAAAAGTAGGAACACATAATCCAACGGTTGCTGCAACAGCTCCAAACAAACCATCTTGCATGAAACCAACGTATGTAGCTGTGTTCACACTAACCGCTCCTGGCGTCATTTGAGATACCGCTAATAAATTTCCGTAACTTTCTGGAGAAAGCATCGATGTTTTTTGAACCAAATCAGCATAAAGAAGTGGAATTATCATATATCCACCTCCAAAACACAATAAACCATATTTCATAAATTGAAGAAAAAGTCCCATTGCAATCATTTCTTTTTCTCCATTATTTTTACCCGAATATAAGTTTCATAAAGGCCACCAAAACCACAACAAAGGACAATGATCCAAATTGAACTCATACCACTGAACAACAAACAGAATAAGAAAATACCTAATGGAATATCTATATAGGATCTAAATACTTTTTTCCCTATACGATAGGCTAAAAAAATGAATAATCCCAAAACACACGCACGAATAGATTGAAAAGCTCGAAGAAGATGTAAATTAGATAAATTTTCTAATGGAAAAAGTGCCGCAATAACTGTAATAATTATCATAGAAGGTAATATGACACCAATAGTAGCAGCCAGAGCTCCCTTCCAGCCTGCTAACCTATGTCCTACAAAACAAGCAGAATTAATAGCAATCAACCCTGGTACAATTTGAGTAATTCCAACCATATCTACGATGTCAGATTCTTTCAATACCTTACGCTTTTTTACAAAAGTATTTTCAATAACTGGAATCATTGCTAACCCGCCACCAATGGTAAACAAAGCAATTTTAAAAAATTCCCCAAATAATAATATCAACATGTTCATTGGAGTATGATTATCACATTATCAAATTTTTTGCAAGACAAGAACATCTGATTTCCAATTAATCAACATAAAAATCTATGCAAGATTATTTATGAAGATTTATTTTCCCAATTCCAAGCAGTTTGGATAATTTTTTCTACGGATACGTATTTGGGAGTCCACCCTAAAATTTCTCGTGCTTTTTGATTGTCTGCAAATAATACAGCTGGATCACCATCCCTACGATCTGTGTATTTCACTGGACATGTTCTCCCAGACACCTTTTCAGCTGATTGAATAATTTCTTTAACTGAAATACCTTTTCCTGTTCCCAAATTTATACAACCATTAAATTTTTCTAATTTTTGCAATGCCAAAAGATGTGCCTCAGCTAAATCTTCCACATGTATGTAATCTCGAATGCAGGTACCATCCTTGGTAGGATAATCATTCCCGAATACTTTTATCTCAGGAATTTCTCCTTTAATAGCTTTCAAAACAAGAGGAATTAAATGTGTTTCTGGAGCATGATTTTCACCAATAACTCCATCATGACTAGCTCCTGCTGCATTAAAATATCTTAAAGCAATATATTGCAATCCATAAGCTCTATTGTAATCATTAAAAATTTGTTCAATCATCCATTTTGTTCGTCCATACGGATTAATGGGGTTTTGTGGATGTTTTTCATCTATAGGAGTATAACGGGGTTCTCCATAAGTAGCACAAGTACTGGAAAATACGATTTTATTCACTTGGTGTTCCCTCATTACTTTTAAAAGGTTTAATGTTCCTATGACATTATTATAATAATACTTTTCAGGGTCCTTGACACTTTCCCCAACATAGGCAAAAGCTGCAAAATGAACGACAGCATCAATTTTATATTTTGAAAAAACATCGTTTAACGATTTTTCCTCTAACAAGTCTGCCTTAATAAATATTGCTCTTTTATCAACCGCTTCCTTATGACCGTAAATTAAATTATCAGCAACAACAACCTGGTAATTATTATCTAATAAATGACGCACAGTATGTGAACCAATATACCCTGCTCCGCCCATTACTAAAATCGTTTCTTTCATTTTTCAATCCTCTTACTATTCATTTTACTTTGTTAGCATCTAGAATATACATATATCATACTAACTTTAAAATTAAAAGTCTAGCACTTTTCACAGACTAATAATTTCAAAAAAGTCCTAAAGTGTGTATAATATGAAGTAGGGCAAAGCTTTTCAAAACACATAATTTTAGTTTGCTTTTTATGATTTTATTGGGTATCATAAAGATACCTTTAAAGGATAAAAATATGTTCAAAAAGACTTGTGAGTTTTCAACAAAATACATGGCTGTTATTATTTTAGCTGTAGCGGCAATGGCTTTATTTGTCCCCAAAACAGCACTTTGGATTCAAACATCCTGGATCAATAATTTGTTGATGTTGGTTATGTTTGGCATGGGATTGACGCTAAATCCTAAGGAGTTTTTAATGGTTTTAAAACATCCGAAAGAAATTCTAATCGGTGGAGTTGCTCAATTTACTATCATGCCAATTTTGGCTTTTGTCTTGGGAAAAATATTTGGATTAGATACAGCCTTACTGGTTGGTGTTATTTTAGTTGGAACCTGTCCAGGTGGTACAGCTAGCAATGTCATGACTTACTTAGCGAAAGGGGATGTAGCCCTTTCTGTCGGAATGACCAGTATCAACACCTTGCTCGCTCCTATTTTAACACCTTTGATAACTTATTTATTTCTGCGAACAAGCGTAGATATGAACGTATGGACAATGTTCTTTTCTATTATTAAAGTTGTTATTGTTCCTATCGGATTTGGTCTTTTGATAACAAAATTGCGGAAGGACTTAAGTGAAAAGGCATCCACCTATTTACCTTTCATATCGGTTGTGGCAATCACATTAATTATTGCCTCTGTCGTTTCGCATAATGCAGAACAAATTTTAAAAACAGGTTTTGTTATTTTCGCAGTCGTTATTTTGCATAATCTATTAGGATATGCAGCCGGTTTCGGTATAGCATCCATTTTACACATGAACAGATCCCAAAGAAAAGCAATGTCTATGGAAATCGGGATGCAGAACTCGGGGTTAGCAACTTCTTTAGCCATGACATCATTTCCCAACCTGGTAATGGCAACAGTGCCTGGGGCTATTTTTTCCGTATGGCACAACATATCCGGTGGAATTTTAGCCTCTTATTTTAGAAAGTGGAAAGATAAATGATAAAGGTTTTATTTGTATGTCTTGGAAATATTTGTCGGTCGCCAATGGCAGAGTTTGTTTTTAAACAAATGGTTGCTGAAAAGGGATTGTCAGATAAATTTCATATCGCTTCTGCTGCCACCGAAGGTTTCAATGAGATGGTTCATGAGGCATTGGATTATCGGGCAGCGGATATGCTCAAACAAAATAAAGTTCCCTATACCCAGCATTATTCATACCACCTGCGTAAATCCGACTATGACAAATTTGATTATATATTGGCAATGGATGATAACAATGTGCGCGACATTCTGGATATTGTCATAGAAGATAAAGATCATAAAATTTACCGTCTATTAGACTTTACCAAAAATCCACGTTCAGTGAAAGACCCTTGGTATACCGGAAATTTTGATGAAGCCTATTGGGATATCTATGAAGGTTGTCAGGCATTTTTAGAGTATTTAGAGAAAAACAATCTAAAGTGATGTAGATTTGATTTCATTAACCAATTTTTCGGCGAATTTTGGAAAAGTTTGGGAAGCTTTTCCGAGGATTTCTTTGTCAAATTGTGAACTGTTATTACATGGATCCAAATTAAACAGGTAGGTTTTAGCCCCATGCCATTTTGCTTGTCGGACGAAACCTGCCGCAGGATAGACAATCCCACTGGTACCAATAGCAATAAACAGGTCGCATTCTACTAACATTTTATCCACTTCGTCCATGTACTTTGGCATTTCACCGAAAAAGACAATGTTGGGCTTTAACATCCCTTGAACATGACATTCTGGGCAAATTTCATCACTTTCAACATCCCCCAAAGTTGTGAGCACATGACCGCAATTCATACAAATACACTCGTCAATCCGCCCATGAATATGATAGATATTCTTTGTCCCAGCCTTTTCATGCAATAAATCCACATTTTGTGTTACAACATTGATGGTAATATTTGGAAGTTCTTGTTGCAACATGGTAATCGCATGATGTCCTGCATTTGGAATGGCTTTCATCATAATCGGGCGCAATTCATTGTAGAAAGAATGGACAAATGTTGGATTTCGTTCAAAAGCCTCCACAGTACAAACATCCTCAACGCGATGATTTAGCCACAAACCATCCTCAGATCTGAATGTTTTTAATCCGGATTCTGCTGATATACCCGAACCTGTTAAAATTACAATATTCTTCATCTAAGATTTATTTTTCCAACCAACTGCTTGGGAAATAATAACCCTTTGATCAGAAGGAAGTTTTAAAAGTTCTAGTACTTTATCTCGGTTGTAATATCCACGAACAATGCTAGCCATATTATTGGCAGCAGTATATAATTCTACATTTTGATAAGCAGATCCCGCATGCATAACTGCATAATCCTCATGACTTCCTGTATAAACTAAAACAGTTGAAACAGGCTTCATATAATCTTGTAATTGGAACAAATCCAAGTGATTTTCATTGGATTTCTGTTTCAATGTGTGGGTATTAGCATCATATAACCAAATGCCACCTTTATTAAAGACATAGATATTCAGATCCTTTTTATCTAAAGCGGTTGGAATGGTACGTTTTCCATCAGGTCTATTCACGCCATAAGCTGCCCATAAAATCGTACTAAGTATCTTATTATCGACAACTTTATCGGAAAATTCACGATCAGAGTGCCGATTTTCCAAGGCTTGCATCAATGTTGTTGTGTTTGTTTTGTCTGGTTGGGGCAATTGAATATCTGCCGCCACCACAGATGTTGCCATAAATCCCACCATCATAACTCCTATTGTTTTAAGCATATCTCCTCCTTCACAATATAGGCATCATATTCAAGAATTATATCCAAAGTCAAGAAAAAGTAGTACTTTCCATAGATTCAAACTTTACTCATCAAAAAATAAAATCAAAAACTAAACACATTTTTGCCTTTTTGCAGAAACTGCTTTTGCTTTTTTAACTTCTGCAACTTGTGCTTTTCCCCTCCATTTTCCTAAAGTTTTTTTAAGCATTTGGCTAGAATCCGAAGCCATCATAATTTTCTCAATATACTCATGAGGTAAATGAACCTGACCTCTTCCTATTCCCAATTCAACTCCATAATGTTCATCTTTTCCATGAAAATCAGATCCCCCACTTTTTAATAACCCCAAAGTATCCGCTATTTTATGGTATTCCATTATTTCATCTGCTGACATATGGGAATGTTCTACCTCTATCCCTTGAAGACCACATTTTTGTAATCTAACAATTTCATTAAACAAGTCCTGCCCTTTTAATTTAATCAAACACGGATGAGCCAAAATTGACACAGCACCTGTTTGACGGATAAAATCAATCGTGTCTTCTGGGGTGGGTGATTTTGCCTCTACGTACGCTGGACATCCTTCTGCTAACAATTGTTTATAAGCAAATTCTTTATCATCTATTTGACCAGATTTTACTAAAAAATTAACAATATGTGGTTTAGCAATTGTTTTTCTGGGCTGTCTATTATCATCAAGAGCCACATCATCCCATGTGATATGATACCCCAACTTATTCAGTTTTTCTAAACGTCCACGACAGGCATCTTCTCTATTTTTTATCAATACTTTTTGCCGTTCAAGATAGGGATCCAGATTTTTAATATTCAATGCAATGATTTCCACCGTCGCTGGATGATCAACACTGAACTCACATCCATTAATCGCCAATAAATTAGGGTATTTTTTTGCTGCCATTTGCAATTCAGAACAACCACTGACAACATCATGATCCGTCAAAGCAATCGCAGTTAAACCAATTTTATATGCTTGTTCAATCAATTCGGCCGGCGTGTTCGTCCCATCAGAAAAAGTGGAATGTGTATGTAAATCAATCATCATCAACTCCTAGTGTTCTTTTATAAATTTATCATCTTCCTGAGCAACTTTAGGATCTTCCATCAGGGGAAACTTTCCCACTTAAATCAGCAGTTTTACTCATTTTCTTTTTCGTTACTCTAGAAGGAGACTTTCTTAAGGTTCCAAGTAAATCCGTCATATTACGACTATTTTTCCCTTTTCTCTTTCTCCCTAACAAAAGAGCGGACCTTCGCGTTTTTGTAGGCCTATCAGAACCAATTTCACTTTCGGAGGTTCCTGTAATATACTGATGAATTTTGTTTATATTAAAGCCGGGCAAAAATATATCAGGATGACGAGAATAAATATTTTTGATGAGTTGTTCTGCATTTTTAAAACCGAACTCTGGTATCGTTTTTGCTTCATCCGTAGGAGCACCTGCTGGCCCATCCATTAAATTTAAATTCATATCCATATTATAGGCTCGCTGTATCATATCACGTACAACAGCACCACCACCCATCGCAATCACTTCACCATTTTTAGATTTGACATGTGATAAAACAGGATCCGGCAAATCAAACCATGTTATCGCAGGATTTCCGTTAGCCTTATGTAAAAAGAGCGCATGCGTAATGGTATCTTTTTCAATGACGGAATCTTTCAAGTAGGCATCCAATTCTATTAAAGTTCCGATAACAGCCAATTGATCTTTTTTTGAACTATTTCTTTGATGCGTCAACGTATACAATTCTTTTTCAACACCTTGGTTTGCACCACCTGTTAAAAGGTAGGCTTTACGGGGATCCAAAACACGAACCAAAAGTTGCATTGTTCTTTTAATTTCTTCTTGATCTGATTCAGAAATATTAAGCCAAGATCTGAAAGAAGCCCCGGTAATAGCAATAGGTACTTTATCTTCCATAGCTGCTTTCACTACATTGGGATCATTTTCAATACCATTGTCCGATAGTTTAGATGCTATAGATTTTAATAATTCCTCTCTTTCTTCTTTATATCTGAGTCTTACATTATCATTAAATCTTGGTTGACCATCCGGTGTATTATAAACAGGTTTAAAAACCTCAGCAAAAGAGCGCTTTTTCCAATTTGCTGGCAACTGTGCATTTTTACGATCAAAATTTTCTTTTTCAATTGAAATAATCTTTTCTTCAGTTTTGCGCATTTTTTTCAAATCTGCTGGGGTTGCACCAGCAGCACACGCAAGTAACATCTCTTGCTCAGCTGAAGTAGAATAAATTCCTCTTCCATCTGAGCCCAAAACGAAAGGAATACCACGTTTAATATATTCAGCAATAGGCACTTCTTGAATAAAATTGATATTATTTAATGCAAGATTAGAAGTCATGTTGAATTCTACAATAGCACCCGTTTTTTTGAACAAATCAAAAGTTTCTTCATCTATACCATAAAGGCCATGTCCGATACGGATCTGTGGCAACTTCACCTTTTCTGGATCTAAACCTTTACTTTGCGCATATTCTTGACGCGCCTGCAACATAAGTTTTAATGTATCCTTAACATTGTCCTTAAAAAGCGGGCTTTCCCCGGCATGAACACGAATACAAAAATTCGGATCATTTTCCATCGCCCAAAGAGCCATCTCCTTAATCTCTGAACCAAACTTTTGAGTCGAATTTCTTTCGTGACCCACGACGTCCATCCCAACAATATAAGGATTTTTAGCCACAGCTTTCAATTGATCAACTTCATCCTGATTCAATTCTTTGTAATCAAGTCGATACAACGCCGCCAAAAAACGCATCCGACATCCCGTTGCTTTTTCAACTTTAGGTAATTCCTCAGTTACAGTTTTCAATGTTGCCATATTATCAATAACTGAAGATAGTGATAATTCAGTATATTTAATTCCCTTCTCTGCCAATTCCTTACCAATCAACATTAACATATCAGGCAACAATTCTGGATTTTTGGTAAACATTTTACGAGCCGCATAAATATCTTCCATCTTGCTAAATGTTTCTCGGGTTTCCTTTGGAATGCGCATTGCCTCTAATAGTTTTGTTTTAGCATCTAAATCATTACATAAAGATCTTAAATAGTATCCACTACCGTTTTCATACTTTACAAGTTTTTCTTTTGAAATTCCCAGGTTATCAACAACCTGTTCAGGAACAATTATGTTATGTTTTAAGCCAATCTCTAACAATCCCTCTGGGGTGGGAGAACCTGCAATGTGGTTATGTAAATCTGTAATTGGAGCCATGCTCTTAGGGATAGCTCTAGAAAAGGGAACGCCCGCTATATTTCCTGGACGTGATAACGAACGCATTTCAAAAGCCGTCAGATGTTCCTGAGGCACTCTTTCATCCACCACATATCGCCCATTTTTTAAACAAAACCCAGCAAATCTCTCCTTTCCAAGAAAAAGTTCCACACCTTTTTTTGTTTGTTTAAGTGAAATCAATTGGGTAACATTCTTTTTGATATTTTCGCCAAGTCGCTTGTTTTGCCCCCTATACTCCAAATGAGGTTTTATATCTCCTTTTGCATTTTGGCTTAACTCAATAAACACTTGCTGATTATAATCCGCATTAAGAATTAATAACTTACCATTATCTACGGCATATTCTGAAACCATTTTGCCTCCTTTTACTTATCCTTTGTTATTTGATGCGGCAAATACTTTCGTATAATAGGCAGATATTCATCCTGATGGTCCGGATAAAATTTCATCAAAGTTTGGTATGCATTTAAAGGTTTATCGGGTTTGGTTTGTCTGGCACATTCCCAATCAATAACCGCATCCAATAAATCATCTTGTGATTTTGGCAAATTGTTTTCCACATGATGTCTGTTATGTTTGCGATGAACTTTTTGAATTTGATCCAAGGAAAGCCAGAAACAAAACAAATACAACAGCGGTTTTTCTGCATCATGCAAAAAACCACTTAAAGTATTTTTTCCGCGAAGCTGCTTTTCTACACGCAAGAACGCGAGTTTGTGTCGTAATGTATATAAAGTATAATCAAGTCGCTGTTTCATACTACCAGTTATACAATGCAAATTTCCGAAAGTCAAACAAAAAATACTACTTAAAAATTAATCCACATGTATCTACTTATTTTTACGTAAAGCATAGACACAAACTGGTAAAGCAAACAATGTAATCAAAGCCGAGATAGCATACATTAACCTATAGCTATTTGTTTCGGCCACCAAAAATCCAAGAAACGCAGGACCTAAACCAAAAGCAATATCACTGAGCATATAGTATGTGGAAACTGCATAGCTAAACCGATGTGTGGGAACTGATTTACAAGCAACAGCATAATTAGCAGATAAAATAGTACCAAATCCCAACCCGCAACCGATCGCACACAAAATGACCGTAATTGTTGATGGATATAAAGCTAATAATGTCAATCCAATAACTTGTGCCCAAAGAGACGAATAACATACAATTTTATTACCATACTTATCTTGAATTTTGCCAGCTAAAGGGCGAGAGAAAATCAGTACAAATGCATAGATTAAAAAGAAATAAACAAAAATATGCATTAAATTTTCCGCTGTTGCAAACAACCGTCCAAATGTGATAATACCAATATAACCCAAACCACACAGAGCAGAAACAGATGAAATTGGCAAAGCTTTTACTTCAATATAGCGATTGATACCTACGGGAGGATCTGCCTTAATTTCTTTTGCCTTGGGTTCAGGACTAGTTGCCGGATCGTATTTATGCACATCCACAAACCAAATAAAAATCAACGAGGCTAACCCCATCAACATCGCTGCAATAAAGCAACCATCAGATCCAAAATGACCATAAACTTGCCCACCAATAAAGGGCCCCAAACCAACAGCCAATGTTGTTGCCAGCATCAAGTAGCCACAACCTTCAGCAAATCTGTCTTTGGGTAAAATGGATCGACCTATTGTTGAAACAGCATTTGAAGCAGCTCCAAAACTTAATCCATGTATAAAGCGCACTAACAATAACAAGCCAACACTATCAGCAAAAAAGTATCCACCACACGCTAAACAATGTATTGCGGATGACCATATAGCTATTCTTTTCCATCCAAGCGTCTCCATAGCTCGTCCAGAACAAATCCGAGAACATAAGGAACCAAAAATATAAATCCCAGATATCAATCCTGCAATTGTTGCTGTAGCCCCTAAATCTGTGGCATGTTCAGAAATTGTCGTAATCAACAGATACATGACAATCGCTTGTGTCAACAACGACAAAAATGTCAGAATAAATTTTTGGGTAAAAATAGGTTCTTTCATAACTTATTTTACACGCCCTCTTTTAAATTTCAATGCGGTCTTTTGAGAAAATCTCACTGCATGAAATTTTTCGGCTTCTTTGATTGCTTTTGATTGGCTTGTTTGCCTTTTTTTCAAAGTATCCTTCAAGGTTATTCCACGACGTAATTCTTTTAGCTTCTCTGCTTGTCTATCCCGTAATTGACGATCCTCTGCTTTGGAAACTTCCGGAAGAGTTACACTGGCGGAAGAATAATCGCCAAGACGAACAATCGCTTTACCATCTTCAACACGCAAAATATCTTTTTTATCAATGTTGTCAAAGATATCGCGATAAGAATCCGTCGGATGGCGCACACATAAACTGCCCGTATTGGCAATTTCACCAACACCTTTATCCAGATGAATAACAGCCACTTCACCATTCCAATACCAACCAACACCACCTGAATATCCTGCGCTAGAATGCCAATCACGGTCTTCATAAAGAGTAGCAATAGCTATATAGTCACCACCCAATTCAACAATATCTTGGGATAAACAATCATTGCGTACTTTCATTTCATTTTGACCAAACAACGTCAAAATATGAGGACCAACTTCTTCATGTGTTTGACGTTTCCATGAAGAATTGTGTATTTCTGTACGCTTATCAAAAACATGATTCAATTTCAAAATTTCAATGGCATCATATTTGCGTCCTTCAGCCATCGCTTGATGAAATTTATCTTTCCAATCCTTGCCTGTCAATGATTTAATGCGAGCCACCTCAGCCAAACGTGCTTCTTCTATTTTCTTGGCTTTTTTATAATCGGGATGCTTGGGTGCGACCCATTTTCCATCCACACATAAAAGATCTGTTTTTTTACGAATTAGCTCTTCATCGTATTTACATTCTTTTAAATTCAATTCTTGCAATTTGGGCAATTTCAACAATTTTTCCAAATCCGCCTTCTTAATTTCCATATTATTAAAAGCAAGGGATTCCAAATTTTTCATGCTGGCAATCGTACTGAAAGCTTTGGAAGTCATACGGGGTTGATATCCCACTCCCAAATGCTTTACCTTTTTAAATTTGGCAACCGCTTCAAATTGTGCATCCCCGATTTCATGTTCAAGCGTATAATGAAAATCTTTATGTTTATAGGGTTCAAACTCCGGTAAAGTTACTCTTTCAATATTGGGATAATTTTGATTTAACTTTTCCAAATAATCAGATGTCAAATGTCCTCCATCATAATCATGGAATCTGTCACCCCCAAAATGACCAGAAGCATAATGTGAATAACAAGAATATTCAAGATTCAAACCTTTAACACCCTTTTTCAATTCATCCACTCTATCTTGCAATTTGGAATCTTGTGAAAGAACTGCCCCAAACTTTTTAAGTGCATCACGTAAAGTAGAATCGGAAAAATTTCTCTCCCCATCCTTTAATCCCCGATAATCATCCAACAACCATTCGGCCTTAAACCCAGGACAACTGCGATAGACCAACTTTTTATCCGAATCTAACCTGCCAACTCTTTCCCAAAATTCCTTTGAAAAAATCCTTTTTTCATCATATTTAGGGCTATCTTCACATTCATCTAAGATATCCCACATAGGATCTACACTATAACCTCTTTGAGAAACATAGCGTTTATCCCAACTATCATATTGAAAAAGACAATCCACACTCGGCTCAGTCAAAAAGGTAAGAGCCATCATTTTTTGGAATGTTTCTGGGTACCGAGCCGCATAAAGCAAAGCACAATCATGATCTTTACTGGGCTGTTTCAATAAATCATCCACTGTCACACGACCAGACCCATAAACCCCCTTTAATGAACGATCACACGGACTATGTTGCCCAAAATAATAACTGGATCTAGCCAAAGCGATTGTCAGAGGAGTCCAACCGCTATCTTCATCATAATACGTTAAATCCATTCCTTTAATACATTCATCAAAACTGTATTGACCACGCCAATCATAAGAACGTTTGTCATCTGAATAAGAAACATTTCTGATGAAACATTGCGCCAATTCTTGCGGTGTTGGATTCTTTTCCTTTTCTGCCATTTTTTCCTCCATAAATATTTACTAATATTCTCTTTCTAGCATACTTTTTATACAAATGCAAACCTTTATAAAGAAATTGTTCTTTTAGGGAAAAGTATTGGCGGGAGAGTTTGTACAGAATGGGAATTTCATAGTCGATTATTTCCTATATACTCCTAGCTCATCGACAGAATTCGTTGCTTCTATTTCTACTTCTTCTCCATCAGACGTGAAACATTTTCCTTCATGGCAATCGCATTCAATCATTATATCTCCATTCTCATTATAAAATTTCCAGTGTCCCTCTCTTTGATTGTTATGGTAATTTCCTATATTATCAATTTGACGATTCTCATAATAGGCGACATATTTGCC
>Ga0310690_10007160_pt1 | contig 14449 bp, 24 predicted proteins | sample AusTroGonzalo_MG_2_FD_207661 | JGI IMG/M metagenome (GOLD analysis project Ga0310690, IMG submission 207661) | Bovine rumen microbial communities from tropical cattle in Woodstock, Queensland, Australia - Gonzalo_04 (v2) (version 2) | ecosystem: Host-associated > Mammals > Digestive system >...
AGAAGAGAATGAAATTGAAGTGGATGCAAACGATGTAGAAACAATACCATCTAACAGAGGTGAAATTCTTATACTAAAGAAGGATGGAATAATCGTAGGTGAGTTCCCTTGGGATAATATATACGGATGGATTATGGAGGATAAAGAATGAGAGACTTTGATGCAATCAAGAAAAAAGAAATGAGCAGTATCGAAAACAGGATAAGACACATTTACAACGTGGGCTATGAAGATTGCCTAAAGGATCAGCAGAACGCTAGGGATGAAGCGTACAAACAGGGATTGCATGATGCTTGGATATGTGCAAGGAAAATCTGCGCAAATTGGTGCGTGTCTGATAAGACATTGAATGAGATTTTCGGAAACGGTAAGACGATAGACGATATTATGAATGAATTTTCTCCATCCGAAGCAATAGAGAAGTTCAAAGAGTACGATGCAAAGACTTCCGATGATCCTGATAATAGCAAGATTGAGGTAGGGGATGTGGTAGAAACAAACGGATTCAGCAAGCCTGTAATTGTTATCAGCGTGCCAGACGATAATGAAGATTCCACAGAAATAAAAGTTATGAACTTTTTAGGCGATACTGCATGGAAAAATATGTATGATTGCAAAAAGACAGGGAAACACATCCAACAAATAGAAGAAGTATTCAATATGTTAAGGGAAAATAAGAATGCTTGAAATGGTGGAACAGTACGAACGATGCTATTATCTAGGGGCATATACTGGTCAAGAATGCGAGTTATGTCCCCACAGGGATGAATGCTGGAAGGAAAACAAAAATGAACCTGAAAATTTATGATCGTGCGTGCAAGTACATAGACAAGATGCTTTATAGCCGCCGTGACGATTGGTGCGAAAAAAAGTTATTCATCCGGCCTAACCTTTATCTGCAAATAGAAGTAGAACGCGTCCAGGTTGCAGACATTTCCAATGGCACATATAGTGGCTGGGAACGCGGTACGCCTATCTATATGAAGCTCTATGTAACTGACAAGGCCGGTAATAAACTCAATAGCCGTATCGTACAATACTGTTACGAACGTGAATACAAGACAGATTTAGACCGGCTATTAGATCATTATTTATAGAAGGGAGAAAACAAATGAGGTGTCCTAACTGCAGCAGAGTATTACGCCTTACCAAAAGGGAGAAATCGCTTGCACTGGAAAAGTCAGTAATTGAAATTCCGTGTTTCGATTGCGGCAATATTATGACGATCCACGATTATGATGTGGATATCAGCAAGAAACGCAAGCACAATGCAGAAATCGGTATCTGTACCAACTGCGGCTGCAGACCGGTGACGGAAGGTTACAAGACCTGCGAACATTGCCGGAAGTACCAGGCAGAAAAGAAGACCTACGAACCGTCAACGCAGTGGAACGATCTCTTCATAAGGCGCACAGAACCAAAAAAGCCTAAAGTATCTCTCGATGATGTGGCAGTAGCCGCAAGACAAAAAGGCTTGTCCTACGGTGATATGGTGGCGATCATAGAAGGTAGGAAAAAAGAAAAGAAAGATTTGGATTGAACATAATCGACAATGTGGTTATACTGAAAGTAAGATCATGTCATTGTAAACACTTCCTTTCAGAACGCAGAAGCCATTGCATTACACCCCTTGTGCAGTGGCTTTTGTGTTTGGAAAATTTTTCTCCGGACATGCACAAGAGATTTTGATAGCCCCGTGGGTATCACGATATATAGGTCTGCCAAAAAGCGTTTCAATTCCGCGAAAAAAGTGTGCGAAAAATGGGGTAGTATTGAAATTTTAGAATTTTCCGGTTTCATGTTCTAAATCGCACGCGAAAATGAGATTTTCAGCGATTTTTGCACGTTTCCGTCAATTTCGCGTTGTAAATTAGGATTCTATCGTCAATCAGTTCGCCGGACTTCGCCTTCATCATCATTTCGAACATGGCTTCCTTCGTGATATTCCATCCCATACCGGCCACACGCGTGACAAGGTTCTCTATGGCCTTGTCCTGCTCGTCTGATAAATGGAATGTTACTGTGTATGCGTTCATACGGATCACCCCCCTTATGCAATGGAAACGATCTGGTTCATAGCGGCTTCCATCTGTGCGTCACTTCTGCGGATGTAGGTCTGCGTTGTGGTGGTCGATGCGTGCTGCAATGCCTGGCATACTGCCATAATGTCGTGGTTGGTGCGGTTATACAGCTCTACGGCATAACGCTTCCTGAAGCTATGTGAGCTGACATTCTCAAGCCCTAAATAACCGGTTACGGCGCGTAACTGCTTCCGTACTGCGTGTGCGCCGATATCAAACAGCTTACCATCTGCCCCGATGGGAGTGTGCTTCTTATAGTCCTCGATAAAGTCCACGATCGGCTGCGGTACGATGAACGTGCGCTTCTTGCCGGTCTTCTGCTCTGTGATATTCAAACGATGAATACTGCCGTCTTTTATAATGCTCTCGGTGGTCAAGGCCATTATATCACCAATACGGCAGCCTAAATTTGCCTGTAACACAAGGATCGTTGCGATCTGGTCATTCGGCCGGTGCTTCACGCCGGCATGCTCATAACCGGTTCGCATTAACAGGATGATCTTCCGGTATTCATTTTCGTCTATCGCTCTGCATGTGTATTCTCCCATATCCATTTACCTTCCTTTCAAAAATTTTTTCGAAAAATTTTTTCCCAAAATTTGCAAGCGGTTTTGAACCCCCGTACCCCAGCCGAAAATTCGGCCGGCAAAAAGCGTTTGAAATTTCGCTAAAATTTCTGCGCTAAATTGGGGGGTGGTCTTTTTACCAGTCCGATCCGGACACCTGCTTCCATACCGGCCGAAAAATGAGTTTTTCCGGTGGTTCTGCCGGTGGCCGTGGCCGGCGTGGGGTGGTGGTAGTAGTGCATGCCAGCTCTCTGTGCGGCTCTGTATGGCCTTTTATGGCGTGCGGTGTGTCCTTGTATGGCTCTGCGGTCTTTCGTGGCTCTGTGGGTGTTCTGCGCGTCCTGTGCGGCCTTCTGTGTGCAGTCTCTTCCCGTGGTCGCTGTGGCGCTCTGGCTGGCTTCCTGCGTGGCGCTGGTGGTGTCGTCTGCGATCGGGATCACTGCGGCCGGCTGTGCGCCTTCTGCGGTGGCTGCGGTGGCCGTCTCTGCGTCCGTCCGGATTGCCTTTTCCTTCATTTCGTCAAGCTCTGCGCGTGCCGCTTCTCTGGTGGTGTGGTATGTGACAAGCGTCTCTTTCAAGGTGTTTTCTTCCGTCAACAAATTATCCACTATGCAATAATATGTCGTGCCGTCTGCGCTGCGTTCCTTCCTGGCTGTGTAAATGTGCATATAGCCATGCGCATTTATGAAATAATAATGCCCGTTGGCGTTCTTGTATAACTGATTCGGGATGTAGCTTGCGCCGCTGTGGATCGCTTCGAAAGTCTCCAGCGCTGCGCCGGTATAATTTGCCCGCTTTCCGCGTCTCTCTGTGGCTCTCTGCGGCTCTGTTTCGGTGGTGGTGGTGTCTTCCTTGCCTTCTGTGATTTCCGTCTCTGTGGGGGCTTCCTGCGCGTCTCTCCAGTTTTGGCCGCTATAGCCTATAGAATCAAGGTAGGCGAAAAAAACAGTGTAAAGCTGTTCCCATCTCTGCAAATAGCGGCCTTTGATCTCTGCGGTGATGATCTTGTCAAGGCAAGCGCTTTTTTCATCAACCGTCATGCGGTTATAAGTCCAGCTTTCCATGATCATCAATAAAAACTCCGGTCTTGCGTTTTCTTTCGGTCGGAATGTTGTCATGATCTGTATCTCCTTTCCTGGTTGGCTTGTTTTCAGAAAAGCCGCATGCGGGCTTTGCTCCCGCCGTGGGTCTGCTCCTGCGGCTGCGGTGGTCTATGCATATAACTCACGCTCTGCGGCTTCTTCCTTCTCTATCGCTTTCAATAACTCTTCCGGCGTGCTATAATGCGCCGCGTCTTCATAATCCCACGATGTGAAAAGAGTATGAGCATGCTTTTTCAAGCACTTATTATAGAATGTTTCATAATCGCCCTTGTTCGGGTACTGCTGGAAGTAGTTTTTATAATACTGGCATTCTTCCGGCGTTCCTTCCTCAATCCATACATCATAAAATACTGCTTCTGCGCGTTTCATCAATTCTTCAAAAGTCATGCCGCCGTTCCTCCTTTCGTGATATATGCGCCGCTTTTCACGCCTTCTTTGAGTGCGTCCGCGGCTGTGGCGTGCTGCATTGCTTCCGCTTTCGTTGCATAGCGCTCATGCGTTCCGCGGTTCTCGCTCCAATCATCCACAATATACATGGCCTTGCGTACTTCATACGCGCCGCATGTAGGGTTGCTTTCGATCTTCTCCAGCACTGCCGCAAGTTCTCTCTTGTTGTCGGCCGTTTCCGTCCATCTTTCGCCGGTGTTGAATTTTCCAACTATGATATATTTCATGCTCTTTCTCCTTCCTTTGCTTGCCTGGTTTACGGTATACCCCGCCGCCGGTATCGGGCGCGGCTCGGATTCTCTCCGGCGGGGTGGGGTGGGGCGGTCAAAACTCTACAACCGGTAGTGTAAATTCAGACAGATATAAATCTATGGTGTCTGTGTCCGTTCCGGCTGTAAGATTCAAGTGGTCATAATGCCAATATTTGCCGGCATAATTTACAAGCTTGTCACCGTACTTTGTCATGATCTCCTGCAAGCCGGTCATATAACAGTACATGTGAATCAATCCCGCCGGTGTAAAATTCCATCCCTTTTCAATCTCAAAATTGAAGTGTAACATTGTCTTGCCCTCCTTTCTTATACTCTCAAGGTGTCATATACGCTTTTTACATTGTTCTGGTGCATTCCGTCCGGCAGCATTGCATTTAATGCGCTTTCCGCTTTGCTGGCTGCTTCGGTCGCTTCCTTGTATGCCTTGTAAGCGGCTACGATTTCAGCGGCGCGGCCGGTCACGTCTTCCACATAGCGCGGATTGCTTGTGATTTCAGCACTTGCAAATCTGATCTTGTTTTCTGCGTCTACAATCGGCGTTGTATAACTGGCGTGGATTCTTACTTCCGGCATTCTATAATCATAATAGCCCTTATCATTCAGCACTCTAACCACAAGAGTATCTTTCGTGCTGTACCCGTCAAGATAGAACGAAAAACCGGACTTGTTCACCGCTTCGGATATCTTCGCGCGGGTCTTTTCGCCGTACGGCTTGCCCTCGTACTTCTTGAATGCTTCACGGATCACCGGCAGAACTTCCGCAACAATGGCCGCTTTCATGTTGTCCGTTCTGATCCTGTTTTCAATCTTCATCATATAGATGGAATTGCACTTTTCGCGGCTCTGCTCCTGGTTGCGCTTTGAGATTTCCACAAGCTTCTTATACTGCAGAATGTTATTTTCGCGGATGGCTTCGGCCTTCTCTTCCTTACATACCAGATTTACAACTTCATTTTCTGCGGCTTCGATTGCTGCGGTGGTTGCTTCGATCTCTGCTAAAATCTCCTTGTAGTTCTTCATGTGGGTTTCCTCCTTATATGGGTGTTTGGTTTTTGGTTCAATCCCGCCGGCGGTAGTGATCCGCTTGTCATCCTCTGCGGCGGGGTGGTGGTTTAGGCTCTCTCGATTGCCACGCCTTCCATTGTGTTATATATTTTTACTTCCTTTTCTGTTAGCTCTGTCGTTCCGATAAACTGACCATTTACATATACATTGTATTTTTTCATCTTCTTTGTTCTCCCTTCTTTGGTCTGCTGTTAGATACTGCTTGCGCTTTTCAGAAACTAGCGCGCCATGCTTTGCTGGCTTCCACCTGCTCGCGGTCGCTGTCGTCCGCGCTTGTGAGTCTGTGGCTCTGGCACCGGTAAACGTGCCCTTTGTACTCGTAAAGTACATAGACAACGTTGTCACCGTCCATAAGTGCACCGTGAAAAGTGCTCTTGTTTACTATCTCAGAATGAAACTTTTTCATGCTGTTTCTCCCTTCTTTGCTGGTGTTCTGTTCGGGGGCTTCCTGACATCCCCACGCGCGGCGCTTGTCGGGCTTGCCTGGCGTCTGCTCCCTTCCGTTTTGGTAACTTTTTAAGGTGCTGTGCTTTGTTCTTGCACTAATAATACTACACTAATGATTATAGTGCAATATCGGAAATATACACAAAATATGATATTAGTGCAATATCGTATTAGTGCATATTGCACTATAAATATTAGTGCTTGCATAGTGTAGTAATATGATGTAGTATTATTAGTGCATACATAGTGCAATATTTAGCACGAATACCATAAAAAGTGGGGTGATGATATGGATCAAGAGACAAAAGAAAAAGCGCTTGCCGCCCTGGAACGCGAAAAAGCACGCCGAAAAAGACAAAATGACTGGATCACGAATAATTATGAGCGCCAGACGATCACAATGAAAGCCGGTACAAAAAACAGGATCAAGGCAGCGGGCGAAACGTCCGTAAATGGGTATATGAATAGACTTATTGAAGAGGATCTAGCCCGCCGCGGCTTCTAATCTGTAATAGTGTAAGATATTGCACTATTACCATCATAATGATATAATACAGTAAACCTTATATAAGGTGGTTATATAAGCGCCTTATATAATACATAGTACAATCTAGGCTTGCACACTGCGCCGCCGTCCGTGTTCGGATGGGCGGCTTTTTTATTGGAGGAAAATGCATGGCACTCTCTTTTCGTGATTTGGATAATATGGAAGTATTGGAAGGCGGCCGCGATCCATCCGACACCACGGAAGACGATCTGCACGAGCTGCCAGGTTCTCTATATGATGATATCGTAGCCACGATAGACTATTACTGCGATAATCACAATATATCAGATAAAAAAGCAATTCACCCCCTAGAATGGCGCGCGATCTGCATGCATATCGGCGCGGGGATCAAGTCGCGCGGCCTGCTTCGGGATCACGAACGAAACCGGACGGAAGGCGGCAACAAGTACGATCCACAGAAGGTCATGGCGCTTCTATATATGTATGATAGAATTTGCTGCGAGTTCAAACAAGTGGCTTTTACGCATAATTTCCCGATGTTTGCCGGCGTCTCCCGCGAATACTTCAACGATTACATGAATAGGGGGCTAACCTCTGCGCAGGTAGGCTTAAAGGAAAAAGCGCTAGAAATGCAGCGCGCGTCCTTGGTGGGTGCGGTGACGGGTGGCGGGTCGGCCACTGTTGGAAATATCTTCTTAAGTAAAGCGTTGGCCGGTTTACAAGAGACTGTCACAATACAGCATGTAAGCGCTGCGACTGCTCCCGCGCCGGCTGCGCTGCCGGTGTTCGGTGAAAATGTGCATAAATTAGAAGAAACTCGATCAAATGAGACGGAAAACGGGGAGGATTAGCCCCAAAAAGTTACCATTTGTGTGATTTTGGGAACTTCCGGCGCGTTCTGCGGTGCGTCCGGTGGCTTTCCGGATCATCCAGGGCGTGACAGTCAGAGGTGGGTGCAGGGGTTAGAACGGACGAACTCGCCGGCCGCCGGTTACCACCTCGACCACCAAAATTTTAAAAAATCAACCGAACCTACGTTCGTTTTTACCACATCAGACAGATACCAAACTGACCCGATTTTGACCCCGAAAATGACCCTAAAAAACGTATAATGCACGTTATAAAACTATATAACAAATAGTATCGGAAAATCGGAACGGAATAGGGTATATATATATTCCATTCTGGAATAGGAGGGGATACTCCCCACCACATGGGGGGTGGTTAGAATAAACACCACCCCCCTGCGGAAGAGAGTATCCCGACCGGCATTCTGGGTGGAACGGAAGAAGTCATTCCGACATTCCATTCCGACATTCCGAGCCACGATCCGCGAAGGGGGTAGTACCCCATATCCCATCTGTGGCAGAAGTGAGAAACTGGCCACGTAAAAAATCAAAAAATCGCAAAAAGGCGTTTAAGCGTCCTAGAAGGCGTTTTAAGGCGCGAAAAGTAATTTAAGCATAAATGTATGGCTCAAGTGGTTTTCGTTCGTCCTAGCGTGAAATACGCTTGCTAGAATAACGATTTCAAGACAAACAAACAACCAGTCACAACACGAAAGGAGAGAGAAGCAATGAACGAGTTCGAAAAAGTATCAAACGAGGTCAGCGGGGAAAACAGTTTTGAGACAAGCAACGAGAATGCGATCGAGTGGTTACGTGGTGATAAAGTGGCCACGGTGACATTTCCGAAGGGCAGATACAACACCAGGGTACGCAAGCTGGCTGCAGAGCATCCGGACGAAGTAACGATCCGTCACGAAAACAAAGACGGCAGTATCGTAGCGACCATACCAGTAAGCTATATCCGACTGAACGCGAAGCGTGCCAAAAAGGAGCTGACGGAAGAAGAAAAAAAGATCATTCGAGAGAGATTTGCGAACGGACGGAAGAAGTGAGAAGTATCTTTACCCTTGCACGCTTATTCTACAAAGCGTGTAAGGGGTCAATTTCGCACGAAAACGTCTTTAGGGTAGAGTTGTTAGGGTAAGGGTAAAACAAGGGGCAAATTGGGCGTTTTACGCAAGCAGGAATAAGTGACGGTCAAAAAGGTGGTCTGGTATGAGAACAAGTGACGTGCTGCGGAATGAGTATGAGTGTGTGAAACGGAATATCGCCGGATGTGACCGGAATTGTGGTGAGTGTGAGTTATGTTTACCGGATGATGTGATTTTGCACGCTTATGAAGAGAGTATAGCGGTAATGGAGAAATTGACCGATTTAGTCAATTTTGAAAAAGTTAAATCAGAATTTGAGAAGGAGATCGTGGATGATCGTACATAAATGTGACCGGTGTGAGGTGGAAGGCAAGTGTGTAGCGATCCCTGGGGGGATGTATGAATTTTGTCCTTCGTGCTATCAGAAATTTGTCGATTTTTTGAACTGTCGGGATATGACGAGTGAGGGAATTTTTAACGTATTAGTGCAATACGGGCAGCAGGATAAGAAATTCGGGTTAGGCGAGACGATAAAATACACGCCTTCGGAAGTAAAGGAGATATTGGATGGTCAGAAGTCAGGAGGTGAGTTATGAGTGGTGGAAGTCATAACTATATCTGCTATCGTCTGGAAGAAGAGTGCAAGGGAGGTATGTATGACGCAGAAATGAACGATCTGATAGAAGATTTGGTTGAAGTCCTTCACGATTTGGAATGGTGGCAGAGTAGCGATAGTTCGGAAGAGAAATACCGAGAAACGCTGGCCAGGTTTAAGAAGAAGTGGTTCGGTGGTAATCGTGAAGAGAGATTGAAGGGGTATATAGATAGTCAGATAGGGATTGTGCGGCGGGAACTGTACCACTTGATCGGAGAAATGGATGTACCGGACACGGTAGAGATTTTGGCAGATGGCGATAGGGTTATTGTGGAGGACAACTAATGGCAAGTCCGGAACTGAAAAGAGCATTTGAGAGTTACGAAAAGTGGACGGCTTCGCACGCGGAAGCAGACGAAAAGGTGATTGACGCGTGCGTAATGGCGGCGAACGTGGCGTATGTGACAGAAAAGGATATCGAGTACGGCAAGAAAATCTCAAAGTTTAGTCACGATTTAATGAACCGGTGGGTAAAAGAGAAGACGAACGGCAATTTCTGGATGCTTGAGCAGTGGTGTCAGGAAAAGCAGCAGTCCGTGAACGTGATAAACAAGGGGTATGAGCTGTTTAAGATCGAAGCGCCGTTTCTGTTTACGTCCTATATGTACTATATGGAGAAGAACCGGCCGTATGAGAAGCGGTTTTACGTGCCGAGACGGAAGACGTTATGTGTGCCGGCAGCGGATATGCAGGACTTGGAAGACGATGTGTTAGATACCTACGGATTGTCGATGCCTTCGCGAGTTGGAAAGAGTACGCTGTGCATTTTCTTTTTGTCCTGGGTAGGTCTTCGGAAGCCAATGTCGCATAGTGCAATGGGTGGCCATAGCGGGCAGTTGGTAAAGCGTTTCTTCCGTGGGCTTGAGAACTTAACGGAAGCAGACGACTACACATTTGCGGAACTGTTTCAGTACGCCAATCCACAAATGAAAAAAGTGGTAGAGAAGAAATCGTCTGATCCGGCAGAACTGACGATCAACCTGGGGAAGAAGGACGAGTTTGCGACTTTTACGTGCCGGTCTACTGATTCTACCTGGACTGGTGCGGTGGATATAAGCCGTGACGGTTATCTGTACGTGGACGACCTTGTAAGAGATCGTGAACACTCGTTATCTGCATCACGTATGGAGAACACTTATCAGGAATACCAGAATAAGATGCTTGACCGTATGAATGACGGCGCAAAGAAAATGCTGGTTGGTACACTGTGGAGCGTGCTTGATCCGCTGGTAAGGGAAGAACACGAAAACAAGGATAACCCGCGTGCGCGGTTTCGGAAGATACCGGCCTTGAATGAAAACGATGAAAGCAATTTTCAGTATGAGTTTAATGGGTTCAGTTCGCAGTATTACATAAATTATCGTGAGAGACTGGATAAGCCGGAATGGATGGCGAAGTATCAGCAAGCGCCGTTTGTGCGTGAAGGTCTGACGTTTCCGATTGAAGAATTGCGGTTTTTTGACGGGAACGTGCCGGATGAACCGTGTAAGACTATAGCCGCGCTTGACCCCGCGTTCGGCAGCGGGGATAGTCTGTCGATGCCGATTTGTAAGGACTTTGGCGGGAATGAAATCTATATCGTGGACTGGGTACACGACAAACGGACGGTAGGTTTCACGATACCACTGGTGGCAGATAAGATCGAAGAGCATACCATTACAGAACTGAAAATCGAGAAAAATAGGGGTGGTGACTTATTTGCCAAACAGCTACAGGAAGAATTAGACGCAAGGAAGATACGGCACTGTAAGATAGAGCTTGAAAATGCGCCGGTCAAAATGTCGAAAGAAGACAAGATCAGCGGATATTCGGACTTCATAAAACGGAATTTTCAGTTCTTGAGTATGAAGAAGTGGACGGATGAAAACAATTTTGTGTACGTGGCTTCGGAGCAGTATCGGAAAGCGATAGATGAAATGACGATGTTTTCTGCAGAAGGCCGCAATATCCACGATGATAGCGCCGATGCGATCACGCAGCTTGCAATGATGTTTGAGAAGAAGGAACAACGGAAAGCCGTAATAAGGCGCAGTATCATATAGGAGGTGAATTATGAAACGTGTAACAGTATATGCACATAAAGATTTTATCAATTTTGTAAATGTAACCGAAGTTATTTTCACCGACACAATGGTACATATCAAATGGCTGGCAGATAATGGTGGTATAGAACCTGTAGAAGTAAGATCATCGTTCGCTATTCACAGTATTACAAGAGTAGATGTAGTGGAGGGGTGACTATGACCACGAAAGAATATCTGTATCAGTTGAAGAACATAGACCGCAGAATACAGGATAAGCTGCGGGAAAGTATAGAGTGGCGCGAGATCGCTATGAATAACTCAATCAATATTCCGGAAGTCAATGTGCAGTCGTCACCGAAGCAGGACGCAATGGCCGATGCGGTGGCGAAAGCGGTCGATTATGAGCGTGAAGCAAGCCAGATTGCGGTGCAAATGACGGAACTGAAATATACGATCATACGGCAGATAGACGGCATACACGATGAAGCAACGTATAACGTGTTGAAAGAACATTTTGTGCAGCAGGTAGGGATCGGAACGATGGCCGACAAGTACCTGGTATCGTATAACTGTATGAAATACCGGATCAAGAATGCGATTGACGTTTTCGAGAAGAAGTACGGCAGCAAGTGGTAAGTTATCAAATTTTGCAAAGATTTTCAGTTGTGTTTAAGAAACAAGTTTGGGTACAATGATATTATGAATAGAATGTTGTCGGAAAATCAAAACCCTATACCGGTAGTTGACGAGGTGGAAGAAATTGATAATCTCACCATTGGCGACACAAACGATCATAAGCCCGAACAAGGCGCTACGGACGGCGAAGATTGACACGATTACCGTACATTGTATGGCGGCGAATGCCACGGTACGCGCGTGCGGAAAACTCTTTGCGCAGAAAAGCCGTAATGCGTCTTCAAACTATGGGATTGCGTCTTCCGGAGAGATTGGATGCTACGTGCCGGAAGAGTACCGGTCTTACTGTTCAAGCAATAAGGCGAACGATAACAGAGCGATTACGGTGGAAGTTGCGAATGATGGCGGCGCTCCGCAGTGGCACGTATCTGACCATGCGTTGTACGCTCTTGTCAGACTGCTTACGGATGTATGTAAAAGGAATGGGATCAAGAAGCTGGTCTGGTCTGGGAATGCGGCTGACCGTGTGAACCATAAGAACGGCTGTAATATGACCGTCCATCGTGACTTTGCTAATAAGGCTTGCCCTGGCGATTATCTGTATAGTCTGCAACCTTGGATTGCGGATGAAGTGAATAAAGCATTAGGTGTTACGAAAGATAAGACGGCCTATGTTTATCAGGGTGTGGACTACTCACCTGTGTTTGATGTTGAATATTACGCAAGCAAGTATGCTGATTTAGCGATACTGAAGAAGGAACAACTATTTGAGCATTTCTGCTTGTTTGGAATGAGCGAATGCAGACAGGGAAGTAATAAGTTCAATCCGATTGTGTACCGGAAGATGAATAAAGACCTGGATGCTGCGTTTGGCGATAACTGGTTTTCGTATTATTGGCATTACTGCGTAATTGGGAAAACGGAACACCGGATCACGGTATAATTTCAAAATGTGCAAACATTTTCAGTTGTGTCTTGTTTTTGAATGAATTACAATAGAATGAGACAATGTTGAACCGCTATCCTTCGTGGATGCGGTTTTTTTATTTCACGAAGGAGGAAATATTATGTGGACAGAAGGATCGGCAGTATTGGTAAATACTGATGCTGGTAAACGCTATGTGCGTGTGACTATCTTTAGTGATAGTGTTCCGGGAACGATGCCGACAAACGGCGCTGGGATTGACGGTCTGAATGCAGACGATATCTTGGCAAAAGGATGTAAATTCTATTGTGTAGGGAATGGAAAACTTTTCATCCTGAATAGCGCTGGCTCTTGGGTAGAGCAGTAAGGAGGGCGTATGAACGGCGAGATTGATGTTTTAACACTCTCTTTGGCGAAGAACTATACCGATGAAAGTATCGCTGGTGCTGGCGCACTGGAAGGTAAGCCGTGTCAGATACAATCCATTGAACCGATCACGGGCGGCAATCGTGTTACGTTCTTGTGGGAAGATAACGATGGCGTAGAGCATACCGACACAATGGACGTAATGAACGGTACGGATGGCGCTGACGGTCAGGACGGTTTGGGTATTAAGTCCGTAGCGGTAAATGGTTCTAATCATTTGATCGTAACGTATGACGATGATACGACTTCCGATGCTGGCGAGATTAAGGTTGTCGGTAAAGTCGATAGCGTAAATGGATGTGACGGTGATGTAGTGTTAAGCCTTTCTATTTCGGAGGGCGTAGTATCTCTTACACAGGAGGAAGTATAAATGAGTTATTCGGGAAAGTTCAAAGACAAGGACAATAATCTGCATCCCGTGACAAGCGTACTGTATGGTACGTGTGATACGGCGGCGGCAACGGCGGCAAAAGTCGTAACGTGTGCAGATTTTGACCGTCTTATGACGGGCGTAACGATCCGTGTAAAGTTCATCTATGGTAATACGGCGGCAAGTCCTACGGTGAATATCAATAGCACTGGCGCAACGGCTGTATATTGCTATGGTTCTACTGCTCCTGTAGGTGGTACTTCTTGGCAAGCTGGCGCTGTGGTCGAGTTGGTCTATGATGGCACGTCTTTCTTCATCGTAGGTTCTGCTACCAGCGGTTCGGATGATATCGTGGCGGCTGAATTTTCCACCGCGACAACGTATGCGGCGGGAGATTACTGTATCTATGATGGTGGTCTGTATAAGTTTAAGACTTCGCACACTGGCGCTTGGGCGGCGGCTGACGTAGATTCGATCACTGTAACTGGCGAATTGAAGGGCAAACAGGATATCTTTGAGCGTATTAGCTATGCGGATTGGCAGTTGCTTACTCCGCAACAGCAAGCGGCAAAACCGTACTATATCTATGATTATCCGTCAACGGCGATCACGGCGGCGAATGTGTCTTATGACCATACGCAAAGCGGTCTGTCTGCTACTACTGCACAGGGCGGTATTGACGAACTTGCAAGTGAGAAACAGGATAAGACGGATAGTAGCCTTACAACAACGTCAAATACGATAGTCGGCGCTATTAATGAAGTCAAGAGTGGTTTAAATAATAAGATGGATGTTCAAAGAAATAATGTAATTGCCAGGGGTTATGCAGAAGCGTTTACAGATTATATTTTTGGAAACGAAACTGATTTTTACGGGTATATGCCTATTATACGCAAAAAACAGGATGATGGAACTTATGTATCGTTCGGAATTTATGAAGATAAATTTTTAAAGGTTACTTACAATGCACAAGGTCAGTTTGTAA
>Ga0310690_10007161_pt1 | contig 14449 bp, 12 predicted proteins | sample AusTroGonzalo_MG_2_FD_207661 | JGI IMG/M metagenome (GOLD analysis project Ga0310690, IMG submission 207661) | Bovine rumen microbial communities from tropical cattle in Woodstock, Queensland, Australia - Gonzalo_04 (v2) (version 2) | ecosystem: Host-associated > Mammals > Digestive system >...
CTTATTGCCTAATGCCTTACTCCTTCGTCAGCATCTCCTCAAGTGCCTGACGGAGCGTGGAGGAGGTATAGTCGCGGGTGAGTTGGCCGTCGCGGCAGATGGAGATATTGCCGGTCTGCTCGGAGACGACCACGGCGATGGCATCGGTAAATTCGGTGGCACCAAGGGCGGATCGGTGGCGCAAACCAACCTCCTGCGGCAAGTCGCGGTTTTTCGACACAGGCAGGATGCAACGTGCGGCAGCAATCCGATGGTCCTTGATAATGACTGCGCCATCGTGTAACGGACTGTTTTTGAAGAAGATATTCTCCAACAGTTCCGCTGACGGTTTGGCGTCAATCACCTCGCCGGTGTTCAGAAATTCGTCCAACGGGGTCTTCCGGGCGAAGATGATCAGGGCGCCCGTCATGGTGGCCGACATGTGGCGGCAGGCACTCTTCACAGCCTCAATCTCATCAATGTAAGCCGAGTTTTTGTTCTGTTTTGAGAACCTGTCGCTGAAAAAGTGCACCACCCGGCCGTCGCCGATGTAGAGCAGGAATTTGCGGATTTCGGGTTGGAACAGGATGATGACGGCCAGCACACCCACATTCATGATTTCCCCCATCAAGGCGGAAAGCATGGTGAAGTGGAAATAGGAGACCACCTCCCAAATCACGAACAGCAGCGCCAGCACCCAGAAAATCTTCACGGCGGCGGTGCCTTTCGTCAGCTTGTAGAGCTCGAAAAGCAGTATCGTCACAATCAGGATGTCAAGAACATCCACGATGCGGAAGCTGACGAAGTCGAATATGGCGGCCAGGGTCATCATTCTTAAAAAGGATTAAGCCATCAAAGCGGCCAGGGCGATAGAGTACATTTTGGTCTTGGCGCTGTCGCCACGGGAGGAAAGCACGCACGGCACTTTGGCACCCTTCAGCAGTGCGCCCAGTTCGGCGTGGCTGAATTTGGTACAGCATTTGTAGAAGACGTTGCCCGTTTCGATGTTCGGGAAGAGCAGACAGTCGGCATCGCCGGCCACTTCGCTCTTGAACTTCTTGATTTCCACTGTCTCCTGGTCAATGGCGAGGTCCAAAGAGATAGGACCTTCAACGGCTACGTTGCCCAGTTGGCCACGATTGCCCATAGCGGCGAGCAGGGCGGCGTCCACGCAAGCCTGCATACCCACGGACATCTGCTCGGTGGCGGCCAAGCAAGCCACTTTCGGTCTCTCAATGCCGAGAGCCTTGGCGGTTTCGACCAAATATTTGAGGATAGCTTGTTTCTCCTTGAACTCGGGGGCGGGGATCACGGCCACATCACCCACGATAAGCAGCTTGTGGTAAGCGGGGTTCTCGATCACGGTCACGTGCGAAAGGGTGGCCTTCGGCGGGCAAAGACCCTTCTCCTTGTTCAGGATGGCGCGCATGTATTTGTCGGTGGGCAGCAGACCCTTCATCAGAATCTGGCCTTCGCCGGCGTTGATGAGCTCGCAGCTCTTCGTGGCAGCCTTCGTGTCCACATATTCGGGAACGATGGTGAACTTCGACATATCGAAACCGTGCTCTTTGCAGACTTTTTCGATTTCCTCGGGGTTACCGACGAGGGTAGCGTCAATCACGCCCAGTTCTACAGCAGCGTAAACAGCCTCAATGGTGTGTGCATCGTTGGCGTTTGCAGCGATCAGTCTTTTTTTCGGTTTGGATTTAACTAACTCTACTAATTGGTCTAATTTCGTGATAGCCATAATGTTACAATTTTATTGTTAGAAAGCGCAAAGATATAATTTTTTTTGGTTACATGGTTGCATGGTTGTGTGGTTTGTAAAGACGCACGGCCGGGCGTCTCCACCGCCTATTGCTTAAAAATGTTATCTTTGCAGCCTCAAATTTCCGAACAAATATAAATGTATAACAATATGATAGACAAGACTTTAAAATACAAAATCGCTGACATGGGGTTGGCGGAATGGGGACACAAGGACATTGATGTTTCCCAAAAGGAGATGCCGGGTCTGCTGGCTATTCGTGAGAAATACGGCGACAGCAAGCCTTTGAAGGGTGTGCGCATCATGGGTTCGTTGCACATGACCATCCAGACGGCCGTGCTGATTGAGACGCTGACGCATCTCGGTGCGGAAGTTCGCTGGTGTAGCTGTAATATTTTCTCCACACAGGATCACGCTGCTGCCGCTATTGCTGACAACGGCGTTAGCGTTTTCGCTTGGAAGGGTGAAAGCCTCGAAGACTACTGGTGGTGCACCGTGAACGCTCTTTCGTTTCCCGACGGCAAAGGTCCGCAACTCATCGTGGATGATGGCGGAGATGCCACCTTGCTCATCCATCTGGGCTGCAAGGCCGAAGACGATCCGACGGTTCTCGATGCCAAACCCGAATCCCACGAGCAAGCTGTGATTTTCAACACGTTGAAGCAGGTGCTGAAGGAGGATCCGCACCATTGGCATAACATGGTGAAGGAGATTAAGGGTGTTTCCGAAGAGACGACCACCGGTGTGCATCGTCTGTATCAGATGATGGAGCGCGGTGAGCTGCTTTTCCCGGCCATCAATGTCAACGATTCTGTGACAAAGTCCAAATTCGACAACAAATACGGCTGCCGCGAGTCTTTGGCAGACGGCATCAAGCGCGCCACCGACGTGATGGTGGCCGGCAAGGTGGTTGTCGTTTGCGGTTACGGCGATGTGGGCAAGGGCTGTGCACAGGCCATGCGCTCCTACGGTGCCCGCGTCATTGTCACCGAAGTGGATCCCATCTGCGCCCTGCAGGCTGCGATGGAGGGCTTCGAGGTCAAAACCGTGGAAGATGCGCTCGATGAGGGCAATATCTACGTCACCTGCACCGGCAACTGCGATGTCATTACCGTGGATCACCTCAACAAGATGAAGGATCAGTCCATCGTCTGCAACATCGGTCACTTCGATAACGAGATACAGGTCAGCGCTTTCGAGAGCCAGACCAACATCAAGAAGCGCAACATCAAACCGCAGGTGGATGAGTACATTTTCCCCGACGGGCACTCCATTTTCATCCTCGCGGAAGGCCGTCTCGTGAACTTAGGTTGTGCCACCGGCCATCCTTCCTTCGTGATGAGCAACTCCTTCACCAACCAGGTGATGGCCCAGCTCGACCTCTGGCAGCACGAATACAAGGTGGGTGTCTATAACCTGCCGAAGCACCTCGATGAGGAGGTCGCTCGTCTGCATTTGGGCAAAATCGGCGTCAAACTGACGACGCTCACGCAAAAACAGGCCGACTATATCGGTGTGAAGGTTGAGGGTCCGTATAAGACGGATGCTTACCGGTACTAAGCTGTTGGCTGTTAGCTATTGGCATAAGGGATACTCAAGAGGGTGTCCCTTTTTCGTAGGTTTTGTTACAGTTTGGGGAGACACGGCGACAACATCAACTCCCAAAGTCGATTTTTGAACTGGCGCACAAACGGGATGAAAAGCTTTGAGCTGCCGAAACCTTGGTACAATCGTGCCACATTCGGGTTGGAAGAGCCATTGAAGTCGAGGTAAAGATCCGATTCCGCATGGTCGCGGATGTATGCATCGAGCAACAGGAACATGGGCTTGCTTTCTGACAATCGGTTGTCGCGGCCGGAGAACCAAAACCAACGGCGTTCCCCGTCCTTCACGAATAGGGCTCCAGCTGCTAATTGTCCGTCGGCAGTCCGCACTCCGTAAATTTCTAACAGGTTGTGTTCCAGCAAGTAATCGGAAACGCGCTGTAATCTTGCATAATCGTTCTCTCGAAAATGTACAGCTTCTTCTGAACCCTTGTTTGTTCGGAAAAGTGCGATAATGTCCGCCACCGATTCTTCTTCTACGGTCACCCTGCATAGCATCTTTTCACCCTTCTTGATGTTCCGCCTCGTGTTCTCATGGAATTGGCTAAACAATTCATTATAAGTGGGTTGTAGATCAAGTTTGTAAGAAGTGAAATAGGAATTGTATGGCTTCTGTGATGCTTGTGTTTCGTTAAGAAGCACGTCTGCCAAAACATAGTGTTTGGAAATCTCTTGCAAGAAAGCATCTGTTTCTTCGGGATGCAATTCTTGTCGATAAAAGATGCCCATCTGCGGCAGGAAGAACGGCGTGTAAACATATTTTAACACTCCTTTTTTGCGAGTCGGGAGCGGCATCACGGCTTGGTAGTCGTCATCGACCAATGCGTGCCACGTATCGTCACCCGTGAGTAGATCCAGTAGCTCATATTTGGCCAACACGTTAGGAGACAAACTGTTACGCACAGTTTGATTCCATTTTTCGGGGTCAATTTCGGAATGTTGGAGAAACCGGATCATCACACAAAGTGTTCGGCAATGCGCTTCATCTCGGAGGAGACGTTGTTGTTTTCGTACAAAATGCCGTAAATGGTCTCCACAATGGGGATGTTGGCGCCGATTTTCTTGTTGATTTCGTGTACACAGCGGCAGGCGGTGTAGCCTTCAGAGACCATCCGCAGCTCCATCAACGATACGCGCACGGATAGGCCGTGCCCGATCATGATGCCAAAAAGCCGGTTGCGGCTGAAAGTGGAGTAGGCGGTGACGAGAAGGTCGCCTAAATAGACCGAGTCGGAAATATGGCGGTTCTCGTTTGGGTAAACCTCTGATACAAAGTACTTCATCTCCTTCACGCAGTTCGACACGTAGGCCGCGATAAAGTTGTCCCCGTAACCGAGACCGCTGTAAATACCGGCCCCGAGGGCGTAGATGTTTTTCAACACGATGGCCAGTTCCGCGCCCATCACGTCGTTGGAGACGGAGGTGCGGCAGTAGCGGGTGGTGAAGAATTTCGCGACCGTCTCAGCCAGTTCCATGTTGGTGGAAGCGGCGGTCAGGAAGGTGAATTTCTCCTGCGCAATCTCTTCGGCATGAGACGGGCCGCTGATGATACATAGCTGATCCAGAGGCACTTTGAACTGCGACTGCATGTAGTCGCTGATGAGTTGCATGGTCTCGGGCACGATGCCCTTCACCGCGAGGATGATTTTCTTTTTCGACAGCTGCGACCGTTTGAGCGGTTCCAAAGTCTTGTGCAGATAGGCCGACGGGGTGACAATAATCACATAATCCGCCCGCGCCACGGTACTTTTGATGTCAGTGCTCACCTTCACGTCTTCCGGATTGATGAAGACGGAGCTGAGATATTTGGGGTTGTGACCGTATTTCATAATGCTTTCCGCCACCTCTTCTTGCCTCACCCACCAGTGGATGTGCTCCAAGTTCACCGAGATGATCTTCACAATGGCCGTCGCCCAGCTCCCGCTGCCAATCACCGCAACCCTATAACGGGCGCGCATTTTCCGGCTGCGCGGCATGATTGTCGAAGACAGATGTTCGTTCGTCATTTTAACATTTTTTAAGCGTGCAAAGATACACTATTTTTTGGTACTTTTGCTGTTTAATTTCGTTTGTTCTTCTACTTGTTGATAATGAGGGGTTTAGTGATAAGATGATGTAACAATGATTGTAGAGACGCAAAATTTTGCGTCTCTACGGTAACCGATAATAATCTTAAAACAATGAAAAAACTATTCTTTTGGGTTATCCTTCTGGCCTTCGCATTTGCGGACATGCACGCGCAGGTGGTGTTGGATTTTGACGAGACCTATGCACAGGAACTGTTGAAACCGGGGACACCCGCGCCGGATTTCCAGCTGCAGACACCTGATGGCAAAACACTGAAGTTCAGTGACTTTGCCAAGGGAAAGTACGTTGTCATCGACTTTTGGGCTTCCTGGTGCCCTGACTGTCGCAAGGACCTTCCCGAAATCATTCGCCTTTACAACAAATTCCACGAAAAAGGGGTGGAGTTCCTCGGGGTCTCTTTCGACACGGATAAGGAGAAATGGACGGACTATATCGCCAAATCGGGCGTGCCATACCCGCAGGTGAGCGAGCTGAAGCGGATGAACCAGTCGGAGGTGGCCAAAGCCTACGGCGTGCGTTGGATTCCCTCTGTCTATCTCATCGGTCCGGATGGCAAAGTGCTGGTTAGCACGGTGTTATCGTACAAGATTGAGAAAAAGCTGTACGATGTCTTTGCTGAACCTTTTCCCGCTAAGCTCTCTGGAACTTGTGACACCATAACGATAGATGGTGGCAAAGGCAAGTTGTGGGCTGAACTGTACAAGCCTCAACTCAACCCAGGTCAGCGTTGCGATTTGGTGGTTTTATGTCATGGGCTGAACTGCGACCACGACTTCGGATTGATGCAGCGGATTGCCATTCAGTTAAGATCGGCAGGGTTCGCCACGATGATGTTTGACTTTAACGGTCACGGAAAGAGTGACGGTCGGTTCTCCGAAATGACCATCCCGAATGAGATTGAAGATCTGGAGCAGGTGCTGGCGTATGCGCAGGATTTGCGTTTTGTGGATGACATCGCCTTAGTGGGTCACTCGCAGGGCGCCATCGTGGCGGCAATGGTGGCGGGCAAGCATCCTGAGGACATCAAGGCGGTGACATTGCTGGCCCCGGCCTCTTCGGTTCGCGACGACATAGCACGTGGTAATCTCTTCGGCATTGACTTCAACCCCCTCGATCCGCCCGACAGCCTCGTGTTGGCCAACGGCATCGCTCTCGGTCGCCGCTACCTCAAAACCGCACTCTATCTCCCCATTTTCGAGACTTCGGCCAAATACCTCGGCAATGCCTGCATCATCCACGGCAACGGCGACCGTCTCGTGCCCTTCACCTGCAGCGAGCGTTTCCACCAGCTTTGGAATGGCAGCGAATACTACGAACTCGAATACTACGACCACAACTTCACTAACTGCATCTACCGGCCGGTGGAAATCACGACGGAGTATCTGAAGAAGGTGTTGAAGTAGTACTAAAGCATATATACTCGTTGGAGATTCCGCTCGCTCACTACGTTCGCGGCGGAATGGTGCATTCGGACGAAAGAGAGACGGGAAAAAAGATATATAACAAACGGACGATTCCGAAAGGAATCATCCGTTTGTTATATATGCTATAATCGCTTGTTTTACAGCAGATTGTAGGTATCGGTAGCAATCACCAACTCTTCGTTGGTGGTCACAACCACGAGTTTCGTGGTGGAATCGGGGGTGGAGATGATGCCATCTTCGCCACAGTACTTCTGGTTGGCTTCGGGGTCGAGTTTGGCGCCGATCCATTCCAGGTTTTCGCAAATCTTCTCGCGTTGGAACCAGGCATTCTCGCCGATACCGCCAGTGAAGAGAATCACATCCACACCGCCCATAGCGGCTGCATACGCGCCGATGTACTTGCGCACGCGGTAGGCGAACATGTTGAAGGCGTCCGTGCTGCGTTCGTCACCAGCATCGCGGCCGGCGCGAATGTCACGCATATCGACGCTCTTGCCGGAGATGCCGAGCAAACCGCTCTTCTTGTTGATGAGGGTGTTCATCGCCTTGGTGTCGAGACCTTCGGTGTCCATGATGTAAAGCAGTGCGCCGGCATCGATGTCACCCACGCGGGTGCCCATCACGAGGCCTTCCACCGGGGTGAAGCCCATGGAGGTATCGATGGATTTGCCGTCCTTGATGGCGCAGATGGAGGCACCGTTGCCGAGGTGGCAGCTCACGATTTTCGCACTTTCGTAGGGGATGCCGGCAATTTCAGCGGCCTTCGGACCCACGTATTTGTGGCTCGTGCCGTGGAAACCGTAACGACGGATCTTCTTCTCGGTGTAATACTCGTAAGGAAGGGCGTAGAGGAACGCCTCTGACGGCATGGTCTGGTGGAATGAGGTGTCGAACACACCGACGTGCTTCACGTTCGGGAGCAGCTTTTTCATGGCGTCGATGCCGGTAAGGCTGGCGGGATTGTGCAGGGGAGCTAAGGCGCAGAGTTTTGCAATCTCCTCACGCTCTTTGTCGCCGATGACACAGCTCTCTTTGAAATATTCACCGCCGTGCGCCACACGGTGACCCACCGCGCCAATCTCGTCTAAAGATTTGATGACACCGTGTTCGGGATCGGTCAACATGTTCAGCACCAGCTTGATGCCTTCCTCGTGGGTCGGGATGGGGGTTTGCACGTAGCATTTTTCCTTGCCGACGGGCTTGTGGGTGAACTCACCCATTTCCAAACCGACGCGCTCAACCAAACCTTTAGCCAAAAGTTCGGGTTGCGGCTCCATCTCCAACAATTGATATTTGATGGAGGAACTGCCGCAGTTAAGTACTAATATCTTCATATTCTTTTATTTTTTGTGACTTTATATGTTTATTGTAAGAGTGATCAGTGAACTGTGAACTGTAATCAGTGAACTGTGATAAGTGATTAGAGATAGATACGAGTGATACGCGGAGATCAGATTATTCTTCGCCGCGGAGGATGTCAGATATGTGAATGATGTCAATATCGACATCGTGCTGCTGTTTGTAGGCATCGAGCAGTTGCAGACAGTGGATGTCGGTGGAGGTGATGTATTCGGCCCCCTGGTTGTAGGCGCGGAGCACAATTTCGCCGGTCATCTTTTCGGCAGCTTCGGGGTTCAGCATCGGGAAACGGCCGTTGGCACCACAGCAGCAGTTTTTCTCTTCCGTATCCTCGATCAGGTCCAATCCGATCGTGTTGTCCAAAAGCGTTTCGGGAGCCTTGTTGTCGGGATAGAGGTGCTTGGCCGAGCAGGACTTGAAGTAGAACACGCGGTGGCGGAAAGTGTTACCCAATTTATTCACATTCAGCACATTGACGATATAATCGCACAGTTCATAAACATTGTTGATGAACGTGTTCAGCTCGTTGGGCAGGGTGGCGTTTTTCAGAATCAGGTCGAAATGTTTGCGCATGAAGCCTGCGCAGGCAGCATCGGGAACCACCACGGGGAAGGTGGTCCTATGCAGGTTGCAATACTCCGTGTAGGTTTGGATGACCTGATAGCCGAGGTCTTTGGCGTACTGCATCTCACCCTCCATGAAGAAACGGCGGCCGCAGCAGGTGCTTTCCTTGTCGTAATGGCAGAACTGGTTCAGCCGGTTGAGCACCGTGATGGCACTCGTCACCGTCTCTGCCTGGAAGAGGTCCATCTGGCAGGGAACGTACAGGAATACTGTTTGTTGCGAGTCGCTCATTTTTTTTGGTTTAAGGTTTATGGGGTATGTAGAGATGCGCCGCGTCTCGTCTCTACAAGGTTAATTACCACATTTGGCATATCCGCAGTTCGAGCACGTGAGGCAGCCTTCCTTGAATTCCATCGTGTCTTTCTGGTGACAGTTGGGGCATTCCACGCCTTTCTGCTTGGTGCCGTCCGCGATGAATTTCTTGAGGGCGCGGCAGACGCCGTTGCGCCATGAATTGATGCTCTCCTGACGGAAGTTGAGGCCGGAGATGATGTTCACGATGTGGTTCACGGGAATGCCGTTGCGCAGCAGCGCGGAGGTCATCTTGGCATAGTTCCAGAACTCCTGGTCGAAGCAGCGGTCCAAACCGCGCAGAATCACGTCGTAGCCAGCCTTGTCCTGATAGATGAAATCGTAGGACTTGGTGCCGTCCTCGTTGCGGTTTTTCACGATAGTGCCATGATCGACCCACTTGGGCAGCAGGAAGCTCTCGTCGCCGGTCTTGCCGGTGAAAATCTCGTAGGGTTTGCCTTCATACAGCCCGATGTAGGCCACCCAGTCCTCGTTGTTGTTCTTGAAATGGATGACATCGGCACGCAGCTCGCGAGGGCGCTTGAAGTTTTTGGGTTTCTCCTTCTGCTCCTCCTTTTTCGACTGGTCGAGGGAATTGAGCACACCGTCGCGAGAACCCTCGCGATAGACGGTGAGACCTTTGCAGCCCACCTCCCACGCTTTCATGTAGAGGTCGCCGACCACCTCCTCGGTGATGTCGGACGGCAGGTTCACGGTGACGGAGATGGAATGGTCAACCCACTTTTGCACAGAACCTTGCAGCTCCACTTTCTTGATGTAGTCGGTGTCAGCGGCGGTGGCTTTGTAGTAGGGCGACTGTTCCACGAGGGCAAAAATTTCCTTTTCGCTCATGTTCTTCATCTGTTCCAAGGTGTAGCCTTTGGTCTCGGCCCAGACCACGAACTTGTGGTGGAAAACCATGTACTCCTCAAACAGGTCGCCCACCGTGTCTTTTACCACGGTTTTCTTGGAGGCCATGTCGTTGGGGTTGATTTTGCGGCGGCGCTTATAGACCACGTTGAAGGCGGGTTCGATACCGGAAGTGGTTTGCGTACAGATACTTACGCTTCCCGTCGGGGCGATAGTAAGCAGGGCGATATTGCGGCGGCCGTAGCGGATCATGTCGTCGTAGAGTTTCGGATCCGCGTCGCGAAGGCGCTGGATGAAGGGGTTGTGACCCTCTTTGATGCAGCTGTAGATGGGGAATGCGCCGCGCTCCTTGGCCATGGTGACGGAGGAGCGGTAGGCGGCGAGGGCCAGCTGTTTGTGTACTTCCGTGGAGAAGGCGTTAGCCTCGTCGGTGCCGTAGGTGAGGCCGAGGGCGGCGAGCATGTCACCTTCAGCGGTGATGCCCAAACCGGTGCGGCGGCCTTTCAGCGACTGCTTGCGGATCTTGAGCCAAAGCTCTTTCTCCACGCGCTTCACGGACTCGCTTTCGGGGTCGCTCTCGATTTTGGCGAGGATGGCATCGATTTTCTCCAACTCTAAGTCGATGATGTCGTCCATCAGCCGTTGTGCGTACTGCACATGCTGGCGGAAGCGCGGCATGTTGAAGACGGCACGTTCGGTGAAGGGTTCATCGACATAGCTGTAGAGGTTCACGGAAATCAGACGGCAGCTGTCGTAGGGACAGAGCGGGATTTCGCCGCAAGGGTTGGTGGAAACCGTTTCGAAGCCCTCGTCCTTGTAGCAGTCGGGGATGGACTCCCTGCGGATGTTGTCCCAGAAGAGGACGCCGGGTTCGGCGGATTTCCACGCGTTGTGGATGATCTTGTCCCACAGCTTCTTGGCATCGGTTTCCCGTTGCACTTTGGGGTTGTCGCCGCTGATGGGATACTGTTGGGTATAAGGGGTATGGTTTTGGACGCTTTGCATGAATTCATCATCCACTCTGACGGAGACATTGGCTCCAGTGACTTTGCCTTGCGTCATTTTTGCATCTATAAACTGCTCTGCATCAGGATGTTTGATAGAGATGGAGAGCATCAGGGCACCGCGACGACCATCTTGGGCCACCTCACGGGTGGAGTTGGAGAAACGTTCCATAAAGGGGACGATGCCGGTGGAAGTTTGGGCGCAGTTCTGCACGTGGCTACCGGAGGGACGTATGTCGGACATATCGTGACCGACACCGCCGCGGCGTTTCATCAGTTGCACCTGCTCCTCGTCCATCTTCATGATGCCGCCGTAGGAGTCGGCGTTGCCGCTATTTCCGATGACGAAGCAGTTAGAGAGTGAGACCACCTGGTACTTGTTGCCGATGCCGGCCATGGGGCTACCTTGGGGAATCACGTACTTGAAATGGTCGAACAGGTTGAAAATCAGCTCTTCGCTCATCGGGTTGGGATATCTCCGCTCAATGCGGGCGAATTCGCGGGCCATACGGCGGTGCATATCCTCGGGGGTATGTTCCACCAGCTCGCCGTTGGCGTTCTTGAGCGCGTATTTGTCGATCCAGACCCCCGCAGCCAGTTCGTCGCCGCCGAAATATTGGGCCACGTCCTGGAAAATCTCCTCCTTGGTGAATACCGTCGGTTCCGGGGTCGGTTCCTGCACCTCCTCTTCGGGTGCCGCCGCGACCGTTTCCTGCGCATACTTCTGCATGGCTGAGTTACGGGTGGCAATCAACTCGCTCATCGATTTCTGCAGCTGTTGGTTCATCACCTCCTGCTGCACATCCTCTTCATTCGCCTCACTGAAAAGAGATAGATCGTCTTTCATAAATTATCGGTTTTTTGGTTTTTCTTCTTATTTGGACGTTTCTCTCAAAATACAAGCGACACCGCCCCGCCTTCATCTCGCGAGATTAGTTAATTGGTTAGTTTATAGCAATTTACGAACAAGCAAAAGCTTATATTTCGAGGTTGCTAAAATAGTCAATTGAATTGGATTTTCATCTGTTCCAATCACGATAATTATTAACAAGAAGCCGTTGATATTTTTTTCGGATTGATTATTAGCGACTTATTCCGAAAAAAAATTTTTTTGCTGTTCTGACCTATCGTTGAGGTCATCTGAGGGATACAAATGCGTGAGGGCTGCGTGGTCGCTAAACCATCGGAGCTTGTTAACGACCTTCATTCGCCCGTTTCTCCTTCCAATATTCCTCCATCTCTTCCAAAGACTTTCCTGTTGTCTCCGGAACTTGCTTCCAGATGAAGAGGGCGGCGAGGACGCCCATCAGACCGTAAATCCAATAGGAGAAACCGTGGTTGAACAGCGCAGTGAGGGTTTCGTTTTTGTCAAGCATTGGGAACGTCCAGGAAACCAGGAAGTTGGAAATCCATTGCGAGGCCACGGCCACGCTCATCACCATGGAACGGATGGAGTTGGGGAAAATTTCGGAGAGTAGCACCCAGCAGACGGGTCCCCACGACATGGCGAATCCCGCCGTATAGACCAACATGCAGATGAGCGAACCGATGCCCACGTTGTGCATGTAGAAGGTGGTGCCGAGGATGAACATGGAGAGAGCCATCACCAAGGCGCCCACAATCATCAGCGGGCGGCGGCCGAACTTATCGACCGTCAGGATGGCGAGGATGGTGAAGGAGAGGTTCACCGCCCCGACGATAATCTGCTGCATCAGGGCAGTATCGGTGGCCGCACCCATGGTCTTGAAGATTTCCGGCGCGTAGTAAAGCACCACGTTGATGCCGATGAACTGCTGCAGCGAGGCCAACAGCACGCCCACCAAGATGATGGCGCGGCCGTAGGTGCGCAAGGGGAAGATGAGCGCAACCAAGAAGCTGATGAGCAGCGAAATCTCAAACGCGCTGGTGACTTTGCACAATTTCAGGAGGATGAAGCCGGCTACAAACAGGATGACCCAGGTGAGCACGAAGGTATAAAACGGTCGCATGGACTGCGCTTTTTCGTTCAGGCTTTCGCGGATGGCGGTCATCTCCCGTTCGGCATTGTCGCCGGAGGTTTTGCGCAACACGGCAAGAGCTTTTTCCTCGCGGCCGCGCATGACGAGGTATCGGGGCGTTTCAGGTACGAAGAACAGCGCAATGAGGAAAAGACCTGCGGGTATTATTTCGGAGGCGAACATCTGCCGCCAGCCGATGGTATGAAGCCATTCCGCATCGCCGCGGCGGGCGATGTTGTAGTTCACAAAGTAGATGATGAGCATACCGAGAATGATGGCGAACTGGTTAAGGGAGACCAATGTGCCGCGCCGGTTGGCGGGTGCGATCTCGGCGATGTACATCGGGGAGAGCATCGAAGCAATACCTACCCCCACGCCGCCGCTGATACGGTAGAAAACGAAATGGTTGATGAAATGATAGTCACCGTCGCCGGGCATCCCCCAGAAAATCTCCGGCCAGGCGGAGCGGATGGCGGAAAGCAAGAACAGCACAGCGGCAATCATCAGCGACGGTTTGCGGCCGAGTTTTTGGGAGAGCCAGCCGGCAAAGCAGGCTCCGATGATGCAGCCGATCAGCGCGCTGCTCACCACAAAACCTTCCAAGGCGTTAGCTTGTGCCGCGGGAAGGCCCTGCGGTTCGATGAAAAAGACCCGCAGCGATTCCACGGTGCCGGAAATCACCGCCGTGTCGTAACCGAACAGAAGGCCGCCCATGGTGGCCACTAACGTCAGCGCGAAAATATAAAGTCTGTTGTTCTTCATAATCAAGGGGTTAAACAAAATTCAGACGGCAAAAATACACATTTTTCGGGTTGGTTAAACATTCGGCTGAAAGGGGAATCTATCGCCCCAAAATAATGAACCAAAACCTATTAATAAAATTTTTCACCGAGTGCGCGACAATTCATAAAAAGTGTATTTTTGCGGCTCAATCAACAACCAAAAAAGTATTATGGCTTACAAAATTAGTGAAGATCTTTGCGCCGCTTGCGGAACCTGCATCGGCGAATGCCCCCAAGAGGCTATCTCCGAGGGCGCGGCTTACTCCATCAACCCCGATCTCTGCATCGAGTGCGGTGCCTGCGCAGACGTTTGTCCGTGCGAGGCCATCAGCCTGGAGTAGTCTGGACTTTATTGTCTAACAACCAAAAAGAGAGGCACGGGATTCCGCGCCTCTCTTTGTTTAATTCGAGCGATGCCCAATTATTTTTCGATTGTTATTCAAAAAAAATCGAATATCAATCGAATATCAATCGAAAAACAATTGAGTATCAATTGAATACCAGATGGCTCATCAACGAGTCTGCGCAGGCGCATCTACCTGCCTGATACGACGCGATGACGTAGGAGTAGCGAAGGAAGAATATTATATCAACATTAAACAGAACGTGTTATGAAAAAAGAAAAAGGAATCACTTTCACCGGGAGTCTCCGCTCGGAC
>Ga0310690_10007162_pt1 | contig 14446 bp, 15 predicted proteins | sample AusTroGonzalo_MG_2_FD_207661 | JGI IMG/M metagenome (GOLD analysis project Ga0310690, IMG submission 207661) | Bovine rumen microbial communities from tropical cattle in Woodstock, Queensland, Australia - Gonzalo_04 (v2) (version 2) | ecosystem: Host-associated > Mammals > Digestive system >...
ACCTGAATATGATTGCAGAACTGGACATTTTAATGTTGCACCCGGAAATTGTTGGCGTTGCGCATTCGGACATTGATAACCGTATTAAAACATTGATGGACGGATTGCGTTGTCCACAAAACGAACATGAAATCGGTGGCAACACACCAAACGATATCGGCCCAATTTATACATTATTGGACGATGACCACTTGGTGACGAAATTGACGGTCAACACATCGCATTTGCTGGCCCAAGATATGTTCCCAGGATGCATAAAAACATCACCTGATTCTATATTCATGTTGATTGACGTAAATGTACGATTAACCGAAGGAACACTGGAAAACCTTCCGTTTATGGTGTAATCTCGCTGTAGCGAAGCGAAAGCGGATCTAAATCGCAGCCTCCGAAAAATTTGTGAAAATTTTTTGGGTATTAACCCCGGGCCCCGCGAAATGCTTGCATTTCGTGGGTATTCTACCCCAGCATCATTGTAATTTGATCTTGCATTTGGAAAGTCGCCAAAACAACCCACGCGATAATGGCCGACACTAATAAAATTCCGATACTGTTTAACGCACCCGATATTGATTCCATTTTTCGCACAGAATCTTGTAAATAATCATTTGCCACACGTGATATGTTCGGCGCAAAATCGTTCATTTCTGAATAAATAGTTAAATCGCCAATAATTTCATTATTTGGAAATTCATATCCAGTATTTGCCAACGCCACACCTAAATTATCACCATTTGCAATATATCGTAATGCAGATTCCAAAATATTCCGCAAATATCGATTAGAATTATCCGCCAATGTCCGCATTGCATCCGGCATAGAAACGCCCGCCGTCACCATCGCCGAAAGCGACATCAACCACCCCACCGACATATGCATTTTATAAATATTCCACGGTGGCAAACTGTCAAACATTGTGCGCAACCACCCCGTCCAATTTGCCAAACTGAACCACACCAATAAAACCAATCCTGCAAACACACCAACAATAATATGCCAATAATTCATTGTAAATTCAGACACCGCAATCAAAAGTCCGGCCGCCCCCGTCCACACAACATTTTGACCGGCGACCGCGGACAATGGTGGCACCAAATAAATACCAACCATAACGATAATACCAAATGTCAACACCAACAAAAACAAAGGATATGCCAACGCACTGCGCATTGCGCGTTTAATTTTTGTCACACCATTTACAACTGTTTCGACATTTTCCAGCGCAACAACCAAATCCGCAACATTTGCAGACGTCACCAACAATGTTTCTTCCACCGGCAACCAACCACGTGTCGCATCAGAAAAACTTAACCCCATTTCCAGATTTTTTTGCCATATCCGCATAACAATCGCATATGGTTCATCAGGCTTTGTTCCATTTTGCGATTCAATTTGCTCAATCCGACCCAACGCATCCATCAAAGAAAAATTATTATGCAACAGCGACGCCAACTTTCGTATCAAAGCCATACGCCGTTCAGTGTTCATACGAAACACCATTTTTGCATATAATAATTCCAATTTTTCCATGGTTTAATATTCCCCAGGTCTGTCTAAAAATCCGACCCAACGTTCCAATTCATCAACGCCGATAATACCTTTTAACATTAACTCCGCCGCAGATTCTTTTAACGTCCTGCCGTCCATTTCTTCCAACCAATATTTCGTTGCCAAATCAGTATTGCCCGATAAAGCAAGACGTAAAAATTCACTGTTGGTAATAATGATTTCCCCGGCCTTGATACGACCCGATGTACCCGAACCATTACATTCGCCACATCCCGGTCCTTTTATAAAAACTTGTTTCAATCCGATTTCACCAAACGCATCTTTTACACGTGAATACGCCGGATGTTCTGGATGATTGCAAAGTGGTTCACGACAATGCAGACACAATTTCTTGAATAACCGCATAGAAATCAATCCACGCATCAACGTTTCTTCCTTTAACTTGAAAGATTCGATTCCCATATCCAACAAACGGGTCAATGCCGCCATTGCCGAATTAGCATGTAATGTTGTCCAAACATTATGCCCCGACAACGCACCACGCACAACCAATTGCGCCGCCGCCAAAGTACGAATTTCACCAACCATTAATGTATCCGGGTCACTGCGCAATGCGGCCGCCAACGCTTCGGTATATTTTTCATCACGTTGTTCTTCGTTCATTGCGTTCACAACCGGCATTTGATGTGCACCAAATATTTTTTGTTCGACCGGATTTTCGACGGTAATCATATTTATTTCGTAATTGCGTTCTTTCAACATCAACGACATATTCCGCACCAAAGTCGTCGATTTACCAGACGACGTCGGCCCCGCAACCAATACCAATCCCGTCGGATAAGACCGCAACCGCGCCATTAAATTTTGTTCATATTCGCCAAATTCTTGTTCGGTTTTAATACCTTCGGACGGATTATCATACAACAATCGCATCACGACATATCGTGTTCCAAATGCGATTGGATTAAATTGCATACGAATACTGGTGACACCTTCGGGCAAAAACAAATCTTTGGTTCCGCGCAACGGTGTCCGCCCATCTTTTTGCGCAGATTGATATTCATTTTGGGCATAGTTAGAATTAGAAATATCCGCCGACGCAAACGCCGCGCGCACAAAAGATTCGCCCCACGCAGAATTATATTCCAACACGGGTTGCATACTGCCATCTATACGGAAATAAATTGTTGTTTGGTCGGCAACCTCTATATGCACATCAGACACTTTTTGCACGGCGGCCTTGGCAATAATATCGACGAAATCTTTTTGCATTTGGTTGTCATAATCCGTCCGCGCATGCGGGCCACCACCCAAACGTTCTTCATATGTTTTGTATATGGCGGAAACCAATCCTAAATCAGAATAAAAAGGAACACGGCACGGCAAACCGCGTTCACGCAATAAATCTAAAAACGCCAACACACGCCCATCATATTTATGCGTCCGCGAAATTATAACTTCGCCCCCGGCAAAGTAAGCAATCAAACTTTGCACATCACGCGACAGTTCCAATTTCGCACCCGTCGCCGTCAACAACCGATTACCATTAGAATACAAATAATCGATAATTTCTTTTATCTGGGCATGTTCCATACCCGATGGAATTGACGGTTTCGTTGAAAAATCTGTTTGTTCTTTTTTCATTTTATTTTATTACCGACTGGATATGTTAAGGTTTTGGGTTTCGCCGTCTTTGACAAACACAACACCATCTTCCAAAGAAATAGATTTCACGGTAAATCCATTTATCGTTTTACCAACACTTACACGTTTTGTTTGACCGGTTTCCAAATCAGAAAGTGTCGCCTGTAATTGATTACCCGCGCCCATAACATTAACCAATTTATACAAAGCCGAAATATCATCTTCACTTATCTCTTTCACTGGCTTTTTTGCCACCGGTTTCTTTTTAGGTGCCGCCGCCGTGGTTGCAACATTTGTTGTATTGGACTCTTTCTCGGCCTCTGCCGCGGCCGCCAAAGCGCGTTTTTCTTGTTCGATTCTTGCGGCTTCGGCCTCTAACTTGGACTTTTCATTTTGTAAAATCTGTTGTTCTTGTTCGGCACGTCCCGACAAAGTATCCATTTCCATTTGCAGTTTTATTTTTTCGGCCGCCAAACGGTCTAAATCCAAATCCAATTGAGCACGTTCTTTTTCCAATTCCATTAAAACTTTTTCTTGCTCTAAATCTGTAATTTGTTGAAACAAAGACCCGTTAACATCATAAGCACTGACCGCGGCCGCCGACCCAGAATCATCTTGTTCGGTGATGATGATTTCTTCATCTAATTCTTCTTGGGCATACGCCACCGGCGCAAACGAAATTGCGAAAATCGCAACCAACAAACCAAATATTTTATTTTGCATATATTATAACCTCATAGTTCCAAGTCCGTGCGATGGCGTTCCATGTGCAACGCGTCATGTAAAAGCCACCAAAATCATCGAACATTTTTGTAAATTGCATTGGCAACATTTTTGTCGTCACCGCAAATTCAACAATGTTCAAATTTGCCGTTTCTACACCATTGGTCAATGTATCAACAACAATTTCTGTATCGACATCTGTATGCAGCATTTGGAAAATACTAACCACATTACGTTCGACTGTTTCCGCATCACGTTCGTCCTGGGATGCCACGCGCGAAACACTTGGCAAATCGACACTGACACTTAACGTATTGTCATCTAATTCATGAACCGTCGCCCCAGGTAAAAAATCCGCCGCAATTGCATAAAAACTGTCCAAAGAACCAAATTTTCTATTAAATTCCGCAACGGCTTTGGTTTCATCACAAATAACCTTTACCTGGTCCCAACCGGTAATTGGTTGCATTAAAAATCCAATTGCCTGATAACATTGTTTTGCACGCGCGGCCGCCACCGGCAAAGACTCATATGGCACCACAATCGGTTTATATTCTTGTTTTACAATTTCATATTGTGCATCTAATTCTTTACTTTTTTCTTCAACCTGGCGTTTATATTCCGCCGCCAATTCAGGATTTATTTCCACCGGTTTTACCGCACGCATTTTATCAATCGGTTCACGAAAGAATAAATAAATACACACAAAAAACGCCGCCAACAAAATCAAAGACAAAATCCGCGACCGCCATAAATTTATCGCACGCAATTTATATTTTGCCTTGCGCGGTAATAACGTATTCAAATCGCGCGCCGATGCACGCGGCATTCCCCAAGAATTCGGTGCAATAAACGCGGTCCAATCTGGAATCTTGGCAAATTTAGCATATTCCGCACGCGCGTCTGATTCATTATTAAACAATTTATCGGCCAAAATAATTCCATTACGCACCGCCACCAAATAATATTTTTTATCCGCCAAAAACACGGCCAAAAACGAAGAATATTCCGACAAAGCGTCCACAATTTCCGCCGCCGCCGATGGCATACCCGCGATATAACCACGATGCCGCGATGCCAATCCAACCATAGACCGATATTCAACATACAAATTTGCGCGACCTTTGGAATTACGTGCCAAAGCATACGCATATTTGCGGGGCGCATAACCGACCGCCACCGGTTGCCAAAACAACCCGGCCGCAAATCGTTTTTTATTCACACGCAACAATTCAGATAAAGTGTTATCACCAATTCTGAATATTTTATTAAAAACGAAACTAAAAAAAGCGCCGATAACCGTATCTAACAATTTGTTTAATCTCTCCTGTCCCAATTATAACAAAAAAACGTTGACTTTGGCAAACATATAATCACAATTTGCGATTAAAATTTACACGATTATAAATTCGCGCAATCATACACACGTGCCGTCATTAAATATTTGTATTCTGGGCCAAACATAACCCAAGTATTTTGGACGGTTTCATCACGTTCCAACACAAATACATTACCTGTTTTGGCCTGCTCTGCTATACGATTTTTCAGGTACGAAATTGCATCATCATGTGAATACACAGACGCTTCGGCATCCAGTTTATATAAATACACACAACCCGCCGGCGCAGATTTAACCTGAATCAATTTATCACTGTTATTTTCTGGTTTAATTGCATGTGTACACGCCGTCAACAAACAAACCATACCAAACATAATTATTTTTTTCATTTTTCCTCCTTGTCCCACGAAGCCCTTGTTCTACAAAATCTTGGCGAAGTAGAATTGGCGAAGTGGGATCCTTTGATTAAAATTTATTTTATTTCGTAATTTTCCGGGTCACTAAATAATTTCCGTAAAACCAAATTATTCAACGCATGACTGCCCTTGACCGACACCAAATCACCAATGATAATTCCACCCGACGTGAACATATCACCCAACGCATCAATGACTTTGTGCCGCACAAATTCGTTTTCCCAATACAGTTTATTTAACACACCGTCCCCCGCCGCATTCACAGCAATAACATTTGTTTCATTTGCACCACGTCCCATACCATGTTTTTTCAAGTAATCCCACTCTGAAATTTTTCCAAACGTCCGTGCACGTGCAACATTTTTTAGGAATTCGTTCTGCGATTTTTTTGTTCCATCAAATTTATAAGAAAACGTTTGCGACCCAATAATTTTTTCTGGATAAACCAATGTCGCCGTCACATTTAACCCGCGCCCATCATTTGGGATTAATTTCACAAAACCAGAAGTATCGCGACTCGCCAATTTATTTATAATCCAAAATTTCACACGCGTCCACAATTGGATATTTTTCTTGGCCTCGGACGATTTTACAATAACTTCGCGTTTTACAATTATGCGTTTTGGTTTTGCGCCAACCGTGCCTGCCGCCAAAAATTTTTCTATAAATTCATACGCACTGCCGTCCAATATTGGTGTTTCGGCCCCATCTATTTCTATGATTGCACTGTCCACACCAACAATTTGTAAAGCCGCCATCAAATGTTCAATTGTTTGGACATGCGGCCCATCCATTTTTCCAATTGTGGTATTACGCATTTTTGTTTCACCAACATTGCTGTATATGGCTGGAATATCAAATTTTTTATCCAAATCCACACGATGAAAACAAATACCCGGCACTTTGCTGGGCTTTATCACCATATGAACCGGGGCACCACTGTGAATACCGACCCCCGATATTTCAATTTTTTTCTTGAACGTTGCCATCCAGTCTCTCCTTTAACCAAACAAAAAACTTTTTATCGATAACTGTTTTCAACCCAGCATATTTAATTTTATCACGCACGCACGCCGGCAACCGCACCCAATCTTTTTCCGTAGTCACCAACGCGGCATTATACTTTTCCGCCAACGCAAACAATTTTTTAATATCATTTTCATTATATTGATAATGGTCGGCAAAAGAAACTTTCTTTACAACATTTTTCAATCGCGCAAAGAATTTCTGGGGGTATCCAATACCCGCAAACGCAACCAACCGCACATCATCACCATACGGCGATACAGTTGTGTTTTCCGCATAAAAAGTGGGAATATTTTCCGGTAATTTCAACTCTTTCTTTTTTGCACCCGCCGCCGCACGAATTACAATAATTGCATCCGCCCGCAAAAGCCCAGACAACCCTTCGCGCATTGGCCCCGCCGGCAACAAAAACCCATTTCCAAACCCAAAAGATTCGTCCACAACAACAATCGACAAATCTTTTTTAATATATGGATTTTGGAAACCATCATCCATAACAATCGGTGTTTTTGATTTTTGCTTATTCAATAAAACAATATTGCTGTACCGTGAACCGGTATGAACATTTAATCCATCCCGCGCCAACATTAACGCCTCGTCCCCGACATTACCTGTTTTCACAGATTTTTTATACCCACGCATAACAACCGGCGCATCTAATTGTAAAGCAATTTGACGAACAATTGGTGTTTTACCAACACCCCCCGCCAAAATATTTCCAACACATACTATTTTACGCCGCGAAACATATGGCCGCCGCGCCCGCAATTTATATACAGCGCGCGACGCACACCAATAAAACAAAGACAAAGGTAATAAAATACACGCAATCAAACCTTTACGCAAAAACCATTTTGGTGTTTTCATTACTTTTTTTCCTTTGCTAACTTTTCCAACTTTTTCGCTTCGCGCAATTTTTGCTTAAATTCAGATGCCGTCAAACCCTCTTCTACCTGCATCAAACTGAAAATCTTGTCTAAATCGCGCATTTGTTTGATACAGATTTTTTCAATTTTCTGACGTTCTTTCTCGAACTCTGGCGTTTTAATTTTAGATTTCACAAAAATCGGTTCACCCACATCCATAATATTTTTAGAAAAAGGCAACGCAATCAAATACCGGTCCCAACGCGTTTGGAACCAAGATTTTGACGAAGCAAAACACACCGGAATAATCGGCGCATTTGCCATTTTTGCAAAATACATTGCCCCGTCTTGCAGGTGCAACGATGGGCCACTGGGGCCGTCGGGACACATAACAATACAACGTTTTTCATCACGCAACACACGCACACCCGCACGCAATACAGACACCGCACCATTTGACGTACTGCCATAAATCGCACGCGCACCGAACATATGTTGAATTTTTGCCATCAATCTTCCATCTTTATTACGACTGGCCACCGCACAAGACCGCATACGATAAAGCGCCATAACAACCGATGGAATCATTGTGCGCCCATGCCAAACAACGAAAATTGCGGGCTTTTTCCTATATTCCCGTAACACTTTTTTATTACGCACATGCGTACAACACGTTGCAAAAATCAACAGCATCAATACAGATACCGGCACTGCAAAAATCCATTGCACAATGTTTAAGCCTAAAAAAGGATCCAAAACAAATTTTCTAAACTTACTTCTTGCCATTTAATCACCATATTTCAACATGTGGCAATCATAGCAACAATAAAAAAACAATGCAAGACCCAAAAGCCCCACACCAAGATAACATCCGGTTTCAACACAAAATTTTTGTAAAAAAATCTGTTTTCAATTGACATTTGCCAATTTTAGTATATAATACACCCTATCTTATCGCGGGGTAGAGCAGTCCGGTAGCTCGTCAGGCTCATAACCTGAAGGTCGTTGGTTCAAATCCATCCCCCGCAACCACGAATTTTCTAAAAATACCGCGAATGCGGTATTTTTATTTAGAAAATTCAGTGCCTCGCCATAGCCTTGGCGAAGGCGGGCTAATCATATTTTTTACCCCAAATGGGGCATTTTTATTATTGAATTTATTCTGGGATTTGAACCAACGAAAAAGTTGGTTCTTGAGCAAGGATTAGGCGGGTGGAAACACGCCGGTTTGCGACAGCAAAAATCCGCAGTTGCCGCGAAAATGAAATTTTCGCGAATTCCATCCCCGCCCTATTTACCTTTTTTCTTGAAATATTTTTCGAATGCGGCGTCGACCTTGTCCTTGGTACATTTTTTTATTTTTTCATCTTCTGTTCCGTCCAACGCGTCCGCATCTTTGATTTGTTGTTGCTTGAACTTATCAACTAATTCTTTCAGTTTTTTATTTTCAACAATTTGATTTTGTATATTCTCGGCCGCCACCGGCACATCATCAACATTTTCAACATAAATCGGCAAAATATTATCGGCGGCATTCCGCAAAGCCGCATCCACACCAGGAAACACCACATCTAACGCTTTTTCAGAATCCGCAATATGGTGTTTTTCATGTTCCAAAATAGCATTATATTCACATGAACCTTTTGGATATTTTCTATCTATGACAACATCGAAATCCTTGAAACCGATTGTCGCATCCACAGATTCCAAAAACACGCAATAATATTTTCCATTAAACATATATCCAATTTGCGGGGCAAAAGAACCAAATGGCGAAATAGTGACAAAGCCACCTTTGGGCCACAAATCATCTTTTGATGCATTAATATTTACATTCCAAACGGCTTTATTCACTTTAACATTTGGATTTTTTTTATATTGCATACATAAATCATCATCCGCATAACATTCGGTAAAAAACATACAAAATAAAACCAGGATAATTTTTTTAACCATTACACTTTAACAATTCTTTGTATTGCTTATTTTCTTCATCGACCTTTGCGTTTCTTAATTCTTCTTCGGCTGAAATTTTTTGCTTCATCAAAACCATATCAGGATGCATTTGCAATCTGGTATTTAATTCGTCGATTGCATCGGCGATATCTTCTTCTTGTTTCACAAAAATTGGAATAATCGAATTTGCCGCCGTGTACACAGATTTTTTTAGGTCACTTTGGAAATCATCAATCACCGACAAATAAGCCGTAATATGTTCGCCTTCGTGCGCCAAAACCGCCTTGTACGAACAAGAATCCAATTTATAACGCATATCAACCTTTACCAAGAAATCACTGTATCCGATTGTTGCATTGATATCTTTGATACCGACACAAAAACCTTCATTATTTGGCAATTCATCGACATTAACGACGATATTATATTCATCAACCAACGTTGCAACAACATTACCATGATATAAATCCATCATTTGTAAAGGTTGTCCAACTTTTTTAACCCAATTAGGTTTTTCAATTCTGACCAAAGGACGAGTTTTATAAGCGACACATTTATCTTCGGCGACGGCAACCGTCACAACAAACAAAGACATCAAAAATGCAATCGCCTTATACATTTTTTTTCAAGTATTCCTCTACAAATCCACTGCCATACTTTTTATATAATTCTTCGGCCAACAAAACCGACGAACGCCCAGATTCGAATAACCGCAACAACGGCCCCAATCCACCCAATTCTGTATTTAATATCACAGATTCATTATTCACCGGCCGCGACAACAACACCGCGCGTTTCAGGTTCGGATACGCCTTGCCTTGGATAAATGCCATTTCCAAAGGATTCAATTTCCAATGTTCATAATCAGATATATCTGCCGCAGGATTACGGAAAAATAATATTGTTTGTGCCTGGCCACGGACAACGTCCCCAATACCTAATTTATCCAACACATTTGCGCGTTGGAAAGCAACCATATACGCCTGACGATTTTTACGACCTTCTTGTAATCCGGCGATAAAGTTATCACGGAACATTTTGTTTTCCAACATCGGTGCCGTTTCGTCAATCATAATCAGTGATGGATTACCACCGGCCACCGTCGTATTATTTATACGATGTAAAATATAAGAAATCACCGCCGGCGCCAAAACCGGGTCTTGCAAAATTTCTGTGAAATCAAAAGTGGTCAATCGCGATTGTAAATCCAAAGTATCTTCATTTTCATTGAACATATCGCCATATTGCAAATCATCAACCCACTTTTTCAATGCCGGACGCATTTGTCCATTTGATGAAAAACAACTTTCCCATAAATTAGATAACTTTCTATCTTTATCCTGTAAATAATCAAAATTGACCGCAACCGCACGTGCAATTTCGTCCGCTGATGCTGGGTCATCTTGGCCTGAAATCATTGACAACCAACGACGCAAAAACGCACGATTTGCGGCCGTATCCGCCATTTTAAATGGATTCAGGTGTGTTTCAAAAGATTGCTCTGTTGCATCTTTATTTTTGTCCGCACCCTGCATAGTTATGTATTTACCACCAACCGACAAAGTAAATATTTCGGCACCTTTATTTCTATCGAAAAAGAACGCCTTTAACTTTTGATGACGCAACGCCTGGGCTATAAGGAAAGAATACAATGTTGTTTTACCACCACCCGTTGGACCAATTGTCAAACTGTGTCCCACGGCAACCGGCGCATCGGAAACATGGAATTGGAATTGATACGGTGTTCCTTGGGCGGTTGGGAATATAACCAATGGCCCCGGCCCCCAATCAGAATTCGCATGACCACGTGGCACACTGTCCATAGGAATTGAAACCGCGGCCGTTTTTGACAACAACTTGAAACTGCGTGGGAATACATCAAATCCGGGAATAATTGAAAACCAAGAAACCCGTGATGCAAATGTTTCAACAATCGGCGACACACCAAAAGATGCCGATATTTTCTTAAATTCTGCAACATATTTTTCCAAATCTTCGATTGTGTCACCAAACAACATAAACATTGGATAATAATTCACCAAACTTTGATTCCCAGAAACATTTTCATCCATGATACTTTCCGCTTCATCCAATTGTTCCATTGTGGATTCTTCGGTTTTATCATCTATTGTTGATTGTGTTTTCCGCAAAGCCATAGCAATATCAGCCATACCCATTATATGAAAACCGTTCATGCAAATCATTTCACATTGTATGGTTGATACATTTATAAAAAATTCTTCATCTAAATAATCCGGTGCCATCTTGAAAGAAATAATCGATGCATATTTTGTGACACCACCACTTTCATATTGAATAATACCATCATCCAAAAAATCAACATCATCAACCGTCACCAAATCCGCCATATTTTTATCGGCATTTGCAGGTTCTGGTTTGGTCAAAGGCGACAAAATCCGGCCAAAAAACCGCGCCATATTATATTTATCATCATTTTTCAACAACACCGGTTTATATGCCGACAACATAGATTCAATATAATTACAATATTGATTCATTTTATCGGCCGCATCATTACCACTGACCGAAATAACGACATAATAATTATTAGAAAAAATCTTTAATCCTTGATTTTTCCATTTATCATAAATCATTTGTAATGTAGGTTGATGAAATTCATAATCCAGATTTTCATGCACCTCGTCACGTGTTGTAAAAAATCGTAAAATAACACTTGGGTCATGAATTTGATTAAATAAACTGGCCCGCAAATCTAAAAATTTAGCACGTGTTGCGTCATCTTGCATACTGGTTTGTATACCGTCCAAATGATAAACACGAACCAAAGTCCCATCAACCAATTGCAAAGTATTATCTTTTTTAACTGTTTTAAACGGCAAATATTCAGAATAACGCAAATAACCAAATTTTGGGAATATTTTCCGTGTTAAAACCGGTAAATAAAGCATCAAAACAATAAATACAAACAATACAGCAACAGCAAGTATGGTGACCGTCATAGGAAATTCTCCACTGCCTGCGAAATAATCAAAAAAATCTAAATCAATATTCATTATGCCGCCAATCTCCGTGGAACTCTATGTTTTAACAATTGTATCATTGCCGATAAAATTTGCCCCAATTGCATATCTTTGCGTGAATACACCGCCAATAACATATGAACACAAATCACAGATATTAAAAACACGACCGGCGGAATATCGATTCCAAAAAACACCAAACATACAACATAAATTGTAATAAAAACAATGAATTGGACAACAAAATTCAATACGGCCAAAGAATATGGCACGTAAAAAATACGTGGCGGATTTGCCAAAGCTTTCAATACTTGCTGTCTCATCTCTTCCTACTTGTTAATAATTATAACATTTTTCAACATTTTTTAACAAGCATAAAAATAAAAATCTAAAAATTGTTAAAAACGTTAAAAACTGACATTTTTTTCAACAGTTATTTAACACATACATTTTTCAACAATAAAACTAAAAAAACGCTAAAAACAGCCTAAAAATTGTTGAAAATTTGTTAACAAAAAACACAAAAAAAGTTTTCAACAATTTTAACAGCCCCAACAAAAACAACAATATATATATTATTTATTTGATTTTTGGTAAAAAGTGTTTATAATTGACCCGTAAAAAGGATAAAGACATGAAATTTTTAAGTTCATTAAAGGCTTGGAAAAAACGCGGTGATATTAAACAAATTCGTCGTGGTAAACAGGTTATCCTGATTGATCCTAAAAATCCTAAATTAAAAGCGAAACAGGGTTTCAAAAAGAAATAATAAAGCCTATAAATTAAAATACCCGTAAAAACGGGTATTTTTTTTATCTTGCTTTGCTTGGTGATAAATATTCTTGATATGTTATACCATAACCCAAAATATGTTCCGGTTCAGACATAATTACAATTGGTAAAAATCTTTCAGCACAATGTATGGTAAAAGATTTAACAATCACGCTATCATCACCCGGACGACCGGCATAAAAATCAATATCTTTTGCCAATTCAGAATGTGCCAATTTAAGGTTATTCATTTGTAAATCGACAAAACCTTTATATTCTTGTGGCAATTTATTCTTAAATTCATCTAATTTACCTTTGGCATTCTTGAAATTATCACTTAATGCCTCTAATAATTTTATTTTAATACTTTTATCCATAAAAAACTCCTTTTTTATAAAGGTATTATATAATATAAAGGTCTAAAAATCTACATTATTAATAAATGCATCACGTAATACTTTTTTAACCTCTATATCTGATAATCCGGCTTCATATAAATATTCTATTTGTGGTTCGGTGTAATACGCGATATCGGCACTGTGGGCGGCCATATCCGGCACCGAAGATATTTTCTGGATTGGACTGAACATAACATGGGCATCCCTGTCCACCATGGCCGACATTTCTATATCAGATTTGGCATTTTCACAATATTGATAAATATGTGCTGTTCCTTTTAATGTAGATTTACTGTTTGCATGCGCCAATAATTTAGTCTTTACAGAAATACCCGTATTTATTGATAAATGATGCGCATCAATATTGAAATCAAAATTACCATGATTTTCAATTATAACAAATCCACGCAATTCAGAATTCATCCCATTATTCTTTACAGATATATTTAATTTTGCCAAAGAATTAACTTTTACCTTTACCGACAGATAAATTTTTTGATTTTTGACATTATCTAAAATATCTATATCTAAATAATTATTACCGACCAATTCACCGACATATATATAATGTACGGGCAAATCATAATTCTTGTCAACCACAGGATATTCAATGGTTGAAAGCTCTGGACAAAACACGCCATCGCGGAAAACGATTGTTTCCGATGGAAAGGTTTTTATATTGAAATCTTGCCAGATGTATGACATATTACTACTATTATAAAGGATTTTATTATGGGATTCAATTGTGGAATTGTAGGTTTGCCAAATGTAGGAAAATCTACCTTGTTTAATGCTT
>Ga0310690_10007163_pt1 | contig 14445 bp, 26 predicted proteins | sample AusTroGonzalo_MG_2_FD_207661 | JGI IMG/M metagenome (GOLD analysis project Ga0310690, IMG submission 207661) | Bovine rumen microbial communities from tropical cattle in Woodstock, Queensland, Australia - Gonzalo_04 (v2) (version 2) | ecosystem: Host-associated > Mammals > Digestive system >...
CCGACTTGAGCGGGGAAGAAAATTTCCGTCTTGGCAAGGTGCTGGACGAGCCGCTAATCGGCTACAAGAAGACGAGGGAGGGCGTGGTCATTACGGCGGAGATTCCGGCAGGTGCGATCGTGTTCAGCATTAACGGCAGCAAGTGCCGTACTAACCGCGCCAAGATCACCGACATGGACGGTCACGAAGTTTTGCACTCGCGATATGACTATTTCTTTGAGTATCGCCTCGGGCAGGAAATCGAAATCAAGGACTTCAACCTGATGTACAACGTGGAATGCGCAAGCGGGTTTCACTTCTTCAGGACGAAGGAAGAGGCCGAGAACTACTAGGAGACCTAATCATGAAGACATACCGCATACTCACTCAGGGCTACGACCTCATCCTTGGGGAACCGCTCAAGAGCGTCAAGTACGTCCTGGACGACTACGACAAAGCTGTTGTCCGTGCCAAGGAAGAGAAGAAGCGCATGAGCGTTCCGCACGTCATTCAATGGAATTCCACTGAGATTCAGGAATTTGAGTTCGTCAAGAAAGTTGACGTTGAAATCTAGGAGGAACAAAATGCCTAAACTGAAATTTGGAAAGCACTACACCTCAACAAAGTCAGGCATCACCAAAACTTGCAAGGGATGGCTCTAGCTGATTTCTCAAATGTAGTTTGGACGCTATGGAAAGCAACCAACTGAGCAAGGAGTTCAAAACGCCCTATACCTATCGCGTAATTGAAAAGAAGGAAGACTGATCGCTTCCTTTTGCTATAATATCCAAAACATACAAGGAGACAAAGCCGAACTATGGACAAGAAGGAAATTGACTACACGAAGATAGCAAAGCGATTTGCGAAGTCGTCCGGTATCGACTGCAAGAAGCTACAAGAAGAACGTGACCGAAACTGGTTCGAGAAACGCAAGTGGATGGTAACTCAAGGATTTTAACAAAACAAACTGCATGGTCCAATAGGGCTGCGGGGGCTTGCAAACCCTGCACTACCCGATAAGGCGATACATTTGGACACAAATGGCCTTCGGCGTTGCAAGCGCCAGGGCGCTGGGTCTAGGAACTTGGCGGAACGCAGTGAGCCTTAAAAACCGAAAACCCTACCCGTTCGACTCGGGCGTGTGGTATATGCTATAATATGGAAACAAATTTCAAAAAGGAAAAACAAAAATGTCACTATACAAGAAATATCGTCCTCAATCGCTCGCTGAGATGAAGGGCAACCAGGCACTCATTTCCGCAATCAAAGCGCACTTCAATAAGCCGAACCACAACCACGCGATCCTGCTCTACGGGGCAAGCGGTTGTGGAAAGACTACACTGGCCCGCGCGGTCAGCAAGGAGTTCCTCGGCGTGGATGATACTGACATCGACGAGATCAACGCGTCGAACACGAACGGCGTGGATGACATGAGGAAGATTGAGGAGGCCATGAAGAATCTCCCGTTGACGTCCAAGTACAACGTGTTCATCATTGACGAATGCCAGAACCTCACCCCGGCAGCGAAGTCCGCGTTGCTCAAGCCGTGCGAGGACGGCGGTGACTTCAACTACGTGTTTTTCTGCACCACCAACCCTGACAAGTTCTTCAAGGGCGACAAGGGCGAGAAGGTCTCCGCACTCACCACCCGTCTGACGCAGTGGAAGGTGGAACCGCTCAGCAGGCAGGACAGCATGAAGCTGGTCGACGAGGTGGCAACCAAGGAAGGCATCGAAATCACGGATGCGGTGTTCAACAAGATCATCGAGGTTGGTGAAGGCAGCCCCCGATCCATGCTCGTCGCCCTCGAGTCCGTGAGCGGCATGTCCTCTGAGGAGGAACAGCTCAAGATGCTCACCAGCAAGGTGGTGTCCGAGGATGGCTCTGAGGACGCGAAGGGCTTCTGCATGGCACTGATGGGAGGATTCGGCCATGGTGCCCCTGCCCCCAGCCTGCAGAACGCGCTCGCGCTGATAAAGAAGATGAAGACGGAAGGCAAGGAGGACAGCATGAGTATCGGCAAGATGGTGATGGCCTGGGCCAACGGCATCCTCCTCGGCAAGAACGGCTACAACCTCGGTGATCCCAAGAACCAGATGGCAGCATCCGTGCTGCAGAACTTCGACAAGCACTTCGACACCAACAATGTAGATTATGGGTGGCATGTCCTAACCCTAGCCACCATCGAGGCATTTTCCTAGGAGGCACTGATGAAGGAACAGAAGAACATGAGGGGCAAGGGAATCAAGTGGACAGTTGCTGAGGACAAGGCAATCCTGGCTGGCAAGCATCCCAAGGGACGCACAGCCGACCAGGTCTACAACCGTAGGACCAACCTGCTCAAGGGCGACTACCGCCGCATCACCCTCTCCCACGGCAGGCAGTTCATCGAGCGTATCGAGTACATGGTGAAGCTGGGTCTGTTCAATGCCGACTCAGTTGACAATGTGGTGATAAACAGCATCAAGGAACTCATGGGTAGGCTGAATGGCAGGAAGTCTGGCAAGAAGGTGCTATAATTTACAAAACCGAAAGGAGACAATCGTATGAACATGGTAGAGGAAAACCTCTTTGACACGCCCGAACCGAAGCGCAGGTACAGCCCCAGCATGTACTTCCCCGTGTTCGACCCCGCAGTTGACGGTAAGCAGCACCAGCTGCACGAGCTGGTCAACACCAGGCGCTACAAGGAGGCCAGCCGCATGGTTGCGGCGGCCTTCGACTCCGGAAAGATCACCAACGAGGAACGTGAGTTCCTGGACTTGGCGGCAACGCGTTTCGTGGAGTTCAACTTCACGGCGATCGCTGAACAGTACTGCGTGTCCAGTCCTGAGGCCAGGGAACTCTTCGAGAAGCTGTGCCTCGTCTACGTGTCCACGACCAAGGCGATCATGAACACCCTGGTGGAGTGCGACAACGCGTTCCGCGAGTATGTGGACAAGGCCACCAAGTATTTCGACCAGCAGGCAGCGCAGGACAGCGCACCCGCCGACGAACCTGCCAAGCCGAGCGAAAGTACAGAAACTTCAGAAACGGCTCCTGGGACAGCCATGCAGGCCGAGATTGAACCGAGCCCTGAGACGGCGATGCAGGAGAAGGAGGGAGCATGAAGCCGCACTTCGTGGTACTGACCTGCAACCCGGCAACCCAGCTCTCGGCAGAGTACGACAGGCTCCTCCGCAAGACGTGGGGCAAGGACTGCGTGACCCTGCTGTACGACTCCAACCACCCGCAGCTGGCCGAGGAGGCCAAGAATCTGGGGTGGGACGTGGAGGTCTTCGACTGGGACGACACGATAAAGGACATGAACAACCCTGGCTGGACGCACCACTATCTCGAGACGAAGAGGGTGGTGAGCCCGGCACGCAGGGCCGCATACTTCGCTGCACGCAAGCGTGGCGTCCGTTACTTCATGGAACTCGATGACGACTGGAAGGGCATCCAGATTCCTGGCCACATCAGCGACCAGCTCCCGAGCAGGGAGAAGCGCTGCTGCATCAAGAAGGAACCGGAGGACTTCGTCATCTCGTACTTCAAGTTCATCGTCGAGAAGGCATTCGACCTCGCAGCCGAGACTGGCTCCGTGGTCGCGTTCGTCCAGTCCGGTGAGGTGATAAACGGCGTGAATGTCGAGAACTACCACTTTAAGCCCAAGGTCATGAACACGTTCATCCTTGACGCCGAGAAGATTGTCGTAGGCGGCGGCATCAACGAGGACGTCAACATCTACTGCCGCAGGCTGATCGACAAGCCCTGCTTCCAGCTGGGCTACCTGATCTGGAGCCACGGCGGCAGCCAGTTGAACTTCCGAGCCGGTGCTGACTACAAGGGCACATGGGAAAAGACCTACGCCACCGTGATCACGAACCCGACAGCCACCAAGCTGAGCACATACAAGAATGCTGGCGGGGCGAAGGAACGTGACGCCATGGAGTACAGCCGAATTCACCACTGCGTACAGTATGAGCACACCCAGCCGAAGCATGTATGGCCTGTGGAGGAAGCATGAGTGAGCAGAAGGTTGACCCTGGGCACTACAAGCGCGGGCCTGTCGAGACGATAGAGATCCTCGAGAGCATCATCGGCGACCAGGCGAGGCAGCTCACCCCTGAGGAGAAGTTCCGCGTCACGCAGGCAGTCCGCTACCTGCTCCGCTGCGGCTGCAAGGGCGACAGGGAAATGGCGAAGATGGACCTGGCCAAGGCACTGAACTACACGCACAGGGCCTTGACAGGCAGCTGGCTTCCCAAGGAGTTCATGGACAAGCTGCCAGTAAAGAAGTAGGCCGTCACTCCTTTTGGTTGGTTTGACGTGATGGCGGCCGGCCAGCCTGGATCGTACAGGCTGGCCAATTTTGTGTAAACAATCTTTTTACACAAAATGCAAGAAAGTTTTGGACATTCTAGCAAAATTTTGCTATATTTACCTCAGGTAACAATCAACAATCAGAGGTACGACCATGAAAATCAACGCATACAAACTTACTTTCTCGTATAACGACCCGATGGAGGGCGACGCCACTCGCGCAGAAATTACCAAGGTCATCTTGGCCGACACTGATAACGAAGCCATGGTAGAGGCGGCGTATATCGTTTCCCAAAACAAGGAAAGCGACTGCCAGCTCGAAAGCGTCAAGACGGTGGAACACGGCAACGTCTGGAGGGTCATCATGAAGGGCATTGCCTACCACGATGAGTATGAACGTGCCGAGATGGAGAAGACATTGTTCATTGACTGCAAGAGCATGTACGATGCCGAGCAGGTCGCATACCGCCTGTGGGAACGCCAGATCAAGGAAGAGGGCTTCAGTGACATCAGCATCTGGAGTACACGCGTGCTCCTTGCGGAGCCCAAGAGGGAGGACGCATAATGAGACTCTACAACGTGATCTGCCGCAGGTACGTGAAGTACATCGACGCCAAGGTGAACGGTGACTCGCTCCCGTACATTGGCCTGCCTGGTGACACCGCATACGGCTTTGACACGCTCACTGCCGCGAAGGCGTTCATGAACAGCGTCTACAAAAACTATACGAAGCTGCACAGGCCGGAGGACGGCACGTGGAGGCTGGTGAACGGCAACCCGATGAGGGACAGCTGGTCGCTCCTCGACTTCGAGTGCCTGGACCAGAAGGAACTTGAGGGCGGGCTGAAGTCCACGGAGCGTCGTGAGTTCCAGTTGACGAAGGCGGTGATCTAGTGCGCAAGTTGAGCTATTATGAGACAAAGACACTGCAGCGGGCGAAGGGCATCCTTTCCTGCTGCGGGATCAAGTACGCAGGGAGGGCCTGGGACGTCCAAGGGGACACGACGGTGCTCTCCATCCTCCTCGGGAAGGAAACGACCCAGGAGGCCATCCTGGAGGCACTCAAGCGGATGGAATTCGCCTTCCGCAGGGTCTCCTGCTATAATTCCATGACAGAGTGGCCTGTCAACGGCAGGCTTGAGAAGTTCAAGACCATCGTGGTCAAGTTCGACGGAGGAAAGAATGGGTGAGTGGATTCCCAAGGGCGGCATGATCAGGTACCGCAGACGTGAGGAGCTAAAGTCGAAGGCCTACGCTGTCCTCGTCTTCCTCATGATCCTCGCAGGCTACGCGCTCTGCGGCTGGCTCGAGACCTTTTAACAATCAACAGTGAGGCATATATGGTAGTTTACGAAATTGAGACATACTTATACAAGGAACACGACCGCAGGCAGAAGGTGTCTGTGTGCAACCCGACCTTCAAGGGTGCAGCTGAGGACCTGCTCCTCATGCTCGACCACTTCGGCAAGCTGGACGACGTCACCCTCTGCGCTATCTTCTACTGGGGCACCATGGAGGACGACACCAGCCGCCTTCTCAACTCTTGGCACGTGAGTGTTGACCAGCTCAGGTCCCTCATCACGGAGGTAGTCGAATGAAACGTAAGATGACCAACTTCGACGTGTTCAAGAAGAAACTCATGGACGACCTCAAGCCCGAGGCGGTGTGCAATACCATCATGTGCAACGCGTGTCCGTTCAGGGACAAGAACATCAGCGGCTGTACCGAATGCAATGACAAACTCATCGCGTGGCTCAGGGAGGAAGCAAGATGAAGACGCAGTGCCAGATGATCAGAGAGCACCTCGAGGCCGGCCACCGCCTGAGCCCGATCGAGGCCTTGGACAAGTTCGGCTGCTTCAGGCTCGCTAGCCGCATCAACGAGCTGCGCAAGCAGGGCCTGGACATCCGCACGGACATCGTCGAGGGAGCCGAGAACGGCAAGCGGTGGGCTGAGTACTGGCTGCACCGCGACAACGGCCTCCTGGAGGCCCCTGAACAGCTCAGGAAGGTACTCCCGCGCTTCCCTGACAAGGACGACGCCATGGCCCTGGCCATGTTCTCTACAGGGGTCGCAAAGACGACTGTTGACAAGGAACCCCAGGTAAAGCCCAGGCGCAGGCGCCGCAAGAGGGCCAACCCGATCCAAATCGAATTTTTCTAGGAGGAATATATGGACTTCAAGCAGGCATCTGAACTCAGGTATAGTAACACCCCTGTCCAGGAATTCACCACACCGATGGTCTACGCGAAGGAGATGGAACCTGTCGGCATCAGCTTTATCATTGCGCAGGGCAGCCGCGATGGTCTGAACTACTACGTGAAGAATATTGAGTGCAGGCATCCGACCGCATACATAGAGATCCCGCAGGGGCACAAGGCCTACAACATGGACTTCAACAACTGGGAATACAACCTCATCGATGTCCACGGAGGCGTGACCTACCAGTCGGACGGTCTCCATTGCGTCGACCCGAATGGAGAGCGCGACCACAAGTTCGTCGGCTGGGACTACGGGCATGCAGGTGACTACTGCGGCTCCTATGTGGGTGGCCCATGGCCTGACAGCAAGAGGTGGACCACTGAGGAGATCGTCGCCGAGTGCATCAGGGCGATAGACCAGATCAACAGTCTGTGAGGGGTATGATGAAGGCCATCCTGTTGAGCATCAAGCCCGAGTGGGCTGAGAAGATATACAACGGCGAGAAGACGATCGAGTGGCGCAAGTCCAGGCCGAGGATAGACCGGAACAACCGCCACATGCGCGTCTACGTCTACGAGACGGCGCCTGTCAAGCGCATCACCGGGTACTTTACGCTGCACGGCACGTGTGCAGTCGACGTGGATGGAATGCTAAGGCGTCCCGTCTCAGGTAGGCGACACGGCATGACATTCCTGTTCGTCAGTGAATTGCTCAAGGACATGGAGAGGAGGGGGGGGGTGCGTGCCTGCAGTGGACCTGGCCAAGTACCAGGGAGGCGCGAAGGAGATATACTGCTGGATGGTCAGTCCATTCATAAAGCCGACAAGGATCATGCCATATCGTCTGGACGACTTCGACCTAAGGCGCCCGCCGCAGTCCTGGCAATATGTGGAGGACATAATATGACGCACTGGCTGGTCGTCTACAAGGACATGTCCAGGTTCGAGCCGCCGAAGTATAGCCTGTTCCGCACAGAGCTGCAGGCGGTGCGCTTCGCCAGGACCCTGAAGGGCAGGCGGTGGCAGATCAAGGCACTCGAGGAGGAGGACCCCGAGCCGACTCCTGCACCCAGGAAGTCGATAGACCAAAAGGGCGGCTAGAAGTACCGATGACGTTGCGTGGAGGCCAGGATGCGGCCTCCATTTATTCATTTGACGTAAAAGTTTAGAGGAACTGACAATGCCTAACTACACAAAGTTGTTACAGAAGGTCGCGCCTCAGGTGACTAGGTTCCCGTCTGGCCAACCTTTCATGAAGATGGGCCTGCGTGAACCCATCATAGGCAGGTTCGACGAGAATGACCTGGGCCACGAGCACATCGCCTGGCTCCGCTCTGAGGGCTGGATGCCGCTACAGGGACCCGACCTCCCGCTTGAACCATATTTGGCCTGGAAGGCAATGAAGCGCGAGGATAACCCGATCTACAGGCGCTGGGCATTTGATGACTACAGGCGTGCACTAGAGGCCGACAGGCCAAGGCAGAAGTACAATCGTAAGGTATCAGCCTGGAACGAGTACACTGACATGAGCCCGAGGGAACGTGCCTTTTGGGATAACAGACAGCAACTTGCCCGCGCACTTGATGACTATGACTTGCCGCAGGATCCCGAATGGTACACCAGGAACTATGAGAATTTCCAACAAGTCCCCGAAAGGCCGGCGCTGAAGGATATGGATATTGGCCAGGCAAGGTCAATAGACCCTGAGGACTACCAGTACCCTGAGAACTTTGATGAATTCGGCTGGGACCTCGTTGACGCACCGTGGAGGCACTAGATGCCTACGATGCTAGATGATGTTGTTGACCTGTACGGCAGCGACCGCACTGCAATGAATGCAGGCAGGCGACCCAGGACGATGGCGGAGCAGCTCGAGAATGAGCGTGACTATATCAACCCGAGAGGCCAGCACATGCAGGACGCGATCCAGTCAGTCAAGCCGGACATGGACTACCTCGAGGAGATGCTCAAGTGGCAGCGTCAGGACGACCTGTCCAGGGGCTATCTATCAGAGACAGACAAGGGGAAGTTCGCCGAGGCTATCGCGTCAGGTGACTACCGCGACATCGCGTCCGACCTGGACCTGGTCTCAAGCAGGGCATTCGACGACATCCGTCAGGGGGTCATGGAAATGGCCCGCCGATACGGGATGACACCGGAGGAGGCAGCCCGCGAGTACGTGGAATACGTGAACGAGCAGAACAGCCTCACCCCGACAGCGATCCAGGAACTTGACCCGAGTACCCAGCAAAGTTTCAGCAGCCGCCTCCTGTGGGGCGACTACGACCCGGAGGCTGAACTCGAGGAGCCGATGTCGAGTGCAGAGATGGCTGCAGACATAGGTTGGGGCCTGACACCCCTGTGGGGCCTGACATACGGCCACGACATAGAGAAGCGTTGGCAGAGGGGCTACAGGCCGGGACTTGTCGAGGCAGGCATGCTGGCTGCACCGTTCCTGGCCAGGCCAGTATACAAGGCAGGCAGGGGCTTCGCCAAGGGCTTCAAGGGAAGGCGCGACTACGAGAAGGCACTGAAGGCCAACGCGCTCCCGTTGCCAGACCCGAACAGGACAGTCATAGAGAGGGGCATGTTCGGCAGGCCGAGGGCCATCCGCAGGTATGTCGACCCCTCGATGGAATTTACACCCTATGAAGAAGTGAGGTAATTATGCCGTTATCAAAGCAAGCGAAGGCACTCTACGAGGCCGCATTGCGCAGGAAGGGACTTCCACAAGAGAAGATGCTCCCCGCTCATGTTACTAGGAACACCTATGGTCCGTTCCGTACTGAACATGGTTACGCGAAGCATCCGTTTCTTACTACAATAAGTGGCGGGCCAAGATTTACTGAAGTAAAGAGTGTTCCGATGGACACTTACTGGCGTGCAAATGGGCGCTACCAGGATCTCGAAGATGAGATGGGCGCTGCAATTGAATCCGGACGTTACGAACGTAAATCCCCGTTTGCTCATGAATACTATCGCTACTACAATGATGGCGATTTCCCGCGCGGCGCAACAAGACAGTTTAGCCCATATGCAGGTCGTTACGGATTCAACTATGACGACGGCGATGACTACTTCTACGATTACCCCGCTTGGGGCAATCAGCGTAGGGCCCTGACCGGTTTGGGTGAGATGGAGTTGGAAGCCATCACTGATGCAAACATTGTAGAGGACTACAAGAATTACTTGCGTCAGATGTATGGCGGTAAGATTCGCCAGCGTCCTCCCAAGTACGGCGTCCGAGTCTGGGACAGGTTTACCCGCCAACCGCTTGTCTCGGAATACGATGAACTTGACGATGCCCTGAAAGGTCTTAGACGCAACCGCGATGACTACGGCAGCGCCTATCTCGAAGAGATTTGGCCTGAGGAATAGGCGCAAAACAAGTTTTCTTTTCTTCCTTGAGAGAACACGAACGATGGCTGGCCGAAAGGCTGGCCATTTTTATTCATTTGGGGTAAAAATGAGGTCAAAGATGGCAAATTTGCTCGATGAGGCAGTTGAAATAGCAAGCATGCAGTACCTGGACAGGCCTGCCGATGGCCCGAACCCGGCCAGCATGAGGAAGGCGACACAGCTGGTGCAGAAGATGCTGTCAGGCTCGATCCTGAACACGGAGCGACTGGCCCTCAAAAAGATCCTGTCCGACCTGGGCACGTCAATCGAGGAAGTGGCCATGGCGATCGAAGACGAGCGTCGTTGACCTTGCAGGGCAGCCGGCGCCCTGAGCCGGAGGAGAGAAGCATGACGGCACTTGAATACGTCAACAAGATTACAGAGCACGGCACCAAGATACAGATGCCGGGGGACAAGGCCACCCAGGTCAAGAACAGGTCAGGCCTCCCTACCGAGTTCATGGAGACAGTCTGCTTCGTCAGTGAGTCAGTCTCTGATGAGCGCAGGGTCAACCAGATAGTGGAGCGCATCACGCTCACTGCACTCAACTCGGCAACCCCATACCAATTCTACAAGCACGTCCTCGCGTTCCTGCCCAGGCAGGTAAGGCAGGGCGACTACGACTCTGAGGGCTGGACAGAACTCCTGTCCGAGCTGACCCTCGAGATAGCCAACCACCTGTCGAAGGTGGCCATCACCGAGCGCAACTTCAAGGGCAGCTCGACCATGCTCACGATCCTGCAGGCCAGGATGGAGAACTGGCAGAAGAAGGCCACCATCGCCGCAGAGAAGAACGAGGAAGGCGGCATCCAGCTCACAGTCAAGATAGACTAGGGGTACGCCGATGCGCCAGCTCAACGTTCACCTCAAGCCCGAGCCGTACCAGCGCTCCTTCTTCACGACGAGGGAGCGTCTGTCCGGCATGTACTGCGGCCGAGGTGCAGGCAAGAGCTGGGTGATGCACAACAAGTCCTGCCTGGCCCTGGTCAACGGCGAGAACGTCCTCTACTTTACCCCGACCAGCTCCCTGCTCCGCAAGCAGATGATGCCCAGGATGGTAGGCCTCCTCAACGAGTGGGGCCTCAAGCCTACATGGAACAAGTCCGAGCAGACTATCACTGTCGCAGGTTCTCCTGGCATCCTCTGGGGCGCCACCTACCTGAACTACGATGAGGCCTGCCGCGGTGCGGACGGCGTGAGCACGGTCTGCTATGACGAGCTGGCCAAGGCGGACGACCTCCAGTTCCTCTTCGCTGCAGTCGCCCCGACGATGCGCGCAGCCAGGTTCACTCCCCAGACCATCTTCGCGTCCACGCCCAGGAAGGGCAGCGAGTGCGACCGCATGGTCATAAAGGGGGAACTGGGCAGGGTCGTGACAGGCGCGACCATCGACGACAACACGAACGTGTCCGAGGAAGAGCGCGAGAACATGAAGGCCTTCCTCAAGGGCGACCTCTACAACCAGGAGATCATGGGCCAGATCCTGACAGGCGACGTCGAGTGCGCCGTGTTCCCGCAGGAATGCTTCGGCAGGCTCTGGCAGCCTGCACGGGGCACCCCGTCCATGGGCATCGACTGCTCAGGCTACGGCAGGGACTTCAACGTGTTCTATGTCATCGACGATGTCCACGTGATCGAGAAGGTCAAGGTCCCGAAGGCCGACACGTTCGAGATGAACAACATCGCCCGCAACCTGATCCAGAAGTACGGCATCAGGCAGGTGAGCATAGACGGTACAGGCGGGTACGGCCAGGGCATCTACGACTTCCTGAAGATAGACCCGTCCCTTGACGTGCACTTCGTCAACTTCGGCCAGGCAGCCGAGGACAAGGAGAGGTTCGCCAACGCCCGCGCCGAGATGTACTTCAGGCTGGCGGAGGGCATGCGCGTCGAGTTCCGCCTGGACGACGCCGAGACCGAGGAGGAACTCCGCATCCTCTCCGCCGAGACCACCACCTCGGGCAAGTGCATCCTCATCGACAAGGAGACGATCAAGAAGGTCCTGGGCAGGTCCCCAGACTCCGCTGACGCACTCGCCCTGGCGTACTACTTCAGGCGCAAGCTGGCCGCAGCCAGCATAGGCCAGAACTCCCTGTACACGTCCAGGCGCCTCTTCAGGCACTAGGCGCTTATTCATACGGCATGAGAATAACAAACGTAAGCGAGCTGACAAGGAACATCGAGACCCTCGCCGCAGCCGTCAGAGGCAGGTGGGGAAGGGGCGCGTCCGAGGACTGCACCTGGGTGATGAACGGCCAGCTCGCGTTCGTAGAGGGGGACCTCGATAAGTTCCCGTACAAGGACAACGTCATGGCCTGGCACTCAAACGGCACCGGCCACTGGGGGATATTGAAGTAATGCCAAAGAAGAAGATACTTGACAGCGCCAGGGACTACCTGGCAAGGGTGCACGCTACACGCGCCAAGGACGTGCCCAGCATACTCAGGCAGGGGTTGAGGCCCATGCCCCATCCGCTGGACGGCCAGTCTGACCCGTCCGTGTTCATGACTGCCGGCAGGAGGCTCGACAACACCTTCTATGGCATGGCAGGCAGGGACGCCCTCATCAAGTACAGGATCCCGAAGGACTGGCACCGCCGCAACGTGGTGCCGAACTCGCACTACATGGATGCCAGGGTCGAGAAGGACCCAGACTGGCCATACAGCTACGAGGCCAACGTCGAAAATAGGAAGACAGTGGACGTGATGAACGGAGGCAGGTCGACGACCTACCGCGACGTGGTGCCATCAGAGTTCATCGATGAGGTCTGCTTCGGCCCCAACGCCGAGATGTGCTACGACCCGAGGGAACTCCAGAGGCACATCATCAACGACGCCCCGAGCCCGCTCCCTGACAACTGGGACTGGAACTACTATGAGGACTTCTACCCCGACTACGAGGACGTGTACAGGAAGTACGGCAGGAGGAAGTGATGCCAAGGGCGACTGTATTGGACAACGTGATCCGCAAGCTGGCCAGGGAGAGGGCAGACAGGCTCCGCTCCGCCTACCTGGTGAACGGCGTGCCAGCAGAGGAACTTGCAGCTGGCGAGGCAGAGTTGAAGGCTGAGCTGGCGTCCATGTTCAAGACTTGGAAGCCGAGCATGCGCAGACGCCGCAAGGGCTTCTCAGGCTTCATGGACGAGGGTCGCCTCAAGAACATCTTCGAGGCAGGCAGGACAGGTGGTTGGTATGATCCTGACAACCGTAGGCTGCTGAGCAATGAATATTTCGGCATGAGACCTGATGACAGCAGGGAACTGTACGGCTACCTCAAGAGGCCCAAGAAGTACGGGTATGATGATGTGGAGGACTACGGGCAGTTCGAGATAGAGTTCGGGCCAGATGTACGTAGGCACATGACAGTGACCAACGGCGACAGCTACAACAACCTGCTGGGCAATTCCCTTACGGGGAAGGTTGCACCAGGCTCGCCGATAGTCGTTGACGACCCTGAGACCTATATCAACTGGATGGGGCAGAGCATGTCAGAGTTCGACCAGGACCCTGAGGTATACAACAGTCGCATGATGCGAAAGGTCATTGACGACCTCAGGTCATACCATAGGCCGACCCTCGGGAACGACGACTATGTCGAGGCCCAGTTCCACAGGCCATTGACCACCAAGGACATAAAGTCTGTGGCCGTGCCGGTCGGTGGAAGCGACTTCAGAAATATCTCGTGGCTGTGGAAGGACCCCCTGCTGAAGAGGTCTGACATTGACAACTTCCCCGTCTATGACGCATTCGGGAACTGCATATACAACTGCAGGTGATCTTGCTATAATTGCAGAACATGGAAGGCATACCCGACATTGAAGGATTCAGGCAGCGCGCGAAGGCACGCTCTGAGAGGAACTGGGAGGCCCTGGAGAAGTCTGGGGCCTTCGTTGGCAACCTGAGGCTCCTCCAATTGGAGCTGCTCGACGCGTACTGGCACTGCACCTCGCTCTCCCCGTGCATAGCGATGCCAAAGGCCGCGTTCGACTCCTTCATGGCGACTGGCGAGTTCCACCCCTTCGGCGCGACACTCAGTTCCTCAGGCACAGTTGACCTGGCCAGCAGGCAGGAGTACAGCAGGAGGGTCTACGGCTACGACGACATCCGGACTGCAGAGAAGTACGGCTACATGCCCGTAAACGACTGCACCCTCCTGTCTACCTACGGCGACGTGAGGGTCAAGTTCAAGCCGGAGGTCATGCAGCGGGCCACCGTCCTGTCTGGGGACAGCGGGAGCCAGTGGGAAGGCTGGGAGTCGAGGAGGTTCGGCTGGCTCCACCCGCTGGCTGTCGGCATGCCTGACTGCATCGGCTGCCTGCTCCCTGCACCGACCCCGAACGAGCTGGGGAACCTCGCAATGTTCAAGGACGACATAGCTGCCAGGTGCAAGGGGGTCATCCGCCTGCTCAAGGGATTGGACGACTCCAGGTACGTAGAGGCACACCTGCACGGGAAGTTGACACCAGACGACGTCCTCTCGTATACAGTTGCATAGTGTTTATTTATATTTCAGCAAAATTTCAATACAAGGAGAACCTTATGGGTGAAGACTTGATGGACCT
>Ga0310690_10007166_pt1 | contig 14445 bp, 23 predicted proteins | sample AusTroGonzalo_MG_2_FD_207661 | JGI IMG/M metagenome (GOLD analysis project Ga0310690, IMG submission 207661) | Bovine rumen microbial communities from tropical cattle in Woodstock, Queensland, Australia - Gonzalo_04 (v2) (version 2) | ecosystem: Host-associated > Mammals > Digestive system >...
CTTCATCACTCGCTCTCTGACCTTTGCCTCTTCGTTGGCTTTCCACTTTGGAGATTGCGAAGGGCATTCGATGTAGGCAGCGGCTCGGAACTCGTCATTGGCGACATAGACATACGCATGGCACTTAGTCTTCTTGGTGTTGTAACCCAAATCCCACATGTATATTCTATCCTTCACCACCTTCTTTCCCATCACATTGGCTAAGTCTTACGGTGTTATCATCGTTGTTCCTTTTAGTCTGTCGTTCCTTCCATCTCTCGAATGCTTGGTCACGTCGCGCCTTCACCGCTTCCTTCTTCTTCGAACCAAGCTCCTTGTGAGCCTTGACATGACAGGCGACACATAGTAAGACCACGTTATGATCTGCGTCGTAGCACAACCGCTCCATCTCAGCCTGAGTCTTGGCACTCTCGAATGGTATGATGTGGTGGCAGTCAACACCAGCAACGATGTACCCGTCGCGCTTGCACCACTCGCACAGCCCTTCTGCCCTGGCCCACACCACGCGCTTGGTCTCCATCCATCGTCTGTCGTTCAGCATCCGCATGTGCTCCGGTCGGTATCTGCTCTTACTCATACGCTTACCACTCTACACCCAGCGGACGGAAGTCCATCGCGTAGAGTTTATCCTCCAACTTGCGAATGGCTTCCAATTCCTCTTCGGTTCGTTCTCGTTTCGGTTCCGTTTGGGGGAACTTGTAATCTTCTGGTTCAATCATGGTCGCTCATGTTTGCGGGTGGTTCGTCATGCTGGCGGTGCTCACCCTCCCAGCCTTCAGCCTCATAGCCTGCCGCCTCGCGGTCGTTGTCGTCGAAGTGGATGGTCGTCTGCTCAGGCATGGTGTCGGGCGTGAAGTGCTTCTTGCGCTTGGTGCGCTTGCCGTAGGCCAGTGACTTGCCGTTCGGTGCCACGTCACCCATCTGCGGACCTTCGATGCGATCATGCTCTACGGCTTCCAATAGCTCTTGCGCGTCAATCATGGTCAACAGCGTGTCGAGCATTGACTCGTAATCCATCCACTTCTCCATCCTGAGCAGCTTCTTGTAGATGCCCGGCACCAGCACTTTCAGCACGCGCTCAAGTATGTCGTCCACGCACTCGGTCTGCCGCGCTTCGTTGAAGAATGGCTTGTCGATCATGACCGCCCCGAAGCCCTTATGCCCTTCCTGCTCCAGAATGAGTATCACTTGCGCGATGTTCAGCGAGTCGGGGTTCGCCAAATTGAACGCCGTCTGCCAGCCTACGTCAGAGTCGAGCAGTGCCATGAGCTTTTGGATGCGAGGATCAAGCCCGTGCATCGGTGACGCTGCCTTGACAATCACGTAAGCAAACCATTGCAATAGGTGGTACACGTCCACTTGCAAGGCGTCGCAACAGGCATTCAGCACCTCCGCCACCGCTGGGTCAATCTTCGTGCCAAGCTGCTCGAATCGTTTGGTTTCTTCTTTCATGTCTTTTTATTTTATGTTAGTCTTTTTCTATATGGTCTAATCTGTCGCCCGCGAAGTATTGCTTTTCGTTCGTCATATTCATGCTTTTTGATGCGATGGTACTCCCGTCGCTCGTCCGCGTTCATATAATAATAGTCAGTCCTGATACTGCTCATGCGTCCACGATTTCGAGGTTTAACTTTTCGACGAGAGTTCCGATGAGTGGGTTTTCGGCAACGAATCCGCTGAGTATCATCTTGCCCTTGCTCTTGGCCGATGTTTCCATCTGACGGATGGTGATGTCAGCGATGTCAGCCTTGGGGCCGTCGCAGGGTTGCCACTGGTTAGAGATAATGGTCGGGTTGACCTTCAGCTTCTTGTAACCCGTCTCTTTGATGAGTTGTAGTGTTCGCTCGGCCCACGCCTTCGAGCCGTCCTTGTCGGGATAGACCACGATGTCGCGGTCTTGGTCGATGAGTACCTGGATGTGCTTGCGGTCAAAGAACTGAAGACCACCCGTCGCCAGCCATAGGTGCTGCGTCATGCCGCCGTGATAGGTTGCCATGATGAGTGCCGTCTTCTCGCTTTCTACGAGGTGTATCTGAGCCTTCGGGCAGAACGGCAACAGGTGTTGCCCAAACAGGCACGTCTCGTAGTCGTACTCATCTTCATTATACACGCCTTGTCGGAATAGCTTCGAGTGTACCCAATCGAAGTTGTACTGGCTGTCCTTGTCTCGGTGCCCGTCTGCCTTGTATCGCATCATCTTGCCGGTATGGACTCTCGCCTGTTCGTCAATCTGCCAGAACACGCTCAATCCGTCGCGGCTGACACCCACGGCATAGTTCTTGATCATCTTCGGCAACCGTCCGCGCTGGTCATCGTTCCACGGTAGGGAGTAGAGCCATCGAACGAGGTCTGAGCTGCCCGTCTGCTTCATCATCTCGGCAGGTGTTTCCAAAGGCAGGTACAGCGTCTTTGGCTGTTGCCGCTCTGACAGTCGCCGTGCCTCGGCCTGTTTTGCCTTCTCGATGATGGCGTTCAGTCGGTCGCTCCACGATTTCTTCTCGTCTTCTGAAATGACGATGGAGTATTTCTTCGCCAGCCACCGCAGCGCGTCGGGATAGCTTAGTCCCTGCTTCTCCATCAGGAACTCGATAGCGTCGCCATGAGCACCACATGAGTAGCAGCTGTAGGTATTCTTTCGTGGACTCACCACGAACGAGCCGATGTGCCGGTCATCATGGAACGGACAAAGGCACTGATAATTCACGCCCTTCTTCTTCAGGTCGTAGAAGTCGCCTATCACGTCAACGATGCTCGCAGCGTCCTTGATTTTGTCTTCAGTCAGTTTGTCGATATTTGCCATATTGTTTCAAGTTTTTCGTTCGCTCCCATCCGCCGCGCCGTCGTGTGGTCGGGATGGCCTTGCTTTGAGATAAAGCTGAATCAGCACACCGCTCAATGCGTAGGGTCTTGCTATTTGGTTATATGCGCATACACGCGCGTCGCCCGCTGTCTTGGTACCCACCACCCCCCATGTATATATATTATATATATACAAGGGGGTGGGGTACAGGTGGGCAAGCGGTGGGGGTGACATCTTTAATATGGTGCTTCTTCATTAGTCGGTGCAAACGGCATTTCTTCTTCTTGTTTTTGTTTCACTCCGCTGTAGTAGTAGCGTCCGTTGTCGTGGTGGTAGATGACGCCCTCGGCCTGACCGTCATTCAGAATCTTTTCCACTTTGCGGTTGCTTGTATATCCAAGCCCCTTGATGGCATTCACCAATTCCGTGTACCTCATGCCTCCCATGTTCTGAACGCCCGTCTGCTTGAATATCTCGTCAAGCTCCTGTCGGTATGCCTCGCGCTTGTCGTCAGGCATTGCCTGAGTTTCGTTGGTCATCAACTTTGGCATACCGATGTGGTCGTGGTCATCCTCGACGTAGTATTGCCAGTCGGGAACGTCAGCACCACGCGCCTTCAGCTGTGTCACCGTGAACGTCACCGCACCCGTCTCATTGTTTTTCTCCTTGACGGTTGCAAGTACGTCAGTCACCTTGCGCTCCAATATAGAACCAATCGAACCGACCATCTTGTCCGTTCGCCCTGGATTCTGATGCACCAGGCACCAAACTGAGCAGTTGTAGTACGATGATACTTGCATACACTTGGTGATGAGTTCCTGACACTCCTCAATGTCGTTGTAATCTCGGATGATGTCTATCATGCCGTCGATGACCGCCACTGTCGGACGTATTTCCCAAATGGCTTGCAAAATCATCTTCCAACGCATCACGGCAATACGAACCTCTTGCAACGGAAGCCCCGTTTTTGCCGCTTTTTCTTCGCGCTGTTGGCTTTGTCCGTTCTGCATGGGTTGTAATGCCTCCTTCATAATTTGAACGTCCCTCAGACGCTGTATTTTCAGTTCAGGGTGATGCTCACCCCATCGCCAGCCCAGCATCCTGTAGATACGCTCACGAACTCGCAGCGTGTCATTCTTCGACATCTCCGTGTCAATGTAGAGTGCCGTGCGCTTCACGTCGTCAGGCAGTACGCATTTCAGGTTGCCAAACTGACCTCCAAGTATGGCGGTGATGATCTGCGAGAACGTCATCGTCTTGCCGTGTCCAGACTGACCAGTCAGCGCATGGATATTCCCCAATGGCGCAAATGGCACGCCACACCAGCTGAGCGTCCACACCGGCTGCTCGTACTTCTCGTCATCTTGCAACCAGTAGCCGCTGATGTCCGTGCCAAACCAGTTGTCCTGTCGCAGTAGTTCGGGAGCCTCCGGCAGCGTCGCCGCGTCCTGTGGTTGTATGTTGTTACTCTCTTCTGTCATAGTTCTCTTAGTCACTTCATTTTGTAAGAGCGTGCAAGCACGATTACCTTTTATTATAAACCGAAGTCAAAGCTAAGTTGTTTTGCCTCACGTACCGGCTCTGCAACCGCTTTCCGCTCTGTTAGCACTTCGGTTTGTTTTCTCTGTTCGTTCATGCGCCGTGTCCGTTCGTTGTCCTCCGTCAGTTCATCCACCAGCCGCTTCTCAATGTCCCGCATATAAGCCCACATGATGTCCTCGCCGAAGTGGTCAATAAACGGGTCCGTCCGCTTATGTGTCGGAACGGTGGTGATATACCCGCAACCCATCAGTGGCGAATATATCTGTACCACCGCTTGCTGATCCATACCTTCGTCAGCCGTATCGGGCCAAACACTACCAGGTTGCCAAATCGGGTCGAGTTCCATAGGCTTAGAGGTTAGAAGCAACGCTCTGGGCTGTCGGCTGCTGCTGACCAACGGGTCGAACGTCCCACGCCCGCACTTCGTTGAACCACCGGCCGTTGTATTCGTGAGCATCAATCTCGAAGCTGACTGTCACCTCCTGTCCCTGCTGTACGTTGAACCTCTTGATGCGGTCTTCACCAAACACCTCGAACACCATGCGTTTTGGGTACATTCCCGGCACCTCCAGCACGTACTGCTGACTCATCCACGTCTGTCCCGTCCGCTGCGACGTACCGCCATTGGCAGGCATCACCGCAATAATCTTACCTGTTAAATCCATACCTTATTATTTATTTACCTTGTTGTCTCATTTCATCCGCAAACTTGCGGAAGGTTTTCACATCGTGACGCTGCCCAGGAGTCATCGACTTTTCAGCGTAAAACGTCCGATAGATGGTTACGTGTCGGCAACCAACTCGGACCGTATGACCGCGAATCCACGAGGCAGGCGTGCGGAGCATCACCTGCTCATGGCGTTCGTTCGCTTTGGGTTTTCTGGTGTCGCTCCATCCCGTCGCCACAAACTCCACAAAATTGCGAATGACCTTCACCCTGTCCGACATATCCACGCCCAATCTGTCTGGGTCGGCCATGCGCTGAAACATGTGGGCGGTGTATATGTTCACACCTTGCACCGTCCGCTGTTCCTCGCCGGTGTCGTCGTCGTGCTCAACGGTCATCACTGGCAGCATGATGGTCATGTACATCGCGGTGAAGTAGTAGAGCACGTATCGGCAATAGGTCCTTGGCATTCCTTCATCATCCTTCATCGACGACAGCCACATCATCCATCGGTTGCCGGTCTTGGGTGACGTGTAATAGAACACCTCCGACATCGCGTACTTTCGACCGTCGCCGTACAACACATCAAACACGGAGTCGTACACCTTGTCGATGGCCGCACGGCTGCTGGTCATCTTCTGCAACCAATACTTCGCTCGCTTATGGTCGTCCCAGAACTCGCGATCAATATCACCTGGCTTGGAATATTGACTGATCATTCCCAACCTTTTTTATCCCAATGTTCCTGAAGTTGCGACTCCATCTCTGCCAACACCTGAGCATCAGCAGCCTTATTCCTTGCACCTTTGCCGCGAGTTGTGACAGCCATGCTGTGCTTGATCTTTGGCTTAGGTCCGGGCTTCTTGCGTCCGCTTTTGTCAGGCTTTTCGCCGCCCTCGTCTGCGGGTTGCTCTACGGTTCCCGCTGTATCTCCAGCGGGCTCTGCGTCAGCTGCGGGATCTTCTTCGTTGAACTCATTCTTCTCACCCTTCACACGTCGCTCCAGTCGGTTCACCAACTGCGCTGCCTTGGCTGATATAAGCCGCTCGTCCTTTTGTGACGACCTCAATGTCAGCTCGATTTCCTTCAGCAGCGTCGAAGCCTGAGCCGTTGCCGATTTGAAGTGCGACTCTATCTTCATGGTGTCGTTCTCCAGCTTCATGATGCGACGGTTGTATTCGTCGTATGGCGTGTATGCCTCCTTATACGCCTCCGACATCTTATTCGCAAGCTCTGTCGTAGTCTCGATTTGTTTCTTCATCTGTTCGTGCTTGTTGATAGCGTCGTCCAGAATGGCTATCTGCTTGTCGAGTTTCGCTATACGTGTAGCATACAGATTCTCCAACCGCGTGACGGTCGCCTTCAGCTTATCCACGTCCTTGGCGTACTGTTGTCCCAGCATCACCTCAAACAGACAATGCAATAGTGATCCCTTGTCCATCTCGTCTGAGTTAGCACCACCCACGCGGGCCATCACTTCAACCACCAGCATCATCGGTGAGAAACACATAAACTCTTCACCCTCATACGTGAAGGCATAGCCGTTTGGCAACTTGCTGACCTTAATGTCAGGCAATAATTTCTTCTCTTTTGGCATAGTTCCTTTTGTTTTTGATTGTTAATATTACTTTGGTTTATTGCGTGCAACCATCACTCCCTCGTTTTATAATGGTAGGGGAAACCGTTCACGCTCGATACGTCCTTCTGGTAAATTCCACCTTCAGGGTGCTTTTTCTGATTTTTGCAGGGCATTCCCTTTGTCGTCAACTGCGTCCCGAAATATTTCAACATAGGATATTCAAACGACGCAAGCCTGATGTCCTCCACGCGCAGCACCTTCTGGCCGCTCCAAATGATGTCGCCAATCTTTGCGGGAGCATCCTGTCTGGCAAAGTTCATCTTCAGACGTTCCTTCGAGTGCGCGTACCTTGTTCTTATGCCGTCCCACGTCGCATACAGCTTGTTAATCTTCGCCTTGCCATCCTTCTCGTCAACGATTTTGCTGTTCATCCGTTCTTCGATGTCGCATATCTCGCCATATATTCGATGCCAATTCCGCTCGCGGCCTTGGTCTATCTCCTTCGCCGCCTTCAAAAATTCCTTATATGTCATACTCTCTCACTTCTTTTAAGTTTGTCGCTATGGTATAGCGACCATTACTTCCCTATCAATCCCATCACCAACAGGAATGCCACCAGCCCAATGTGTGTATAAACCACTTGGGCATTTGTAAACGTCTCACCTGCGATGGCCGAGAATGTCATATTATTCTTGTGCCACCAATTCAAAAATTTCTGCTTCATAGCTTTGTTATTTTAGTTAGTTAAGACACCCCTCTGCGTTTCTTGGCTTGGGTAATCAAGCAGTTATTGTTACCATATTCGGTTTCAATGACTGGCCGCATTAATGCCTCACATATCCTGGAGTGGCTATCCGCGCTGTTAGTGGGATAGATGTATCTGTAAAGCCTGTCTGCTTACATCTTTAGTCCTGCCTCGGTAGTTCCAACTCCTTTCGGGCCTTCCCTTCGTCAACCATCACGGCTACGGCCTTGCGGCCTTTCAGCGTGCCAACGGCTTCCAGTGTCTGCTTACTAACCGTCGCGCGGGTTTCCCTCTATCATATTAAGTATTTAAATATCCCGGCCTTCCCCCGGTGTCCATAATTTCAAAGACCTATTCTCCTTTCATTTGGTGGGAGTCAACGGATTTGAACCGCTGTCGATAATCTCCAGCTAAAAAGCCCGATATACGCCATCAATTATCTTCCTATGTCGGCTGCTGCGACAGCCACTCCCTTGTCTCGTCTTGTATGTCGCTATTGCATAGCGACCTTAACCCTGACCGCCTCCTGCTGGTCAAGTCTCACCACTCTGCATCTCAGCTTCATGATCTCGCCCGATGCAATCATTCTCTGTATCTTGTGTTTCGGATAGGCTAAACGCTGTGTCGGATGCTCCACACCCTGCTCATCTACCACGATTGCCCTTGCCGGTTGCATGCAGTGGCCATACTTCTTCAGCCAGTCATGGGTGAACATCCCGAACTGCTCCAGCAGCTGCTTCTCAGTCAGCCACACCTCGTTGTACATCTCGCGCTCCTCTTCCACTGCCCGACGTACCACGCCTGTAACCAGCATCTCTATTTCTTTAAGCTCATCCCGTGTCATAGTAATCTTTTCTTTTGGTTAGTTTCTTCTTAGCAACCGTTCCCGTCGCGTCAGCGTCTGGTTACTTTGTCCTGGTAATGCTCACGGCGCAAGCCTCGTAGTCAGGCTTGAATATGAACTCACCCTTCTTCAAATCCTTCAACTGCTTGCACGTTGATTTCGCAGAGTCTATTTTTCCACGCTCCGTTAGCGTGATGATGCGCGTCTGTCCGATGTGCATGTCAAGCAATTCTTTTCGTGTTACTTTCTTTTGTGCCATACTTTAAACTTTCTTAATTTTTATCGCGTTTCAGCACAACATCGGAAGAAAATCCTTATCTTTGCAATCCGCACCCTCGCAAAGTGCTTGCAAAGTGGGCTATTCCGCTTTTGCTGAAAAGGCGACCTTCGCCTGACGGATGTTCTTTTGCCCGATGTGTACTTACTTACTTTTCGGGTGCAAATATACAAACTTTAGTCCAAACGTGGTACAAAAGTGGTATAAATTTAAGATTAATTAATATAAATGTAGTACAAATATGGATTCTAAACAGAAAATCGAAGAAAGAAAAAAGTGGAATGCCCCATTTCTACGTGCCTTCAATTATCTGTTAGATGAAGGTTACGCAGAAACAAAAGGTGAGTTGTGTTCCAAGATGGGAATACAACCAGGCTTGATTTCAAACTATAACAATGGCACCAAGAAAGTATCTTTAGATACAATGAATGCTCTCGCCCGTGTATCTGGTGGAAAGTTGAACGTGAAGTATATGCTTGGCAAAAGCGAATATATGCTCTTGGCCAACGTTCCTGATGAAGAATGTCTTGAATGCAATAATCCTGATCGTGAAGTGATGGAAAGAAGAAAATCCGAGCCACTTCATCCAGACTTCTCCAGTTACATTAATGCGCTGCTCGCAAAATCCGACGAAACTATTGCATCCTTAAAGCGTGAACTCGCAGCAAAGGATGAAATCATTGCGGAAAAGAATGCACGTATTTCCGACCTCACAAATCTGGCAGAGGAACGACTGCATCGTATCGCTGAGCTCCGTCGCGTCATCGACGCAAGCAATCTGTCAGAGTTCCCATTCCCTATTGGTTCTGCTGAGGATGGTCAACAACGCAAACGACTTTAAATATATATAATTATGTACCTGTTTATATTTATTATTATTGTCTTTGCTGCTATTGCCTTCGTTTTGTTTAGAAAACCAAACGAACAGCAAAATTCACAGCCCACGCACTTCGACATGCTTGATGACAATGGCGACCCAACCAAAAAGCCGCAAGTGAAAGTTGTAATCGGAGGTGGTAGCTCTTATGCACCTGTGCAAAAGTTGAAGTATTTTTGCATAAAAGACAAGGGTTATCATACTTCAGTCTGGCCCAAAGACTATGACCAGTTTGACATTGTAGAGTTCAACATTGCCGGTATGTCCCATCGTGACAACATCGACGACTACATCGGCGAGTTTAAAGGAACACTCGAAGCCGAACCCACCAATTCCTATGATCCGAACGCCATCAAAGTGCTCGCTCCTGACGGTCGTCATGTCGGCTACGTCCCTAAAGACATGACTTCCGAAATCCGCAATAATGCCACCCTCCCTTGTACCTGCTTCTGCTACATCGGTGAGAACGACGGCGTCTATTTCTCAGACTGCTATATTTTGAGACCAAATGTTTCCCCAAAATAATAAATAAACGTTAATGAATAGCTCGAGAGGCCCGTGAATAAAGATGTCCCCAAATATCTATTCATTTCCCTCCAGCTCCACATGCCGAAATATGGAAAAGTGGCAGAAAGAGGCGCAATCCCAGTGTGTGTGAAGGTTTCGGACAATGATTGGAAAAAAGATGCGGAAGTGGAAATCGGTGGATATTGGTGGAATTAGGTGTGAAAAGATAGCCAAACGTTTCCCCGATGTTTCCCCAATTCGACGGGGAATGGGGAAACAAGTAATGAATAACAGATAAAAACCAATAGGACATGATTACATTATTTTTAGTATATGACCACAGGGGCAGGACTCAGAAAGGTGAGGAAGGCCCCGTCGAGGTGCGTGTCACCGTCAATCGCAAACCTTATTATATTAATACGGGTGTGCGCGTACCTAAATATAGATTTGTGGCTGGCACGATAAAGGACACGAAGGACACGAACGATGCGGACATTCTGAATAACCGTTTGAAGGTTGTGACGGCGTTCGTTGAGCAGGAGGTAAATAAATGCCTTGATGAACGGCGTGAGATTGACGTAGCGGAAATCAGACGCAAGGTGTGGAGTCTGGGCGTTGCTACCGATGGCGATGGTGAAGATACGTCACTCATTGATTGGATCAAGGAACGTGCAAGGCTGCTGAGCGTAAGCAAGGGGACCCGCATGAAATACTATACGCTGTGCAATAAGATGCTGGAATATGGGAAGATTCTGCGCTGGCAGGACTTGTCGGTGGAGGCGATTTACAACTTTGACACATGGCTGCACCAGCAGGACGTACACTTGTCTGAGAACCAACTGAAGGCAGGCATGGAACCACGGAAGATGGGTGATACCGGCGTGTCGGCATACCATAAGAGCCTGCGGGCGATGCTTAACAGGGCTCTGAAGATGGGTAAGATTGACGCGAACCCCTACGACCGGCTGCGTGGTGAGTTCAAACATAGCAGGCGCGAAACCACGGAGTATCTGACGGAAGAACAGATGCAGAAGATTCTCGACCTCACACCCGTTCCTGGTTCCAATGTCGATATGGCTCGCGACCTGTTTATCTTTCAAATGTACACTGGATTGGCGTATATTGATACGCAGCGGTTCGACGCCTCGCAGTACCGTCAAGTCAATGGTAAATGGAAATTCATCGGTGAGCGCGTAAAGACCGGTGTTCCTTATGTGTCGATGCTGTTGCCGCCCGTCGTCGAAGTGTTAGAGAAATACGGCTGGAGCGTGCCGAAGATGAACAACCAGAAGTACAACCTCATGCTGAAAGCTATTGGTATATGTATCGGCATTGAACGGCTGCACTCACACATGGGTCGTCACACCTTTGGAACGTGGATGCTGGCTCAGGGTGCGAAGATTGAGAATGTGTCGCGTATGATGGGGCATACCAACATCACCCAGACGCAACGATATGCGAAGGTGCAAGCCAAGGAGGTGTACGATGATTATGATATGGTGGCAGCGAAGATGGAGAAAAAGAAAAAAGGTGTCGGGAAATAAATCTCGGCACCTTTTGATGACTATGAAGAAAAGAACGATGAAAGTGTTACTGTTCCAGCTGTTGCTCGATGGCATTGCGAAGGTTGTACTTGAAGTACGGCAGGTACTTGCGCAGGATGTTGGCATCCTTGTCGTCGATGTCGGTACCTTTGCACTCGCCAGTCTTTTCGTCTGGTTCGGGCTCGTGATAGATTTTGATGCCCAGATCGTGCTCAGCCACGTCGTCGGCCTGATTGAATAGAACGTTACCAATGAGCTGTGCAAAGTCGATTGTCTGGGTGTTGCCCTCAATATCCTTGATGGGCAGTTGGCGGAATTTGATGTTCATAATTATTTTGTGTTTTGGGGTCAGACGGCCGAACCGTCTGACACTGTTTGTTTGAAATTATTGATTGCGTTGATTTCTGCTACGACGCTGGCGACGTCTTCCTCGCTGGGTAGGTCGTTGTGGCGGTTGTCGTCCCAAGGTAGGGGCAGGAGGTCGTGTACGGAGTTGATGCCGTTTTCGGTGAGTTGCTTGCCTCCGACCTGGGCGGCCATCAGGTTGTACGTCTGCCAGCGGGTGGCACTCCAGAGGTCACGGTGTCGGCGGTTGTATCCGCGAATTATGCAGCGGATTTCCCACCAAAGTAGTCCGTGCTTCAGTTCGCCAGGCGTGCGGCCAATCTCGCCCACGAATATGGTGTAGTAGTCGTGAGCGGTCAGTCGTTTTTTGGCTGTTCTCCGGCGTCGTCCTTCTGACTTTCAGCTTCCTGTTCCTCGGCCTGCTTGACGACTTCGGGCACTTTGAAGAACTCGCTGGCCAAGTCCATGACGACGCCGTAAGCGGCGATGATGTCCTTGACGGCATCCCAGTCGCCTTTGCCTTTCAGCAGGTCAACGGTCAGCTTGGTGTTCTCGTCGGCAGTGAGCACAGCGGCCATGATGAGGGCCATGCGGTCAACGGTCTTGTTGAACGTGGTCTCAAAGAATGAGCTGTTGGTGATTTGCTCGAAGTTCAGTAGTGTCTGAAATTCGAAGGTGACAGGGTATTGAATGCCTGCGATGGTGATTTCCTTTGTTTTCATTTTTCTTCTGGGGTTAGTTGTTCCTTTTTCTTCGCGGCGAAACCGCGAAGCACTGTGAAAGATAAGCCGCCCGCGCTGCTTGCCAATGAAAAAAACAGCAAGACAGGCGGACGGCCATAAAGTGGATTATGTCAAACCTGCGATTGCACCGAAGATTACAAAGTTGCCGGTCAATGTGGCAAACCCATCTTTTGGTGCTGAGATTTCAACATTCGAGAGTATCATGCCGCTCTTTCCGTCAACATTACCTCCTGAGCAGATGTTGGTAGAAACAACGCGGTTCTGTGCGCCGGAAACCCAATCGAGTGACCAGAAAAGCGGTGTACCAGACTGTGCCAGTTCGCTGAATCCCTGAGCTTCGCCCTCATCGAGTATAGCGACTACATTTCCGTCTATGTTGTGCTTCGTCTTTTCTTGCTCAATCCAATTTCCGCTCGAATCAGTAGTGTCCTTCGTTGTGCTGTTCTCCAAAGTAGAGCTGACGTGGAAAGAGAGGTCAGTCGAATATGCCACAAATGACTTACTATTGTTTGCCGTTCCAAACTGCAAACGCAGATGCTGGCCTTGTGTTGCTTGACTCATGTTGTTCTACGTTTTTTAGTTTGTTGATTTCGTAATTGCTCCTGTACCACTGTAGGTAGCTTGGCTGGTGATGCTGCCTCTGTTCGGCGCTTGGATAGTAAGATCGCTTACGAACGCATACCCTGAGAATGCTGCACCTGCTGCCTGCATTGAAACCTCGACAGGTTGTATGCCAAGTGCCGCTGAGATCAAAGCCTTCACGGCTGCTGCCGTGTCGAGCTTGCTTTGTTGTTGGATGTTCCACGTCGCGCTGACCTTCTCCTGTGGAGGTGACAGCGGATTGGTGGCATCCTTTATTTCCTCTTCCTGGAGGTTATTTTGGATAGACAATGAGCACGACTGCTCACTGCCAGCACTCACTCCAGAAACAGTTACCTGATAGCCTTTAACTTTTGCCATAGTGTTCTATCGTTTAAGTTCAACTTTGAGATCATACCAGACGCAGCCAATGGCGGCAGCGTCGCCGTAAGTGGGCGAAATGGTGATGGTGTAGTTGGCATCGAGTGCCGCCTTCACGTCATCCAATCGCTTCGAAAGCGTTTCCTTGTCATCGGCTTTCACCCGCAAACGAGTTTCGTCTGTGACAGTCACGCCCTCCATATTCTTCAGCACGTCGGCCAGCGTCTGCGGATGGTCGTTCTGCTGCTGTTCAATGGCTTTGTCTTTAGTCTTGCTCATTGTCGTCGTCTATTGGAAAGTACATATCGCACTGATAATGCAGGGTGTCGTAATAGCATGGCTTCGTCCAGTCCCACGCGATGCCATCATTGCTGAATGTTCGCAGTATAGGTCTTTCGCCGTCACTCATACTCTCGACATATTGGGCTATGGCGTGACGTATCACACGACGCAGCTGCTTCACGGCGTTTGGCGATGCGGCAGCGATTTCGATGCCAGCCTGCACCGTGTCCCAGTCTGACTCCCACAGTTCATCCTTCGTGGTCTGTTCGTCTTGGAACGGATCGTCGGTAATGATGATGTATGGCAGGGGCGTGTTGTCATTCTCCATTGGCGGCACCTCAATACATGTACTGAGGATGCGCGTCGCTGGAACAATGGCCGTCACGTTTCTGTCGGCTGTGAGTGCGTCGTAGAATATATCGTCGAGCTCTTTCTGCATATCAGTTTGACTTAATAATTACTTGCTAATTACTTCACAATCATCATCTCCTGGGGAACTGACGGCCGCACGGTCTTTGCTGTTGCATTGAGGGCGACCGTCAGAGGAACTATCCCAGAAAGAAGAGCGAGAGAGTTTATCCGCCGATCTCGTTAGAAGATGCAGGCTCCACGAGCTTGATGAGCTTGAAGGCCTGGGGCTTGCCGGAGGTGTTGCCGTTGACCTTAGAACTGAGTTCCACAAGGCTGTAGTCCAATCCCATACCCAGGGCAATGACATTTCTGTCAAAGTTCT
>Ga0310690_10007167_pt1 | contig 14441 bp, 14 predicted proteins | sample AusTroGonzalo_MG_2_FD_207661 | JGI IMG/M metagenome (GOLD analysis project Ga0310690, IMG submission 207661) | Bovine rumen microbial communities from tropical cattle in Woodstock, Queensland, Australia - Gonzalo_04 (v2) (version 2) | ecosystem: Host-associated > Mammals > Digestive system >...
TATGCCGTGGGCTGACAGTTTGTTATAGGCACCCATGCCCATATTGCCAGCCAGCATCAGCGTGATTCCTATCTCCTGCATGACTGAGGCAATGTTTGACTTGCATCCGCATCCTTCTGGCGAATCCAGACGTTCCTGGTTCACAATCTGATTCTGCTCATCAAGCGTAACTACTGTATAATAGGCACAGTGGCCAAAGTGGTCATCGACCATACCCTCACGTGTTGGAATTGCTATCTTCTTCATCATTATTTCTAATAATTCTTCTTAATTCAAATTGCAAGGACGGTGCAAGCCGAATGCAATCAAACATGTTTGAATTGCTGAGGCGCCGCCCGTTCTCGCAAATAACTTTGCAAAGATAGTCAAAAAACCCATATTTTTCGTACCTTTGCAGCGAATATTAGGATAGTTTAGGATTTTATTGCGGTCATCATTGGTTATCAAATTGTGAAATAATGACACTTCGAGAACTTATCAATTCTGTAGATTCTGAGCAGTACAGTGAGTCAGCGTTGTACCAGAAACTGCGTGCGACAAAGCCTGAGTATGGCTCAAACAGACGTATTCAGGTGAAGCTGATAAATGGTGAGGTCACTATTACCAACGCTCACGTCGGCTCCTTGGGCGACATACTGACTTACCAGATTGATGTGGCTCCAGACCTGCAGGTGACAACGATGCAACTGTTGGATGAAATCCTCAAAGAGATGGCTTCGAACACCTTCAGCGATGAAGAACAGGCTGATTTTTGGGATGACTTTGACAATCTGCAAAAAGCAAAGATAATTCGATGACTGACTTCGATTCCATATGGCGCACACAGGATGAAATCAGAACGGTAGTGAATGCCGTTCTGGGAGAGTGTATCTGGAATCTCAGTTTCAACGAGAAGCGCATGGCCATCGAACTGGAACTGACTGTCACCCTCGATGACGATGCCATCGATAATCTTTGCTGCCAGTTCCCCATATCAGCCGATTATGACGGGGTAGGGGCACGCGGCTCAAAAATAGCTTTCTATCTATAAGCTGAATAAGAACTGCTGATTGCGGTATTCCCAGTGTACAACGTGGAATCTGATGAGCCTGGCCAAGAGTGATATAGCCTTTGGACGGGATATTCGTGAGCGCTTGACGATGATGTTGAGTGGTAGCTCCTGGTCTTGCAGCACATCGAGAATCTTCCTGACAGAATCTGTGTAGGTCAGCATGGTGCCCTGCGGATTCTGCATCTCACGCCAGATGGCTAAATGTACTGGTGATGCAACAATATTCTCGTCAGCAATGCGAATGTAGGCCTTTGGTTTCGCCTCGTCACTGACAACACAGATGGGACGACGGTCAGAGGGCGGAACAGTTGCTATAACAATAGTACGTCCGTCAACATGGTAAGTGTCAAACTTGATGCTGGCTTCTGGACGGCAATAGCGGTAGGCTGCCTGGTGCATCATGTAGATTTCTTCTTCGTCACGAACGCCAGACATGTTACCATCGTCACGGACACCAATCAGCAATCGTCCACCATCTGTATTGGCAAAGGCCGATACGGACTTGGCCAGTTTCAGAGCATCGGACACGCGATATTTGAAGTCCTGCTGCTGGTGCTCACCCTCACGAATGAGGGACTGAAGGTACTGTTTGTCATCCATTCGCTATTCTGTAATTTGTCTGCAAAGGTACTAAATAAAGCTCACATTCTGCTTGATTCCTGCTATTTTGTTTTAGGATTTCTATATTCGTGTCTTAGCATATTATCAATACTTTTAGTAGCTTTGCTTACGTAATTCAGGAATTATTTCTGATACTCGATAAATTATTGATAAATAATGAAAGAAAAGTATTTTAAAGATAAGATAATTCGTTGATATTTATTACCTTTGTAGCAAAATAGTAAAGTAAAACATTATGAGTGAATATTGCGTATATCTGAAGATGCCTTCCAATCTCCGTCAGTGGTTTATTCACCGTCATGGAGTGGCGAATATTATCCCTCTTCCTAAATTTATCTAGTCTGTCGGATTGTTCTAACTCTTTGTGGTGCTTAAATGAGGGGAAGCGGTATCAAAAATTTATGGGGCGGTATCAAAAATGGTATCAAAAATCCATTTCCAAGATATTCCAAATCGTTCCAAAACGATTCCAAGCCGTTCCAAAATTTTCCATGTAATTCCAAGTGAACTGCGGGTTCAACATTTAATTGGAATTCTCTAACCGACTTAAAATCAATTCGTTGTAAGGTGTAACCGACTAGTTTTTAAACAATTAGTGGTGAGATTTCTCTCACCACTGAATATTTATCAAGTACACCCGCAGGGGCTCGAACCCTGGACACCCTGATTAAGAGTCAGGTGCTCTACCAACTGAGCTACGGGTGCATCATTTTTGTTGTTGAATCAGCGCTCTTGCTGAATTGCGGGTGCAAAGGTAAGGAGTTTTTTTGTAACCACCAAATGTTTTGAGGACTTTTTTCGAAAAAAGATGAAAAAAGGCTCGAATTCCGAAGAAACGAGCCTTTTTATGGTGGAATAGGAGAGCGTTAGATGAACAGAACGGTGAGTCCTGCCATCACAATGCTGACCATAGACATCAGTTTGATGAGGATGTTGAGCGACGGACCAGAGGTGTCTTTGAAGGGGTCACCAACGGTGTCGCCCACGATGGTAGCCTTGTGAGCGAAAGAGCCCTTGCCACCAAAGTTGCCTTCTTCGACCATCTTCTTGGCATTGTCCCACGCACCTCCGGCATTAGCCATGAAGACGGCGAGGGTGAAGCCACAGGTGAGTCCACCAACAAGCAAACCAAGAACACCAGCAACGCCCAGGACGCAACCTACGACGATGGGGATGGCGATGGCGAGGAGTGATGGGAAGATCATCTCGTGCTGAGCAGCACGTGTAGAGATCTCTACGCAAGAGCCGTAGTCGGGAGTGCCTGTACCCTCAAGGATACCAGCAATCTCGCGGAACTGACGACGAACCTCTTCCACCATCTTCTGGGCAGCACGACCTACAGCCTCCATGGTGAGACCACAGAAGAGGAAGGACGCCATGCCTCCGATGAAGGCACCCACGAGCACCTTAGGATTCATGAGGTTGACCTGGAAGTAGTTCATGAAGTCGGGGATGGTGGCAGCAGAAGCGCTGATGACCTCGCCCTTGACATTCTCCATCATGACACCAGCACGCTCCATGGCAATCTTGATTTCCTCAATGTAAGAGGCGAGGAGAGCGAGAGCCGTGAGGGCTGCAGAACCAATGGCAAAGCCTTTACCCGTAGCGGCTGTGGTGTTGCCCAGGGCATCAAGGGCGTCCGTACGATGACGAACCTCTTCGCCCAACTCAGACATCTCGGCATTACCACCGGCATTGTCGGCAATGGGTCCGTAGGCGTCAGTAGCCAACGTGATGCCCAGCGTAGAGAGCATACCCACAGCAGCAATACCAATGCCATAGAGTCCGTTGGCCAGACTCTCGCTGGACATGGAGAGATCGAAACCGTTGGCAAAGCCGAAGCTGAGAATAATAGCTACGCCGATAGTAATAACGGGAATGCAGGTAGAAATCATACCCGTTCCTATACCTTTAATAATAACGGTAGCAGAACCCGTGAGACCAGCCTCAGAGATTTTCTGGGTGGGCTTGTAGGAGTGAGAGGTGTAGTACTCGGTAGCCTGTCCGATGATGACACCAGCGACAAGACCTGTGATGACAGAACAAGAGAGCATAATCCAGTTCTCGATGCCCAGCAGGTAGAGGATGCAGAAGGTGGCGACGGCAATGAGTACGGCACTGACGTTGGTACCCAGAGACAATGACTTCAGCAGGTCGCGCATGGTGGCGCCCTCCTTGGTACGAACCAGGAAGATGCCGAAGAGCGACAGGAAGACACCTACGGCAGCGATAAGCATGGGGGCGATGACAGCCTTGAGCTGGATGTCGAGGCCAGCAGCGGCAAAGGCAGCAGCACCCAGGGCGGCAGTAGAGAGCACAGAGCCGCAGTACGACTCGTAGAGGTCGGCACCCATACCAGCCACGTCGCCCACGTTGTCACCAACGTTATCGGCAATAGTAGCAGGATTGCGTGGGTCGTCCTCAGGAATGTCGGCCTCGACTTTACCTACGATGTCGGCACCCACGTCGGCAGCCTTGGTGTAGATACCACCGCCCACACGAGCAAACAGCGCCTGCGTAGAAGCACCCATACCGAAGGTCAGCATGGTGGTGGTGATGGAGATGAGTCCGTCCTGATCGAAGTAGTTCAGCACGACAAACCAGATGGCAATGTCAAGCAAGCCGAGGCCCACCACGGTGAGACCCATGACGGCGCCAGAGCGAAAGGCCACCTTCAGACCTGCGTTCAGACTCTTACGGGCAGCGTTGGCAGTACGCGCAGAGGCATAGGTTGCCGTCTTCATGCCGAAGAAACCTGCCAAGCCAGAGAAGAAACCACCCGTCAGGAAGGCGAACGGTACCCAGGGGTTCTGCACGTTCAGACCGTAAGCCATGAAGGCAAACAGGGCACAGAGGATTACAAACACGATGCCGACTACCTTGTACTGTTGTTTGAGGTAAGCCATAGCACCTTTTCTCACGTAGAGGGCAATCTCACGCATGCGTGGTGTACCCTCATCTTCTGCCATCATCTGACGGAAGAAGAAAAAGGCCATGCCCAAAGCAACGACAGATGCAATGGGCACGAGCCAGAATACGGTAGGAATAATCATAAATATTTAGGTTTAAAGGTTATTAGAGGTTAGTGGTAAGGGGTGAGAACCTTACTCGTCAGCGATAAAGTCAGAGAGACTCTCAGCGTCTTCATCGTCATCGCCACCACCCAGATCGAAGGTCGTGCGGTAGTTGTCCTCCGTGATGTCGTCGTCGTTGGGCTCATCGAGCTCTACATCGTCCTCATCGGGCTTGTTGTAGTCGTCGATGATCTCCACATCTGCATCGTCGTCCTCGTCGCCATCGCCAAAAGAACTGGCATCGTCAAACTTCATGCGAGGCTTGATGGTCTCAGGCTTCAGCTTAGCAAAGATGGCCTCTACCCATGTGCCCTTGGCAACCTCCAGCACTTCATAGCCATCGGCCACCTTCTTCTCGTACATGCCGCCCTTCTTGTGCAGACGGTCCTTGGGAAGGGTAGTGGTAGAGATATCGAAACCGCTCTCGATGATATCCTGAATGGACTGTGACAGCGAGTCCCATCCGCCTCCAAAGTTGCGGTCAATGACCTCAAGCAGCTTGGCAGCCGTGATGTGACGGATATTCTCGTAGGTGAGATCGGTCACACGAGTGATGGGGCGCTTCTTGATGGCCCACTGCAGTTTGGCATCGTCGCCCAACTTGATGGTACCCACCTTATATCCCTGTTTGGTATATTTCTCTTGCAGCAGTTTATCATCGTCCTTGAGTTCCTCAATCATAAACGCGCTGCGGATGATATCAGCAATATGACGCAAATTTTCCTTCAATTCACCGTCTTTATCGGCAGCATCAAGCATACGGAAGATGTCGTTCTCCTGGACATCCCATACTGAACTTTTAGTCAATGTTTTTAAGCTTAGTGCTTTGTTCTTATTCTCTTCTTTCATATTAATAATAGTGTTTTTGATATTTTCTCTGCAAATGTACGAAAAAAAGTGAAAAGTGAAAAGTGAAAAGTGAAAAATTTATGGTCTTCTGTGATTTTTTATTTTATTCTTTGTAATTTTGTACCCAATTATGGCAGAACCATTAGCTGAAAGACTGAGACCCCGCACGCTGGACGACTATATCGGACAGCAGCATCTGGTAGGCGAGGGAGCCGTACTGCGCAAGATGATTGACGCAGGACGCATCTCGTCGTTTATCCTGTGGGGACCACCAGGGGTAGGGAAGACCACGCTGGCACAAATCATTGCTAACAAGCTGGACACCCCCTTCTATACACTTTCTGCCGTGACCAGTGGCGTGAAGGATGTGCGCGACGTGATAGAACGTGCACAGAAAGGGCGATTCTTCAACGAGGCTTCTCCCATCTTGTTTATCGATGAAATCCACCGTTTCTCGAAGTCGCAGCAAGACTCGCTATTGGGAGCTGTTGAGAAAGGCATCGTCACATTGATTGGTGCCACTACCGAGAATCCGTCTTTCGAGGTAATCCGTCCGTTATTGTCGCGTTGCCAGTTGTATGTGTTGAAATCACTGGAAAAGCAAGACCTTGAGGAACTGCTGCAAAGAGCCATCACAAAGGATGTGGTGCTGCGTGAGAAAAACATCGAATTAAACGAGACCTCTGCATTACTAAGGTATAGTGGAGGAGATGCGCGTAAACTATTGAACATCTTAGAGTTAACGGTAGAGTCTGCAGAAAATATTGAACCTATTGTTATCACCGATGAAATGGTGGTAAATTGTTTACAACAGAACCCGTTGGCGTACGATAAGGATGGCGAGATGCATTACGATATTATCTCTGCTTTTATCAAATCGATACGTGGCAGTGATCCTGATGCTGCACTCTACTGGATGGCTCGTATGATAGAGGGTGGGGAAGACCCTCAGTTTATTGCCCGTAGAATGGTGATTTCGGCGTCAGAAGATATCGGCTTGGCCAATCCCAACGCACTGCTACTGGCCAATGCTGCCTTTGATACGGTGATGAAGATCGGTTGGCCAGAAGCCCGAATTGCATTGGCAGAATGTTGTGTCTATCTGGCCACATCGCCCAAGAGCAATTCTGCTTATCTGGGCATTGACGCTGCATTAGGTTTGGTACGAGAAACTGGCAATCAGCCTGTTCCATTGCATCTACGCAATGCACCCACGAAATTGATGAAAGACCTGGGATATCACGACGGATACAAGTATCCGCACGATTACCAGGGGCATTTTACGCCACAGCAATATATGCCAGATGCCTTGCAGGACGAGCGATTGTGGCATGCTCAGCATTCGCCGGCAGAAGAAAAACTGTATGAGCGCATGGTGAACTATTGGGGCGAAAAATACGAAAAATAGCACATGTCACGTGTTATGATAAATAGAATATGGAATACGAAGAGATTGTACAGCAAATTATCGAATTCTTAGGAACATTCGCCTTTGCGATATCAGGTATCAGACATGCTGCAGCCAAGCATTTTGACTGGTTTGGCGGTTATGTGTGTGGTATTGCTGTTGCTATTGGTGGCGGAACCATTCGTGACGTGATGCTGGGTACAACACCGTTCTGGATGACCAATCCGATTTATATCATCTGTACAGCTCTGGCGCTGGTTTTCGTGATTATTTTCGCCAAACACATGGAAGGCCTCAGAAATACGTGGTTTGTATTCGATACGCTGGGCTTGGCGCTTTTTACGATTGCAGGAATTCAAAAATCGCTCGTTTTCGGACAACCGTATTGGGTGGCGATAATTATGGGCTGTATAACGGGTTCTGCAGGCGGTGTGATTCGTGATGTGCTGCTAAATAACGAGCCTGTGATTTTCCAACGAGAAATCTACGCAATGGCAACATTGCTAGGAGGAATAACTTATTGGTTCCTAGATTTTTTGAATTTACCAATTGAAGTAACAGTTATATCTTCTTTTGCTGTTACTTGCCTGATGCGTTTCCTCGCTGTTCGTTATCATTTGGCACTTCCTAAACTGAATCTAGAATAGACTGAGAGTAGGACTATTTGTTATCTCCAGAATAACCTATTTATCATAATGCGTATTCTTATTTAAACGATATACAGCAAAGAATACGCCGAATATTTTGGTAGAATCAGAATTTTTTTGTATTTTTGCAGCCTATTATAAATAAGGTGTCAGATAACACAATTAATTAACGAATAACAATACAGAAAATATAAAAGAATGAAACCAACGGCGATATTGCTTCTGCACTGTCCAGACCAGCAAGGTATTATTTCAGAGGTAACAAGATTTATCACTGACAACAAAGGAAACATCGTTTATCTGGATCAATATGTTGACAATGTTGATGGCATGTTTTTCATGCGCATTGAATGGGAACTGGATGGTTTCCTGATTCCGCGTGACAAGTTGTACGATTATATCAACACGTTGTACGCTCAGCGCTACCAGATGAAATTCACGCTCTATTACAGTGACAAACGTCCACGCATGGCAATTTTCGTATCAAAAATGAGCCATTGTCTGTACGATCTGCTTGCCCGTTGGAAAGCTGGCGAATTCAACTGTGATATTCCGTGCATTGTCTCCAATCACGAGGATTTGCGCTATGTGGCAGACCAGTTTGGCATTCCTTACTATGTGTGGAGCATCAAAAAAGACCATTCTAACAAGGAAGAAGTCGAGAAAGCCGAGATGGAACTGCTGAAGAAAGAAGACATCTCGTTCATTGTGCTGGCCCGTTATATGCAGATTATCAGCGACGAGATGATAGCCGAATATCCGCATCATATCATTAATATCCACCACTCGTTCTTGCCTGCTTTTGTGGGTGCCAAGCCCTATCACCAGGCCTACGAGCGTGGCGTGAAAATTATCGGAGCCACCAGCCATTATGTTACTGCTGAGCTGGACGCTGGTCCAATCATTGAGCAAGACGTGACACGCATCACCCACAAGGACACGCCTGAAAGTCTGGTGCTGAAAGGCAAAGACTTGGAGAAGATTGTGCTGTCGCATGCTGTTTCGAAGCATATCCAGCGTAAGATACTGACTTACAAGAATAAAACGATTATCTTTAGTTAATTCTTAATGCATAATTCTTAATGCTTAATTATGAATGTAGCTATCGTTAAATATAACGCAGGAAACATCTATAGTGTGGTGAATGCCCTTCGCAGAATGGGTATTGAACCCCTACTGACCGACGATGCTGAGCAGCTGAAGAAGGCCGATCGCGTGCTGTTTCCTGGTCAGGGACATGCTGCTGAGGCGATGGAATATCTGAAGGCGCGCAGACTTGACGAGGTTATTCGTGACCTGAAACAGCCCGTCTTCGGTATCTGCGTTGGCCAGCAGCTTCTTTGCAAGCATTCTGAGGAAGGCGACGTAGCGTGCATCGGTATTTTCGATGCCGATGTCAAGCGTTTCCAGCCAAAGAACCACGAGGACAAGGTGCCCTGTATGGGTTGGCAGAATCTCAGCAACCTCAAGTCACCATTGATGGAGGGACTGGGCGAGAATCCCTATGTCTATTTCGTACATAGCTACTATGTTCCTGTTTGCGAAGAGACCATTGCTACGGCAGACTACATTCTCCCCTACTCTGCGTCTATGCATAAGGACAACTTCTACACCTGCCAATTCCATCCGGAAAAGAGTGGAAAGGTTGGAGAACAAATTTTAAAGAATTTCTTAGAGCTATGATAGAACTGATTCCCGCAATAGATATCATCAATGGTCAGTGTGTTCGTTTGACCAAGGGCGACTATGACCAGAAAACGGTCTATGGCAGTCCGTTGGATATGGCTCTGGAGTTTGAGCGCATTGGTTATCAGCGCCTGCATATGGTAGACTTGGATGGTGCCAAGTCAAAGCATATCGTCAACAGTCCTGTGCTCAGTCAAATTACGACAGAGACGAAGCTGACCGTCGATTTTGGTGGTGGCATCAAGACGGACGAAGACATCGAGATTGCTTTCAGCCATGGAGCCTCAATGGTGACCATTGGTTCTATTGCTGTCACAGAGCCCGACCGTTTTATGGGATGGCTGGAGAAATATGGTGCAGAGCGCATTATCCTCGGTGCTGACGTCAGAAATGGCAAGATCAGCATCAATGGTTGGAAGGAAGATTCTACGGAAGACCTCCTACCCTTCCTCCAAAAATATATCGACGCTGGCGTCAGCAAAGTGCTTTGTACAGAGATTTCGAAAGACGGCACATTGGCAGGTCCTGCCATTGACCTCTACAAGAAGGTCATGAAGGCCTACCCTCAGCTACATCTGATAGCCAGTGGCGGCGTGTCATCTATTGACGACATCAAGGCTTTGGATGCTGCAGGCATTCCTGCTGTAGTCTTCGGCAAGGCCATTTATGAAGGTAAAATTAATCTGCAAGAACTATGGGACTGGCAAAACGCATAATACCCTGTCTGGACGTCAAAGACGGTGAGACCGTAAAAGGCATCAACTTCGTAAATCTGCGAAGTGCCGGTGACCCTGTAGAACTCGGCAAAGCCTATTCTGAGCAGGGTGCCGACGAGCTATGTTTTCTGGACATCACAGCCTCGTTTGAAGGTCGCAAGACGTTTACCGAGATGGTTACAAAGGTAGCCCAGACGCTGAATATACCCTTTACCGTTGGTGGTGGCATCAATGAGTTGAAGGATGTAGAACGCCTGCTCTATGCTGGAGCCGATAAGGTCAGTATTAATTCTGCTGCCATCCGTCGCCCTGAACTTATTGACGAGATTACAAACCGTTTTGGTAGCCAGGTGTGTGTGGTGGCCATCGATGCCCGTCTGGATGAAGACGGTTGGCACTGCTATCTGAAAGGAGGCCGCGAACGTACAGAGCGAGGACTCTTCGAGTGGGCCCGTGAGGCTCAGGAGCGTGGCGCTGGCGAGATACTCTTTACCTCGATGAACCATGACGGAACGAAGAACGGCTATGCCAACGAGGCCCTGCGCGAATTGTCAGATACGCTATCCATCCCCATCATCGCCAGTGGTGGCGCCGGCAAGAAGGAGCATTTCCGCGACGTGTTCACAGAGGGACATGCTGATGCTGCTTTAGCCGCCTCTGTATTCCACTTTGGCGAGATACCCGTTCCGGAACTGAAACAATATTTACACAACGAAGGAATAAACGTAAGAATATGAAGATAGATTTTGAGAAGATGGGTGGCTTGGTGCCTGCCATCATACAGGATGCAACGACGAAGAACGTGCTAATGCTGGGCTTCATGAACGAGGAAGCCTACGAGAAGACCTTGGAGACCAAGCATGTCACCTTCTGGAGCCGTACCCGTAATACGCTGTGGACGAAGGGAGAGACCAGTGGCCACTTCCTGAACCTTGTGGACATGAAGATTGACTGCGACAACGACACCCTGCTGGTTCGTGTCAATCCTGTCGGTCCAACCTGTCATACAGGTACTGACACCTGTTGGGGCGAGGAGAACGAGGGCAATCCCCTACTCTTCCTGTCAGAGCTGCAGTCGTTCATCGACAAGCGCAAGCAGGAAATGCCCGAAGGGTCTTATACCACCAGTCTCTTTACCAAAGGCGTCAATAAGATAGCCCAGAAGGTGGGCGAGGAAGCGCTAGAGACCGTCATCGAAGCCACCAATGGCACTGACGACCACTTGGTCTATGAGGCCAGCGACCTGCTCTATCATCTCATAGTCTTACTGACCGAGAAAGGCCTGCGCATCGAGGATGTTGCTGAAGAGCTCCACAAGCGCCATGATCCCAACTGGGACAAGCAGCGCCGTGAAGCAAAGGCTGCAGGTAAAATGAAATAAAAATATAAAGATATGCTGATAGATTACAAGAAGGTAGACATCTACCATAAGGATGGAGCCCCTGTGCTACATGATGTTGACTTCCATGTAGACGAGGGCGAGTTCATCTATGTCATAGGACGTGTCGGTTCTGGTAAGAGCTCGCTGCTGAAGACCATCTATTTCGAGATGGACGTAGAGAATGCTGAGAATGCCTTTGTCCTCAACCACGACCTGCGCGAATTGAAGCAGAAGTACATCCCTGCCCTTCGCCGTCAGATGGGAATCATCTTCCAGGACTTCCAGCTGCTGGGTGACCGCACCGTCTATGAGAATCTGAAATTCGTGCTGAAAGCCACTGGGTGGAAGAAGAACGACGAGATTGACGAGCGCATCCACGACGTGCTGGAAGATGTAGAGATGACTGACTTCATTGACCGCTATCCCCACGAGCTCTCTGGTGGTGAACAGCAGCGCATCGCCATTGCCCGTGCCATCTTGAATCGTCCCAAGCTCATCGTTGCCGACGAGCCTACAGGCAATCTTGACCTGGAGACAGCTGCCAACATCATCCAGCTGTTGCGCCAGATTACGCAGACCGGTACGGCTGTCATTATGACGACCCACAACATCTCGTTGCTCAACGAGTATCCAGGCATTGTCTATCGTTGTGTCGATGGTCATCTGGAAGATATTACTGAGACCTACAACACGATGGCGCTCAACGACGATGAAGAAAGCGGTGAGACGTCTGCAGTAGACTACAGCGCTCGTGAAGACCTGTCGTTATAAATGAAAGATGAAAAATTAAAGATTAAAAATTATATACAATGAAAGTAATGAAGTTTGGCGGTACTTCGGTGGGTACACCGGACCGCATGAAGGAGGTAACAAAGTTAGTAACCAAGTCAGGAGAACCCGTTTTCGTCGTGCTCTCAGCCATGTCGGGCACCACCAATTCGCTGGTGGAGATTGCAGACTACCTGTACAAGAAGAATCCTGAGGGTGCCAACGAAGTCATCAACCAGTTGGAGCGTAAGTACATGAAGCATGTCGACGAACTCTACACGAAGGATGCCACCAAGGAACAGACCCGTGAGTTCCTGATTTCAGAGATGAACTATCTGCGCTCATTCACCAAGGAGCTGTTCACCTCGTTCGAGGAGAAGAGCATCGTGGCACAGGGTGAGATGATGTCTACCAACATGGTAGTCAACTACATGCAGGAGCAGGGCATCAAGGCCGTTCTGCTGAATGCCCTTGACTTCATGCGCACTGACAAGAACTCAGAGCCCGATCCTGTATATATCAAGGAGAAGCTCGCTGCCATTATGGAGAAGAACGAGGGTAACCAGGTGTATATCACTCAGGGGTTCATCTGTCGCAACGCCTATGGCGAGATTGACAACCTGCAGCGTGGTGGTTCTGACTATACCGCTTCACTGATTGGTGCTGCCCTGAACGCTGAGGAGATTCAGATATGGACAGACATCGACGGCATGCACAACAACGACCCACGTGTCGTTGACAAGACCGAGCCCGTTCACCAGCTGCACTTCGAGGAGGCTGCCGAGCTGGCTTACTTCGGTGCTAAGATTCTGCACCCCACCTGCGTTCAGCCTGCCAAGTATGCTGGCATCCCTGTTCGTCTGCTCAATACCATGCAGCCCGATGCTGAGGGTACTACCATCTCTAACAAGACGGAGTACGGTAAGATCAAGGCCGTTGCCGCTAAGGACAACATCATCGCCATCAAGATCAAGTCAAGCCGCATGCTGCTGGCAACAGGTTTCCTGCGCAAAGTCTTTGAGATCTTCGAGTCTTATCAGACACCAATCGATATGGTATGCACCTCTGAGGTGGGTGTTTCCATGTCTATCGACAACTCTGCCCACCTGGGTGAGATTGTTGACGAGTTGAAGAAGTACGGCACCGTCACTGTTGACACAGGTATGTGTGTTGTCTGCGTCGTTGGTGATCTTGACTGGTCGAACATCGGTTTTGAGACGCAGGTATTGGAAGCCATGAAGAACATTCCCGTTCGCATGATTTCTTACGGTGGCAGCAACTACAACATCTCGTTCCTCATCAAGGAGGAGGACAAGAAGCGTGCCCTGCAGGCTCTTAGCAACGAGTTGTTCAACAAATAATAGATGATAGATTATAGATAATAGTTTCCAACACAAGAAAGACTATGAAAGGAATATTTCCTTTAGAAAAACTGGGACGTCTTCAGACGCCATTCTACTATTACGATGCGGAACTGCTTCGTCAGACGCTTCGTGCAATCAACCAAGAGGTCAGCAGACATGAGGGCTTTTGTGTGCACTATGCTGTCAAGGCCAATGCCAACCCCAAGGTGCTCAGAATTATCCGTGAGGCAGGCTTGGGTGTTGACTGTGTCAGCGGTGGCGAGATAGAGGCCAGCGTCAAGGCAGGTTTCCCCAGTTCGAAAATCGTCTACGCTGGCGTAGGCAAGAGCGACTGGGAGATTAACCTCGGCTTGGACAACGACATCTTCTGCTTCAATGTGGAGAGCATTCCCGAGTTGGAGGTTATCAACGAACTGGCAGCAGCCAAGGGCAAGGTGGCTCGTGTGGCCTTCCGTCTGAATCCCAATGTGGGTGCACATACTCACGCAAATATCACCACGGGACTTGCTGAGAACAAGTTCGGCATCGACATGCGCGATATGCTGCCCGTCATCGAGGAAGCCTCGCAGATGGCAAACGTCAAGGTGGTCGGCTTGCACTTCCATATTGGCAGTCAGATACTGGACATGGGCGACTTCGAGGCGCTCTGCAATCGTGTCAACGAACTGCAGAACGAGTTGGAGCGTCACCGCATCCGCGTAGAGCACATCAATGTCGGTGGTGGTCTGGGCGTAGACTACCAGCACCCCAACCGTGTGCCCATTCCCGATTTCAAGGCTTACTTCGATACCTATGCCAAGAAGCTGAAGTTGCGCGACGGCCAGACCCTCCACTTCGAGTTGGGTCGTGCCGTAGTTGCTCAGTGTGGCTCGCTTA
>Ga0310690_10007168_pt1 | contig 14440 bp, 30 predicted proteins | sample AusTroGonzalo_MG_2_FD_207661 | JGI IMG/M metagenome (GOLD analysis project Ga0310690, IMG submission 207661) | Bovine rumen microbial communities from tropical cattle in Woodstock, Queensland, Australia - Gonzalo_04 (v2) (version 2) | ecosystem: Host-associated > Mammals > Digestive system >...
GAATAGGTGGTATCGCGAAAAAGCCGGCGAGACAAATGTGGGTCGCGTATTGCCCAAAAACTATCTTTACTTCATTGGTTACGATGGTCACAACTGGTTCCGCGCGAGCTGGCCTAATGGCGCAAATTGGGACTATTCACTTCCATCACCTTATTGACGAATTTTTATCCGAAAAAACTTGAAAATTTTCGGAAAATTTGGTATAATTATAATGTAAGGTGGTGATAAAAATATGCCTGAGCACGAATTTTTCTATTTAGTAACATTAGACAAAAACTCAAAATTCCACTATTTCCATGAATGGCAAGACGCCTTTGAGTGGCTTCGCGCGGCGAGTCCGTGGCAGGACGAATATAACATCAAGTTCGACTTGAGCTCGCGCGAAACACGGTGGTTTTTCCCCGGCATTGGCGCCATTACCAAACTCTATTTTGAAGATTAAAGGAGAACTCTATGAAACATTTAAGTTGGCATCGTGCCTTCCGTTTCGTTACGCGGCGCGACTATTTCAAAACCGTGTCCGAAGTTGGCAATTACATGAACTTCTGGCAGCTCTGTAATACACTAGCTGACGTGAAACACGTTGAAGTCATTTGTGACGAACATGATTATCCCATCGCTTACCGTTGCCCCGAGTGTGGCGACCTCGTTTATTATAAGTCCTTCTCCGAGGAAGATTGGGGAAGTGACGAAATTAGTTGTCCCTGCTGTGGTGTAATCATCTAAAATTTGGTTTATAACATCACAGGGAAAGAAATTCCAATGAGTGTGTTTACCACAAAATATTCACAAATGACAACAGAACAACGCGAGAATCACTTCTTGTGTGTAACCCATCCTTGGCTTAACCCAGAACCGTATAACGACGACTTTGACTTCTCTTACACGATAATGGACTTAATGCCAGACGGATGGCGCAAGGCATTTGGGGATGCCTTTATTAAGGACATGGAACTTGCTCTTACTACTCTTCCGCTTCAAGCCTATAAAGAATTTCATATTGTCGATATTCAGGCGTTAATTAGAGGTAGACTCGAAATTCGTCCGTCTACTCTTAATTTTCAAGCAGTTAATAAAGTAATCGAAAAATATGAGGCAGAAGCGGCGAAGTGGTGCGTTTTTTGCGGAAAACCGGCTACAAAAGAAACCGCAGGCGGAACTCTCTTTCTATGTGATGATTGTTTTAACTCTAAAAATAACTAAAAGGAGAAATCACATTGAAGAAGTTTATTTGTGTGATGCTGCTCGTGGTTATGGCTCTGAGCCTCACCGCTTGTGGCAAGAAAGAATCGGCCAACTCTGATTTCAAGGTTGGCGCAATTTACATCAATAGTCAGAATGATACAGCTGGCTACACCTACGCTCACCACCATGGCATTACTGAGGCTATGAAACAACTTGGCCTTAGCGAATCGCAGCTTTTTATCATCGACAATGTTCCGGAAGATGATACAGAGGTGGGAAATGCCATTGATACCCTCGCAGGCAAGGGTTGTAACATCATTTTCGGTATCTCGTTTGGCTACATCAATGCCTTTAACGAGGCCGCTTCCAAGCCGGAGTATAAGGACATTATCTTCTCCCATGCTACCGGTTATCTCTCTAATGACACAAACTTCAACAACTACTTCGGACGCATCTATCAGGCGCGCTATCTGTCTGGTATCGCCGCCGGTCTGAAGGCCAAGGAACTGGGCAACCCCAACCTGGGATATGTTGCTGCTTGGGGTCTGGAGTATGCGGAGACTTGCTCTGGTATTAACGCGTTCGCGCTTGGTGCGCAGTCAGTTTATCCCGAGGCTATTGTTCACGTCAAGGAGATCTATACTTGGGGTGATGAGGCTCTGGAGCGCCAGGCCGCGCAGTCTCTGATTGATACCTATGATTGCTGTGTAATCGCGCAGCACTGTGATAGTCCTCAGCCTCAGCTGGTGGCGAATGACAACGGTATTTTTGGTTGTGGCTATAACAGCGATATGGCGAACGAGGCTCCTAAGGCTCACCTTGTTGCTCCCATTTGGAATTGGAGCGTTTATTACAAGTTGGCCATGGAATCTGCGATGACCGACCATACCAAGTTTATGGAAACTGTGGGCATCTACTATGGAGATCTGAAAGATGGACTTATTGATATTTCTACTATCACTGATAATTGTGCCGAAGGTACTACCGAAGCTATTGAGAGCGCGAAAGCCCTTATGGTTGCTGGCACTTGGGACGTATTTAGCGGACAGAGATTGAGCTTTGACAGCGCGTGGAAGGCCACACCTGTTGACGCTGATTTGATGGACAATGCGGGTGCTGTTATTGTACCTGCTGGTGGAGCTTCTGTTGACGACGGAGTGATTACTGGTTCTATGAATTACTATGTAGCCGGGGTTATTCAGGAGTAAAACATATACAAAGTAAAGGGAGATTTGGGAAACCAACCTCCCTTTATTTGACTTTTTTGAAAATTTTTGGTATAATTATATTGTAAGATAAAGAAAGGAGGGCAATCCAATGGAAGTAAATGACCTGAGCGTGGTGGTGATTTCTATTATCATTTTTATTGTTTGGTGTTTAGGTTGGATCGGATATTGGAGGATGGATAAGTAATGGATATAAAGGATTTTTGGGGAAGATATAAGATTTATAAGCTCAGCTTTGAGGATAATTATGAGTTTGATGGGAAAGATATGATCGCGCGCGTGGGATATGTGCCGATTACACTGAACGAGTTAATGGAAATTGAGAGATTGGTGTACGCAGATGATACTGGAGTCGAATTCGCGCGCGGATGCGGAGAATGGATTGATGAAGATCCGGCATCAGATTTTTATTTATGTTCCGAATGTGATTGCGAGGTTCAAGTACCTTATGATTTTTGTCCTTTTTGCGGGAGTGCCATGAAACATACGAGAACGATTTTGACGTCGAGGAATGAATAATGTTAAAAGTTAGAAAATGCCCTAATTGCGGCGCGTCGGTGCCATGGGATAAGTTAAAATGCGACTATTGTGATAGTTGGTTTGAGCAGGTGCCGAATTTTGGTGGATTTAAGTGGAGTGATTATCCTACAATAGAGGAAATTGTCACTAATCCTAATATTGTTTGGACAAGCAATACCTCAGTCACAACTTCCACACTTATGGCTACAGGTTGCTGTTATGGCCCAATAACGGTAAATTATGATTTGTTGAGGAGAAAATAAATGGCCTACATTGTACCCACAGATATTCCCAAAAGTTGTCGTGATTGTTTTTTCTATTTGCCTAATTCGAGGTATTGCAATTTACTTCATGATACGGTAATTGAGTTAAATGATAATTTAGAAATAAAAGCACAAGAGTGTCCATTGGAGGAGATACATGAGATTGGTTGATGCTTGGGATTTAGAAGCAAAATTAAGAGACAGCGCCGCGGAGTTAGATACAACTATCTATACTGCGCCTGCTGATCAAATCAATGGATTATATAGGATATTTCTTTGCCTAATTAGACATTCACCAATTATTGATGCCGAACCCGTAGTGCGGTGCAAGGATTGTATTCATAGAGATGGAACACCTGGGCAGCCGAACATCCTGTGTTATCAAATGCACGAGGATGACTTCTGTTCATACGGAGAAAGGAGAGAAGATGCGGTTGATTGATGAAGACATTTTGTCGGATTGTGTATGCGCTCTATGCGGTGACAAGAATTGTCTTTGGCTTAAAAAGGTAACGGGTGCTATTTGTCCAGAGTTGTGTATGCTTTTGAACTATGTAAAAGACCTGAAAAGGATAAAGCCAAAGGAGAATGCGGATGAGACTGATTGATGCGGACGCTTTGATGTTTGAATTGAAACACACATATTTCCCCCAAGATGTTGCGTTTGGGCAGGGAAGATATAGCGTTTACGAACAGATTGACCAAGCCCCAATCATTGAAGCCAAACCAGTACGGCACGGGAAGTGGTATTTGTCAGAGCAAGGCGCAGATACAGTACTGATGCCCAATATTATGAGCTATGTGCCAACAAGAACCGTTCGGAGATGCTCTTTATGCCACTCTGCTATGGAAGTCGGTGGAGTACAAAAAGAGCCTGCAAAATACTGCCCCAACTGCGGTGCGAGGATGGACGGTGATGAAAATGGATGATTTAATCAGCAGACAGGCGGCGATTGATGCGCTTGACAAAATCTTTCCTGCTGACCCAATGCGAAATGATTTCACACAAGGGATTGCTTACGGTACTGCACTTGCAAAGACATATGTTGAGCAGTTACCATCCGCACAGCCGACAGTAGAAACCAAACCGAGGCAGAGTGTTACAACCATTTGGATAGACGGAGAGCCTCCTGTCTATGCTCCTGTCCGGCACGGAAAGTGGGTAGATGTAAATGGTGACGACTCGTTGTGGAGATGTTCTGTGTGCGGAGAAACACAATGCTGTGATAGTAATTACTGCGGAGAGTGCGGTGCGATGATGGACGAAGAATAATGTGGTTTAGTGATATTACTGCAAAATGTGAAGATTGTTCATATAGTCAGAAAAAGCTAATGAATGTAAATAGTTTTTCTGCTAATGGTGAGCCGTATTGGGTGGATATGTTTTTTTGCAAAAAGTTTAGAATATATGTTCCAGACGGAGATTGGTTTTGCAAAGGATTTGCAGCAAATGAGAGCGAGGAGAAAGAATAAATGTGTGATTTCTTTGTAGCATATTTACTATTCAAACAAATCGTTAAGGAACAGCCAATGAGAAGCTATAACGATATTTTTATGGAGTGCTTAAAGGTAGTAAGAAATGATTACTTTATTAAATAAAATTAAGCGTTTTTTTAAGCGCATTTTTCGGAAAAATGGCCGTATTTCCGAAGATTGTTGGGATTTAGACATAGCTTTTTATAAATGGCTTAACGAACATCTAAAAGTTTACAAAGAAGAAGCCTCGCGCATGGTCGATTTAGATTACTTTCATTGGGAATATAAGGGTAAAACTTGGTCTCAAGGTGACATAATTGACGAGCTTATTAGATTGAGCGACTTACTTGCTAAAGACGAGTGGCTCGACAAATATCCCATTGATGGAGTCGGTCCCATAGACGCCGAAGAAGAAGCGCGTGAAGACCTGTGCAATCTCTGGTTCGCGGTACTTCCGACTATGTGGTGGTAAAAGTTGACTTCGCGCGGAACATCGTGTATAATATAATTAGACTTAAAGAAAGGAAGTAACTCAAATGGCTGGATTTTTTACTGAGCGTTCATCTTACGGCTCCTATTCTGTTCCCGACCCCTCTTGGATTGGTGCCGGTTTTGATGACGAGGAAGAGTACGACGAGTGGGCCGAAGACTGGGAGGACGAGGAAGATGAAGATTAACAAAATTACGGAATGTTGGGTGGAAACCGGCAGCCGTTATCACAAAGGCTCGGCGTTTTCTGGCGGGGTCGCGCGAGAGACCGATCCTACTACTTGGGACGATCCCGTTATGGTGAACTTGGAGCTGAAAGTCGCGAGCACGGCGGAGGGCAAGGTTATTGCCATTTACGATCCTACTCTTGGCTATTGTTATACCCTTGATGGTGACTTAATTGCCTATTGGTTAGAACATGGAACCGACGACTAAAATAAGGAAGGAGAAGACTAATGAACCCGGATAAGAGCGGTTGGGAGACCTTTTTGGGAAAAATCTACGAGGTGGCTTTTAACGCTATTAACGAGGTCAACCTCGATTGGGAAGATGACCCCGATGTTAAATATCATGTAATTGAGGGCATTTTGATGATGAGCGAGCTTATGCAGAATGAAGCTCGTTATCAGTATTATCATGCCCAGGATGGAGATAATGAAACTGATTAACCTAGACGAAATTGAGTGGCACGAATTAGAACTGCCATTCAGTCACGAAGATACGGAGCCTTTCGCATATAAGTCTGAGCTGGTGTGGGCAACGCCGGCTCAGTGTGCTACCTGTCAATATTATAAGCCTTATGAGATTGTCCCCCATCAAGGCAGCTGTCAGTATATCACCAAATCCTTCCTTAAGGAGGATTTCTTCTGTGGCTTCTATCGGCCAAATGAACCTTCGCACTATACTGCATTTTGGGAGGACACGGTACAACTCGACGAGACTCCGCGCGAACCTGACAAAGATTGACTTTTTCCTTATTTTTTGATATACTATATATAGAGTTGAGAGAGAAAGGAAGTAACGACTATGCTCTATGAAGTTCGCGCGGAGGCTGTAAAGTTTTTCAATGACATCATGAAGGACAAGTACATGAAGCGTATGTTCATCACCCGCATGGAGGCTCCCCATGATCGAGAGGACGAAAAGTTCACTTGGCACAAGTCTGCTCGCCGCTATTGGGATAGGTTCATGAAGGAGCATGGAGTTTTTGCGACCTGCGGTGCTTCCAAAGCGGTGTTCGTGTTTGAGGACATGGACTATGTAATCAAGGTGCCGTTTGCGAATGACTCTTTTGACTATTGCTACAAGGAAGTTTGGGTTTACAAAGAGGCAGTTGAGGCGGGCTATGACGAGGTGTTCGCTCCGTGCTACATTTTGGGACACTATCGTTTTTATGATGGCGACCAGCCGTTCATGTTCCCGTTTTATGCGATGCTCAAACTGGACTGCTCTGGTAAGTCCATCGCTCGTTGGGCCGGTGATAGCAACGCCCATTTGTACAACAGCAAAGAATCGTATGATGCGGACTCTGATGATGTTGTAGAAATGATGGACGACTACTACGGTGGTGACGGTTGGAACATTTACGATGTCGTTGATTGGCTCTATGACCACTGTGATGCTAGCGATCTTCATGGCGGAAACTTTGGTCTGAACAAAGACGGTCGTCCGATGTTCGTTGATTATTCGGGGTACGGTTGTAGCTCGTTTGACCCCTGCATGAGGTAAAAAAAATGATCCCTATCTATGTCGTACAATACAAAGATGGCACTCTTGCTACTTACATTGACCCTCGTTGCGCGGTGTCAGAAGTTCTAGCCGACTATAAGAGTTGGCTAGAACGCCACCCCGAGGTGACGAGCGTTTTTGCCGATGCCGAATTTCAGGATATTTGGCAAGCTGCTAGCTTTTTAATTTCGGAAAGAGGCAGAGTTTACATGGAGGACTTCGCCACCATTAGCTATGTGCCGTTGAGCGACGTTTTCGATGAAGAGGACTTGCTCGATTTGGCGGGACCTGGTGAAGGCTTATTAAATTAAGTGATGACCGCGCGCGAAGTACCATCTAATCGTTGACTTTTTGCTCAAATTGGGATATAATATATATGTAAGGTTGAGAGAGGAAGGAGAAACGAGAAATGTGGGAAAAGAATGATGATTATTATGACTATGTTTGGCAGTACAATGAATGGGTAGACCAGATGTCTGCGAACGAAAAGTCTTACTATCGTGAGGACGAGGACTACGACCCTTATTGGTGAGTAGTCCACCATGCGAGAGTGGCGGAACGGCAGACGCATCGGACTTAAAATCCGTTGGTGGTAACACCGTGTGGGTTCAAATCCCATCTCTCGCACCAATTTGCGCGTGTCGTCTAACGGCTAGGACATCAGCCTTCCAAGCTGAGAGTGCGGGTTCGATTCCCGTTGCGCGCTCCATTTATGACTTAGTAGCGAAGATGGTTATCGCGCCAGCCTGTCACGCTGGAGACCGTGGGTTCAAGTCCCATCTAAGTCGCCATTTTGGGCATATAACTCAGTTGGTAGAGTATCGCTCTGATAAGGCGAAAGTCGATGGTTCAAGTCCATCTGTGCCCACCATTATGTTCTCCTAGTTTAATGGATAGAACGTAGGTCTACGAAACCTAAAATCGAGGTTCAATTCCTCGGGGGAACACCATTCTTGACTTTATACCAATTTTTTGGTATAATAGATATGTAAGGTTGAGGGAGCCTTTCAAAACCCCACCCTTTCTGCCCTAGTAGCCTAACGGTCAGGCGATCGGCTGTTAACCGATTTTAAGTATGTTCAACTCATACCTGGGGCGCCAACGCATCTTGTAAATAGGGGAGACTTGGTAAGTGACCTACCCGGTTAATCTTGTGACCTGAATTTTTTGGTAGTGTAAAATGGGTTCAATTCCCTATTGGAGTAAGTTCGGTTCGAAACCGATGCTCTATTTATAACGATGCTTACAATTTGAGGGAAATGTCGGTTTCGTACTCACCCTCCCGACAAAAAAGAACACGAAATGGAGAAGGAAAACTTCAAGAACCCAAGTGCTTTTGGAGAAGCATGATTAACCGCCATAGTTAATGGTTCAAATTCTGCTAGCAAATAAACAATAGAAGCCTCGCATGGTGAAAGTGTTCCAATAAGGTGTTCGGCGGTTATCGGTTGGTAAACCTCTTTGAAGTTTCCTAAGGTTTGTAGTTCTATATGAGAACTGCCAGCACCCTGACTCGCTGAGAGGAGTTGGGCGTGGTTTGAGCGTGAATCAGACAGTAGAGGCTGTGGAACCTCTCGCGGGCAAGGAAAACTCCGAGTTCCTAGGTCAACTTGGAGAGAGGGAAGATCGACCTAAAGCTCGCGCCCTATCACCCCATGGTCTAGCCGGCAAGGACACCACCCTTTCACGGTGGTAGCAAGGGTTCGAGTCCCTTTGGGGTGACCATTTTAACTGAGGAGAATAGCCATGAAGTTAGTTTTTGAAGATTCGTATGGACAGAAGAGAGTTTTGGGTAGTTATGATACTAGAAATGACTGCCTCATGGCTATTCATGCCTTTTTGGAAGAGCACAATTTCAAATCTTACTACACGCGCAGTTGGCGTGAGGGTAATGATGAGACACTTGATGTTGGCTCATACACCGAATTTTTCCACATTATTTATGATTGACAATCCCGCGGCTGGGAGGCTTACCCTTTCTCCTCCCAGCCTTTTAACTTCTTTTAGGAGGATTAACGAATGAAGGACAAGCGTTTTGAGATTTGGTTTGAATATTGTGATAGTTTGAGTCATGGTCATTGGCACCAACAGCACTGTTCAGTTGTAGCCATTGACGAGGTTGATGCGGTGCGCGAGTGCAAGAGTCTTTATGGTCTTGATGATGGGGATTGCGAATATTGCATTTTAGAGGTAATTGAGGTATAATGGGGTATAGTTCAGATGGTAGAACAACGGACTTTTAATCCGTGTGTCGCGAGTTCAAATCTCGCTACTCCAACCATTATGCGACGGTGCCTGAGTGGTTAAGGGAGCGGTCTGCAAAACCGTTATTCGTGGGTTCAAATCCCACCTGTCGCTCCATTGAATAAAGCGGGTTAGTGTAACTGGGAACACAGCAGACTTTGAATCTGCCATAGTAGGTTCAAATCCTACACCCGTTGCCATAGGAAGTCCATGGGTGTACCGAGGTTGGGTCGACACAATGCTCGGTCGTACGGTCGGCTTGGAGTTGTTGAGGTCATGGATAGACTTCTCGTAATGGGGTGTAGCTCAGCGGTAGAGCCTCGGTCTTATAAACCGAAGAGCGTGAGTTCAATCCTCACCACTCCAACCAATATGGCTCCTTCGTCTAACGGTTAGGATTTCGCCCTCTCACGGCGAAGATAGGGGTTCAAATCCCCTAGGAGTTACCATTTGGATCCGCGCGGAGCTTCGTTGAGCGAAGATTTGCGTTTGGATCTATTTTTTGGTATAATAGTAGTATAGAGAGGAAAGGAAGGTAGTAATTATGGGATATTGGCACAACATTTATCTTGGCTATTCAAAAGACGGTAAGGTTTTTCCGTTGGGCCCGTATGATGCAAAGGGTCGCATTTATCCGATTTACACTTATCGTCATATTTGGGCGGGTGAGAACAGACTTCATGACCAGATGGAGCACGTGCTTCCGACTGACCAGGAAGTTTCGGACGAGTTGAGAAATGTTCTTGCCTATGAGACTTACGAGGGTAAGACCATTTATCCGGACATGAGAATGATAGCTCTTGACAATTTGCCGGCGTTGCCCATTATGTCTAGTGGCTATGTGCCTATCGCGCAGGTCGAGGGGTATGAGTCGTTTGGCGGAGATCCGGATTTCTATCCCGTCTATACTCCGATGATTTATGCGGAGAAGTTGAGGGGTGAAATGAATGGGATCCCCGCTCAGCCGGTTGAGGGTGAGGACGAGGCTCCGCGCGAGTCCATGAGGGACTTCATGTTCTACCAGTGGGTGGATCGCAACACTCTCGCCTACGACATTCATAAGGTGAGAGAGGTCGCGCGCGTGTTCGAGGACGCTCCCATTTTGGTGGGTACTAAGGGCATTGTCGTGATTGAAACCGTGTGTTAAGGGAAAAAGTTGGGTTGATCGCCCAACTTTTTTTATTGAGATGTTGACTTTTCCAGAAAAATTTGATATACTATATATGTAAGGTTGAGAGAGAAAGGGGTATGTGATATGAATAATAAAGTGAGAACCAATTTGGAGAAGTTCGGTTTCGCGCGCGAGGGCGAGGATATGGTCATCTATCGCGTTTGCGGTGACACCTACTCCATCAAGGACGAGCTTAAAGCCATGGGTTGCAAGTTCAACCCGTCTGTTGGCTGGTATGCGTCGCACGAGTTGGACGACCACGCGACCGTGAGACTTGTTGCCAATGACATTCTCACTTTCTTCGGGACTTCGTTCTCCTTCCGTCCGAAGGCTGAAATCGCGCACCTTTGGCGTGATAGCGAGCCGGTGGAAGAGGTAAAGCCGTCCGAGTCGCCGTCTGAGTGGCAGGGCGAGATTGGTCAGAAGATCAACTTGTCTGAACTTTGGGTCGCCCGCAAGTATGGATTTACCGGCAAGTTCGGTTACTCCTATGTCTATTCGTTCTGCGACAGAGCCGACAATGTGTTTGTGTGGTTCACCGCCACCGATCATTGTGAGGAAGGCGACATTATCTCCCTTACTGGCACCGTCAAAGATCACACCACCTATACTGACCGCAAGGGTTGCACCACCAAGCAGACCCAGCTCACTCGTTGCAGAGTCACCGTAATTGAGAGTGAGGCTGAGCGCACTGCGAAGGCGCAGGCGGCTGGTATGCCCTTTTAATCATAGAAAGGAGTTGCCCCATGGCTAAACATAAGAAGAAATCCAAAGCTCCTCGTATGTCGCCCGATGTGTGGGAAGTCTGGAAACAGACTCGTCAGCGCCATGGGGTAATCCCCAACAAGAAACATGACCATCGCGCGAAGGAGTGCATTACTGCCGAGGAGGACACTTAATGGACAAAACTATCATACTTGATAAACCCACCAACTACGACTATCAGCAGGATATGGTCAAGGCACTACACAATTTAGGCTATGTGCTAGTGTGGGATCTTGACGGCATCATTGGCTTGTCACAGCTTACTGCCAAGTTTAAGGAAACTGGCGACTATCCCTGGCTGGAACGCGTTCCGGCGATGGAAAATTGGCTAAACTCAAATCCGGCCAATTTGCGCAAATCATGGTTGCGAAAACTTGAAGGTTTTACCAAATCGTGATATACTATATATGTAAGGTTGAGGGAGACCTTGGACGGCGTTATCGCTCGCGAGTGCTGGCGATGGGGTCGCGCGGAACTTCCCAAAATCTCCCCAAAAGATGGGTGCGAAAACTTGTAAAACCTCTCAAAATCTGATATACTATATATGTAAGGTTGAGAGAGAAACCAACCCAAAGCCACACTAAAAATTAGGTCGCCAACTACCAAGTGTTGGAGAAAGAGGAACATCATGACTCATCGCGAATTTTACACCGTTATTGCCAATGGTAACTTTGACGCCGAACTCGTTGAGTTCGCCACCAACGCTCTGACCAAGCTTGATGCTCAGGGTGAGCGTGCTGCCGTCCGCCGGGCTGAGAAGTCCAACTCCGCCAATGCCGACCTCATCGTCAAGATCACCGACGCTGTGAAGGCTAACACCGATGTCCCCATGACCGCTTCCATCGCGGCTGAGCTTTGCGGTGTGTCCACTCAGAAGGCTTCTGCGGTTCTCCGCAAGATGGTCGCGAACGGCACTCTGCGTGGCGAGGACATTCTCGTGACTGGCGAGAAAGGTTCGGTGAAGTGCAAAGGTTACTTCATCGTTGAGGGCTGACCCTTAACCCTCCGCATAGATTGTACGAAAGGAGAGGCTGATGCCTCTCTTTTTGTTTTGGGAGAAGGCGCATTGTGATGGGCGATGACCGCGCGCGAACAAACGAATTTTCGGAAAACTTTGGGAAACCCTAACGAGGTTCCGCGCGCGTTCATCAGATTTTCGGAAAACCTCCATGGCGTTTTGGGACGACTTCGCGCGGAACCTCGAATTTTAGGAAAGTTTTCTGAAAAATTTGGGAGTGCAAATTGTAGAGCCAAGTTATTCTGAACCACTTAAAGGTGGAACGAGCGTGGGGGAACCACGTGGAGGGGGTAACAAAAGTAGGACGTATAAGTAAGTACTTATAAGTATTACTTATACGTATTTTTTTATATATAATACTTATGTTATATAACTTACATATAAGGGGCAATCCAACCTTTCCTTCTTCCCCCTCGGTGGTAGGCTTCTGCCGGTCCGCCGAAGGCGGGACGCGGCGGAAGCCGCGGTCCAGAGGTTGGCCGAAGGCCAACCGTCGGCCGCACAACGCCGGAAAACTAGAGCGTTATAGTGTCGTTAGGACTTCTTCTACGGTGATTTTTGTCGACTTCGCGCGCATAAACACAAAGTGGGAACCCAGCTTATTCATAATTACTTATAAGTTAAGGGCGATCAAAGTTTCGCAAAATGGTGGTGCTGGCGCGAAGCCCAGCCTTGGTGTGAGGGGCTCGCTGTCAATTACCGGAGCCAGGGGCAGTTGGGCCAGGGGTTGTGTCTTAGCTTAGGCTATTTTCCGAAAACCCAGGGGCCTGCCAGGGGCCTCCCAACGGTGTCCCACGGGTGGGGCCCGGGCCCGTTGTGCCGTGCGCTAGCGTCCAAGAGTTGACCAAGGGGCAGGTTCACTTAGTCGCAAAAGCTGTTTAGGTGTGCTGAGCGACGGAGCTATACTTAGGGTGGATTTGCGGAGGGTCTTGCTCTCGAGTGTCGCGATAAAAGCGGTGGTTGGGGCGATTGAAACGGGTGATGGAATGGTCTGAAAAGGTGTGTTCATGGCACTTTTTTCGCTCTCTGTCCATTTTTTCGTGTCCAAAACTTACGTCCAACCGTCCCGTTTTACGTTAACGTAATACGTATAAGTAGGGCGCCGGGTGTGTAAAACTTGTGTCCAACTTGTGAAAAACGCGCCGGCGCCGCGCGGAGTATCGCTAAAACTTGACAAAAAACGGGAAATGTGCTATAATAAAAAGGGAAGCTATAAGCTATAAGCTACTATTTTCTAACTTTTTCGGGAAAAATTGTGGAAATTTGTGGAAATGCAGCTGTTTTTTGTGGAAAAATTGTGGAAAATTCGCAGAATTTTGCGAAAACTCAATTTCGCAGCTGCTATTTTCGCAAAACGCAGCCGTTTACAGCTGCGAAAACTTGACTTTACAGCTGTTTTGTGGTATAATAAAATGGGAGGCTCCAGCTGCTTTTGCAGCTGCTAGGGGCGCCCTAACTGGATTTTTGCCCGTGCAAAAACGGGCGAGCCCAGCGCGGGCTCGCATTTTTTTTTGGTACAAAAAAAAAAGAGAGGCTCTCGCCTCTCAGAGGGGCGCTCAGGCCTTAGCCTGAGCCTTAGCAGCCCGACGCTCAGCGTCAGCCTGAGCCTTCGCCTGAGCCTTAGCGTGGCGCTCATCAGCACGCGCCTGGACCTCAGCCTTGTGGTGGGCATAGTCCTCACGCATCTGGTAGCCCCAGGCATCGGGGTCGCCTTCCTTGTCGTAGGACGGCACGGAAACCTTGACCTCGACCCACGCCTCGATGCCGTCGATGACGACCGGCATATTGATGGTGCCACCGGCGATCATGCCGGTATCCTCACCAGCCTGCACGAACATATCGCGCACGCGCTCCACCATAGCCTCACGAACAACAGCCTTTTCCTTCTGAGTCATTGTAAACCTCTTTCTCGTGGTAGGTCACGACCCTCAAACTGTACTACCATTATAGCCGATAGCCGGGCTTTTGTCAAGAGGGCGCGAGGGCGTTTTTTTGGACAGGTGGGCGAGGCGCCCGCCTGGGCGATCCGCCCTGTCCCCTTCGGACAAGTATAGTATATCAAAAAATGATGGTTAAGTCAAGAGCGAGGTCCATGTAATTTTATGCACTATGAATTGTAAATTGCAATTCACAAAACCTTTCCGAAATTGTGGATAAACTTCCCTTGATTTTGGAGATTTTGTGGACAAGTTTGGGTGTTTGTGGACAAATTGTGGATAACTCGTGCGGAATGACGCCAAACTTGCAAGTGCGCGCTTAACAATTTTGTAACAAAGAATGTTTATTCAGTTTGGATGAATGTTTATTCATCAAATCGAACGATTGACGCAATTTTTCTTGCAATGTTCGGGTTTTT
>Ga0310690_10007169_pt1 | contig 14438 bp, 8 predicted proteins | sample AusTroGonzalo_MG_2_FD_207661 | JGI IMG/M metagenome (GOLD analysis project Ga0310690, IMG submission 207661) | Bovine rumen microbial communities from tropical cattle in Woodstock, Queensland, Australia - Gonzalo_04 (v2) (version 2) | ecosystem: Host-associated > Mammals > Digestive system >...
GACGGTGGTCACCCTGATGATCGCCCTCTCTGCCTTGCATGCCCAGAACAGCTATGTCCACGAGCAGTCCGACGGCTATGTCTGGCCCACGGACCCGGAGGTTCTCGCCAAGCTGGACCAGTGGCAGGACCTCAAGTTCGGCGTCCTGATGCACTGGGGCCTGTACAGCGTCCCCGGCATCGTCGAATCCTGGAACCTGTGCAACGAGGACTGGATTGTCCGCCCGGAAGGCTCCACCTACGAGGGCTACAAGCAGTGGTACTGGGGATTGTCGAAGGTGTTCAATCCGGTCAATTTCAACCCGGAGCAGTGGGCCGACGTGTTCGAGGATGCGGGAATGAAGTACATGATTTTCACCACCAAGCATCATGACGGCTTCTGCATGTTCGATTCGGACTATACGGATTTCACCGTCGCAAAAGCCGGCCCCTTCGCCTCGAACCCCAGGAAGGACATCGCGAAATACGTCTTCGACGCCTTCCGCCCGAAGGGCTTCATGATCGGCGCGTACTTCTCCAAGCCGGACTGGCACTGCGAATGGTTCTGGAACCCCTACTACGCCACCCCGCGCCGGGGCATCAACTACAAGGTGGACATGCACCCCGACTGGTGGGACAACTACGTGACCTTCACGAAGAACCAGCTCACCGAGCTCACCGGCGGCCGCTACGGGAAGCTGGACATCCTCTGGCTGGACGGCGGGTGGATTACCGGCGACCAGGTGGGCCTGGGTGAGGTCTTGCAGGAAGCCCGGAAAGTGAGCCCGGGGCTCATCAGCGTGGACCGCACCATCCAGGGCCCGAACGAGAACTACCAGACCCCGGAGCAGTCCGTCCCTGCCACGCAGATCAAGCATCCCTGGGAATCCTGCATGACCCTCGGCACCGACTGGGGCTGGACCCCGAACCCGCGCTTCAAGAGTGCGAGAAGGGTCATCGGCACCCTCGCTGAAATCACGGCGAAAGGCGGCGCCCTGGCCCTCGGCGTGGGGCCCACCCCGGACGGGGTCATCGAGGAGAAGGCCGTCGTGATCCTGCAGGAGATCGGTGCCTGGCTCCGTCGGTGCGGCGAGGCCGTCTATGGCACCCGCATCACGGACCGCTACAACGACGGAAAGATCTGGTTCAACGCCTCCAAGGACGGCAAGACGCTCTACGCCATTTACGCCCTTCCCGACGGGGAAAGCCTGCCAGAGACATTGACCTGGACCGGCAACCTCCCCAAGGGGAAAGTCACCGTCCTCAATAACGGCAAGAAAGTGAAAGCTGCTGTCGATAAGGACGGCACCGTCACCATCAAGCTCCCCAAGGGCATGGCCGACGAGCCCATCGCCCTCAAGTTCAACCTCTTATAACTCCCCAAACCCATGGACACCCTCCAGAAATCCTACCTTGTCGAGACCGCCCGGTGGCAGAAGGTCCTCGGCGTGTTGATGGCCATCGGCACCGGCATCATCGCCGTCGTCGGAATCATCTTCCTCATTTTCGGCAATGCTATCCCTGCCACGCAAACGGCGGAATTCGGCAGCATCGGCTCCCGCATCGTCGGCGTCGTGTACCTGCTGATGGCAGTGCTATACTACTTTTTCGCCCACTACCTCCTCCGCTCCGCGAAGTACCTCAAGGCCTGGGGCTTGAGTGAAGCCGAAAACGAGTCCGACCTCACCGAAGGCCTGAAGAGCACCAAGTCCTATTTCAAGTACTCCGGCATCCTCTCCCTCGTCAGCATCGGCCTCGTACTGGTCGTCATCATCGTGGCGGCCATCGCGGCGATCGTCGCCGCGTAGGCGCTGTTCAGCAAACGCGGCTTATTTTTCCCGTTGTGGAGATAGGGTATTCGCGGGACTTTGCTCCTGCGGCTGCCCCATCATCTTCCTGACAAATTCTTCCGGGGGTGAGGACGCTCATCTCCGATGGACTGTGCCATGATTTGAACTTCCGGTCCGATGTGACAAGGACATCGCAGGAAACACTGTTGGCATGGAAATACTGCGCACAGTCCTCAAAATCCGAAGAAGGATACTGCAAGGCGTCCTGCAAATCGAAGAAATCCAGGGACTCGATATTGACATAGCGCTGAATGACCATCAGCTTGTTCCGCATTGCATTCAGCGAATCCGGGGAATGCCTGATGATATAGGCCGTGTCAATGATGCTTTGGACGGTAAGGACCGCTTCCAAAAACCCACGGCGGGCCATCTCGAAAATCAGTTCTGAGGCCCGTGTGGACGGGCGGGGTTCCGCAGACAGCAAATCCACCAGAACGTTGGTGTCCAAAAATGCTTTAACCTTTCCCATATTTTTCCCAAAGGTAAGCCAGTTTCGGATCCTCCGCCAATTCTTCCGCCGTGGGCTCCGTAAAATGAATGCAGTGCATGGAACGGATTTCATCGGAAATCTTGATATCCTCCGGCAGGATGGGCGAATCGAAACGGGTATCCCGTTCAAATAGTTCTTCGGCATAAGCATTCAAGGAAAGGTCCTTGCTCTTTGCCTTCCTTTTCATTTTTGCCAGCAGTTCCGGCGTGAACCGGAAAGCCGTCTGTATTCTCGTCACTTCCGCCATAATGATAACACTTTTTGCAAAAGGGCAAGATTCCTTCGCTTCGCTCGGAATGACAAGAAGATTTCGTCCGGAATGACAAGAGGGTTGCGTCCGGAATGACTTTCCGTTGTCATCCCGAGGAGGTCAAGGACCGACGAAGGGATCTCCCGGGCCAGCCCCATCAAAAAATCGGGCGGCCCGGCAAGGGTCGCCCGAAATCGTTCTGCGCTCGGACAGGACTATTTCAGTTCCTTCGCCCAGAAGAGAACCGTGCTGTTGGCGTCCGTGAAGGAGTTGGCCTCGTAGTTGGCCTTGTTGTTGGTCTTCTCCACGATCGGATAGAGCACACGCTGGATGATGGTGCGGTTGGTCTGGGACTGGGAGTCCTCCGGATAGGTCAGGGCCGGGTAGCCGGTGCGGCGGATGTCGGTCCAGGACTCATGAGCGTTCATCAGGCCCATGTGCACCCACTTCTGGGTCATGATGGCTTCCAGCTTGTTGCTGTACTTGCCCCAGACGGCGCTGGCATAAGCCTCCATCTCGGCCTCGGTCGGAGCCGCGGTCGCCTTGAAGTGCGTGAAGGGATTCATATTGTGGGCCACGCTGGTCATGTTGCGGTCGTACCACTCCATGATGGACTGCTTGACACCGTTCTTGAACGCCTGCTCGGCGCTGCCGCTCAGGCCATAGGACTGACGCGCCTCGGCGAGGAGGAACCAGGTCTCGGCCGGGGAGACCACCGGATTCTTCAGGCAGCTGTTGGTGATGAAGGTCACGGAGTCGAGGGTCGCATACACACGGTCGCTCCAGCCCTTGGTGTCGGCCGCATCCTGGTCGGCCTTCTTCTCGCCCACATGCTTGCCGACGAACTTGCCCGCGGCATTCGGGTTGTAGATGACCTTCAGGCGGGGATCGTCGCTTCCGGTAATCTGCATCGCGTCGATGAGCTTCTGGGAAGCGGTCACGTTCTTGCCGTCACCGGCGAAGCCGTCGCGGTACCACTCCCAGAACATGCCGGAGTTGTTGGTCAGGACATCGACTTCGCCGAAGATGCCATTGTCCATGGAATCCGCCAGTTTGCGGCCGGCGCATTCATTGATGACGGTCTTGGCCTTGCCGGTCAGGCTGCCCTGGGCGGCGACATGGGTCGCGAGGCGAAGGCGCAGCGAGTTGGCGTAACGGAGCCACTTGTCCAGGTCGCCCCTGTTCAGGAAATCCTGGGCCTTCATCTTGGCGGAGACGATGGAGCTGGGGTTGGAAGCGTAGCCGTTGATGGTGGTGTAGAGCTCGCCGAGGCGGTCCAGCATCATCCCGTACAGATCCTCATCCTTGTCATATTCCGGATAGGAAGAGGAGAGGTCTCCGGTGATGCCCAGATAACCGGCCTTGGAATAAGGCACGGGGCCGAAGACATCCACCAGTTGGGAAAGCTGGTCGAGGACGAAGACTTCGGCGCAGGCGACGAAGATGCCGTCGGTCTCCTGGTCCGTGCTGTTCTCATAGGTATTCTGCAGCAGGCGGAACTGGGCGAGGGTCTCGTAGAAGTTGTTCCAGCGGTCGGTAGCCCAGCCGTCCTGGAGGAAGTACACGCCACCGGAATTGTTGTTGAAACCCTTCTGCTGGGTCAGCTGGGCAAAGAATCCCTCCCAGGTGTAGAGGCGCCAATAGGTGTTGTAGCCAAAGCTCTTGTACTGCTCGCAGCCCACATAGAGGACACCGGAAAGGAGTTTGTCGCAAGTCACCGTGGTGGTCTTGGCCGGGTTGTAGTATTTGTCGTCAAAGTCCTTCTTGGAGCAGGAGAACAGAGACACCAGGACCGTGATACCAAGCGTAAGTGCAAATATCTTTTTCATTGTCATTATCCTTTAAAAGTTCACGATCGGTTAGAAGTTGGCACGCAGCGAGAAGCCGAACGTGCGGGTCGCGTTGGTGGAACCCTCGAGGAAGGCCTGGTTGGTCCAACCGGTGGAGTCGGAAGCCTCGGCATCCCAGATCGGGAGGTTCTTGTAGATGTAGAACGGGTTGCGGGCGAACACGGACAGCTTCAGGCCGTTGCACCAGCCCTTGGTCAGGTTCTCGGGCAGGGCGTAGGTGAGGGTGAGCTCACGGCACTTGAGGTAGGTGTTCTTGAAGATGGCGTGGGAATAGTAGGTCGGATCGCCGACGCCCCAGTTGTAGGTCCAGTTGTACCAGACGTCGGAGCTGATGATCTGGTCGTTCTTGGAACCGTCTTCCTTGACGCCGTCGATGATCATACCGTTGTGCCAGATCTTCTCGCCGCCGGGACCGGCCGTATCCGTGTGCTTCGCAGGCACGCAGAAGCCGTTGGCGTCGAAGTAGTAGGCCAGACCGCCGTGGGCCTCGTCACGGTACTGCATGGAATCCTCCAGGGTACCGCGGCCCATCATGTACTCGTACGGGGTGTTGACCACATCGCCGCCGATCTGGTAGTTGAAGTTGGCGTCCAGGGTGAGGCGCTTGTAGGTCACGGAGAAGGCGAAACCGCCGATGAGGTCGGGAAGGGCATTGCCCACCTTCACGGGCTCGGGGGTAAGCTTCGCAAAGCCGTCACCCAGCGGGTCGCCGAGGGTGGAATAGACGATGACCTCGCCCTTGTCGTTGGTCAGCGGGGCATAGGCATAGAGGTCGCCCATCTTCTGGCCCACATCGGAGTAAAGATAGACGGCGCCGCCGTCCAGGCTGCGGTGCTGCAGGCGGTCCAGGCCGTCCGCGAGCTTGACCACGGTACTGGTGTTCCAGGCGACGTTGCCGGACAGGTCCACTCTCCAGTCGCGGTTCTCGATGATGGTGCCGTAGGCGTTGAATTCGATACCCTTGTTGTTGAGCTCACCGACATTCATCCAGATGGAGGAGCCGCCGGCGGACATCGGGGCCGTGGTCTGGAGGATCTGGTCCTTGATGTCCTTGTTGTAGAAGGACAGGTCGAAGCCGAGGCGGTTCTTGAAGAACTTGCCTTCGATACCGGCCTCGAACTCGTAGGTCGTTTCCGGACGGAGGGCGTCGTTGTTCAGGCCGGTCTCCATCTTGTTGTAGGTGTAGGTCTTGCTGTCCACCGTGAAGGACTTCTGGGTGTAGGTCATCGCGGCCGTGTAGGCGGCGGGGGCGTTACCCACGACACCGTAGGAGAGGCGGCCCTTGAAGAAGTCCACGGAAGACGGCATGTCGAACAGTTCGGAGAAGACGACGGAACCGTTCACGGAAGGATACCAGTAGGAGTTGTTCGGGGTCTTCAGGGAAGAGACCGTCTCGTTGCGGAGGGTCCCTTCGAGGAAAGCCCAGTTGCCATAGGAGAGGGACAGGGTGCCGAAGACCGCCTGCTTGAGGAACTCGGCCTTGGTCATGTTGCCCTTCGCGGTGTTGGCGCCGGCATTGAGGTGGAACCAGTTCTCCACGGTGAGACCGCCTTCCGTGTTGACGGAGGAGTTGAGCGTCTGCTCGTTACGGGCGGAATAACCGACGACGGCGTCCAGACCGAGCTTGTCGGTGATCTGGGTGCTGTAGTTGAGCATCGCATCCCCGTAGATGGTGGTGTAGGTGTTGTTGGTCAGGGTGTAGCCGCCGGAGTAGCTGCCGAACGCATTGGAGGTGTTGGTGGGGTTCTTGTCCTCGATCTTCTGGCCGGTGTAGTCGGTGGCGATGTTGCCCTTCAGGGTGAGGCCCTTGACGATCTCCCAGCTGGGGGTGACGGTCGCGATGAGGCGCTGGTTGTTCTCCAGCTGCTCCCGGGCCAGGATGTTCCACAGGTAATCGCCCACGATGTCACCGAAGGAGAGGCCGTAAGCCCAGCCCTCATCCGGGTTCTCGTGCGAGCTGCTGTTGTAGTTGCGGTTCCGGTAACCGGCGGAGGTGACGGCGTGCTCACGGACGTAGGCGACATCGTCGAAGGCACCGAACATACCGGAGAAGTTGTTGGTCAGACGGGAGATACGGTAAGGACGGTTCTTCACGTTCTGGTTCATGTAGTTGATGGAGTAGCCGAGCTTCAGGGCGCCGTTGGCGCTGAGGTTCTGGCTGCCGGAGAGCGCGAAGTTGTGCTTGCCCAGGTGGGAGTTGTACTGGTTCGGAATGTTGTCGAAGAAGGTGTAGGAGAAACGCATGCTGCCCTTGTCGGTACCGGCGGTCACGGCAAAGTTGTACTGCTGGGTCATGCCGGTGCGGAACAGGTCGCTCCAGGGATTGGCGCTGATCGGGTTGTACTTGCGGATGGTGCCGTCGAAATAGTACACGTCGCGGCCGTCGTACTTCGGACCGAAGTAAGCCGTGGCGGACGGGACGCCGAGGACCTTGTTGCCGTTCTTGTCATCCCTGTAGTAGAAACCCTCGTCGGTGTAGCCGTTGGAAGCCCACGCGCCGTTGCGGGCACCGGGACCGTAGGTGGTCTGGTACTTGGGCATGTAGGCGACGAAATCTCCCTGGAGGGAGGCACCGAACTCGACATGGACGCCGCTGTTGCGCTTTCCCTGCTTCATGGTGATGAGGACGACGCCGTTTGCGCCTTCGGAACCATAGAGGGAGGTGGCGGAAGCGCCCTTGAGGATGGTGAGGTTCTCGATATCCTCCACGTTGATGTCGGTCAGACCGTTGGACTGGATGCGCTGCATGGCCCAGTAGTCACCGTTGTTGGCTTCGCCGTTGCGGACCGGAACGCCGTCCACGACGATGAGCGGCTGGTTGGAGCCGGTGATGGAAGACAGGCCGCGGACCTGGATGGAGATGGCACCCGTGGCGCCGCCGGGGGCGGTGCTGATGCGGACGCCGGAGGCCTTGCCGTAGAGGGCGGAACCCAGGGACGGGGCCACGGTGTTGTTCAGGGTCTCCGCACTGATGGAGCTCACGGCGTAACCGACCTTCTTCTCATCCTTGCGGATACCGAGGGCCGTGACGACCGTGCCTTCCAGCATTTCGGAGTCCTCGTCGAGGACTACATTGAGGTCGCTGCCGTTCCAGGTGATGACCTGGGAGGAATAGCCGATGCAGGAGAACTCGATCTTGTCTCCTACCTTGGCGTTGGTAAGGGTGTAGGAACCGTCCAGGTCGGCGACCGTGCCGTTGTGGGTTCCCTGCACAAAGACGGAAGCGCCGATAACGCCGTTACCGGCCGCATCCTTCACCGTTCCCCTGACGGTCGTCTGGGCGTAGGCCGCAAGGCCTGCCGAAAGGAGAGCGACCACCATGGAAACTCTGATGAGCAGATTCTTCATGTGCCTGTAGGTTAGTTGGTTAAATAAGGTTAATAAATAAAAGTTATTCCTGGTAATCAAAAAAAGCGACCGCCTCCGAGGGCTCTTCCCCCGGCAGGTTCAGGTCGCTTTCGTTCATACACGAGCGCAAAGATACTACATTTTTAATGATTTTGCACCATGATTCTTATGACAAATAAGCGAAATGGCCCATTCCGTTTCAAATCAATACTTTCCGGCCGATGACGGATTGCTCCCCCGCGTCTGCCGTCCCGGACAAGGCGGGGTTCCCGGACCGAAAACGGGCGACCCTTGCCGGGCCGCCCGAAACCATTGCGCGGACAATGTTTCAAATTCCCAGGGCGAATCTCGTCAGCGCCACGACATTATCCTCATCCGTAAACAGGATGTGGTTCGTGTCCATGTAGGCCTCGATCGCCACTTTCCGGTCCGGAAAGAGTTTCAGGAAAGAACGCCTGTCGGTAAAGCCCCGGAATTTTCCGCCGGAAAGGAGGAAGTATTTATTGTCCGTCACCGTCACCATGACCTCTTGCGACCGGTTGGTCACGGTCTGGGAATAGTATTCCGGATTCAGCGACTGGGTGTTCATGCCGTGGGCGACCTGGTCGTATCCCACTTTCTTCCCCAGCGGATTCTTCTTCTGGTGCCGTTTGATGAACAGGCTGTGCTCCCCGTCCAGTTCGATGGTCTCATACAGGGACTTATCCCGGGGGATGAAGGTCCTTCCGCCGATGGTGACGACGGAAACATTCGAAAAATCCGTCATCTCCATGATCTGGTCCCCGTCCATGTACAGGAACTTGTCATGGAAGATGTCCAGGTTGAACTTCGTCTTCACGACGGACCTGTTCTTCAGGAGAACCGTCCCGTCGGTGAATTCTTCAAACAGGTAGATGGGGGCCTGCGCCGCGGCGGAAAGGCTTGTGAGCGAGAAGATGACCGCCGTAAAGAAGGATTTCAGGGTTTTCATTCGGAAGGAAGATGAAGGAGAGGCGGACGCAGGAGCCCGCCTCTCCGGAAACGTTCAACGGCTAGAGGTTGGGACCGGCACCCCACTGCGGAGCACCCTTGTCGTACCACACGCGCTCGGTATTGAGCGTGGCGCCGGCATCGCCGGTAGTCGGCGTGAAGCCTTCCTCGGCATAGGCGGCATCCTTGATGGCCTTCATCTTGTCCGTCTCATTGGTCTTGGAGACATACAGGCGGCGCGGGATGATGGTCGGGTCATACTCCGTGTTCCAGGGGATCAGGGAGCTGCCCTTCATCGGGACACCACCGCGGCGGGCGGAGACGAACTGCTCCACCGGCTGGTACATGAAGTGCAGGTACTGTTGGATGTACACCTTCTCCAGGTCGGCGGTCTTGTTGCCGGTCAGCTTGTAGTCGGCGTTCTGCATCATCGCGTCGATCTCGGCGGCGCCATAGGCGATGGGCGCGTCGTCAGCGATGCTGGAGCAGTGATCCTTGTCGATATACGGGATCTGGTTGAGCTGCGCATACTTGAGATACTCGGCGGCGGAAGCGCGGACACCGGCCTCGAAGTACTCGGCCGCGCTCTTCGGCAGGCTGGCGCCGGCGAGCTTGAGCTCGGCCAGGTACAGGTTCACCTCACCTGCGGTCATGCCCATACCGTACCAGGGAACACCGGCGCTGTAATGGGTGATCTGCTGGGTGGTGGTGGGCTTGGTCGGGAAGGTGTAGGTGCCGCAGCGGCCGCGGACGAGGCGCTCGTTCTGGCTGCTGTACGGGGTGTAGGTCTTGTCCTTGCCGCCCAGCTTGACCTGCCACTTGTTGCTGTCAAAGTAGTTGTTTCCGCTCAGGTACTCCGCCTTCTGGCTGATGTTGACCCCGCGCGGGACACCCACGATGCGCACCCACGGCTCGCCGAGGCCCTTCCAGCCGACGAACGTCTTCTTGCCGTCCCCATCGACGGTATAGTCGACATCGGCCATGATGTAGTCGGGAATCTCGCAGGTACCGCCCTCGGCCTGGGCATCGAAGAAGGCCTGGATGACCTCGGAGTTGAAGCCGTTCTTGCCGTAGATGATCAGGCAGCGCGGGTCCACGTTCTTCTTCATGAAGTCCACGATGGTCTTGTTGGCCGTACCCATGCCCTCGACACCGTTGCCGAAGTGGAAGGCGTAGTCGCCCATTCCGTTGTCGCTGGAGCGGCCCTTGTTGTAGAGGAAGGAGTCGCCGGTGGTCATGATGTTGGCCTCGGAAGCGCCCACTTCCTGGGCGAGCTTGAGGGCCTTGGTCTTGTCCTGGTGGAGGAGGCGGACGGCGACCTTGAGCTTCACGCCGTTGGCAACCTTGAGCCACTTGCCGGCGTCGCCGCCGTACATCGGATCCTGGGAGCCGGGGCTCACCTGGTCGGAGGCGGAGGACAGGACCTTGATGTCCGCATCGAGCTCTTCGATGATCTTGTCGAAGAGTTCGGCCTGGGTGTCATACTTCGGGGTCAGGGTGCCGCCATAGCGGAACATGCAAGCCTCGGAATACGGCATGGAGCCGTACAGGTCGGAGTCGAGGACCGCCAGGTACGTGCTCATGACATTGGTGATGGCCACCATGAGCTGGTACTTGGGCTGTTCGGCTTCATCCATGCGGGAGATGAGGTCCTTCATCTCGTTCTCGTAGTTTTTGACGGAGACGAACTGGGAGCCGATGCCGCCGAGTTCACCCATCGTGTTGTAGGTGTCGGAGGTGCTGCCGCCGTTGACCTGGTCGAAGTTCTTGACGATCTTGCTGATATAGTACCAGTACAGGTAGGAGGACGGCTCGAAGTTCAGGTAAGCCTGCGTGAAGAGGCGGGACACGTTGCCCTCACCGACGGTGGAAGGGTTCGTGTTGATCTTGGCATACTTTTCCTTGTTGCAACCGGCCAGAAGCACGGAAGCGAGCGCGAAAGCCGCAAAAATCTTGAAGATATTGTGTTTCATATGCATCTATTCTTTTTAAGTGTTCAGACCATCGTGCGGCTTAGAAAGAGATGTTGATGGTGAGCAGGTAGTTCCGCGTGTACGGGCTGAAGGAACGCATACGGAAGTTGGAGGAACCGGTACCGCGGACGGCTTCCGGATTCTCATGGTTCGGAGCGGTGTTCAGCAGGTAGGCCAGGTTACGTCCGGTCGCGCTGAGGGAGAGGCCGCGTGCCTTGATGGCGTTGGCCCAGCGGGTCGGCAGGCTCCAGGAGAGGGTGACCTCGCGGAGGGCGATGTAGTTGAGTTCCTTCACCCAGTCTTCGTTGATGACACCGTTACCCCAGCTGTTGATGTAGTAACCGTAGGCCTGGAGGTGGGCCGGTTCGACCAGCCCCTGGTCGTAGGCTTCCTGGTAGGTCATGCCGGCGATCGAGACGTCTTTCTTGAGCGGGCTCATGGTATTGGCGCGGAACACGGCCTCCGGGATGAATCCGTCGTGGAAGGTCATGCCGTAGGTCTGGCCCGCAATCTGGCTCGTCCAGGTCATGCCCTCGCGATACTTCAGGGACTCGGTGGACATACCGTAGGCGGTCGCGTAGCGGGAGTTGTAGGAAGCGACATAGCCGCCGAAGCGGGCGTCGAAGCTGGCGCGCAGGGCCAGGCTCTTGTAGCGGAGGGTGGTGGTCGCGGAACTGAGGAACTTCGGGTTCATGGAGCCCAGCTCACGGACCTCACCGGAACGCGGGTAGAAGATGGTGTGCATGCCGGTGGTGTAGCCGCAGATCGGATAACCGGTGCGCTCATCGTAGTTCGGGAAGGAGTCGGTCATCAGGAGGCCGTACTCGCTGCCCACCTTCGCGACGGAACCGATGCGGTAGTTACCGTAATCCACGGAGCCGTCCAGGACGATCCAGTTCGCGACGTCCTCATGCAGGGAGATGATCTTGTTGCGGTTGCGGGTGAAGGTGAAGTCCACATCCCAGCGGAGATCCCGGGTCTCCACCGGCGTCGTGTTGAGGGCGATCTCGATACCCTGGTTCTGGATGTCACCGGCGTTGATCAGTTCGGAGCTGATACCGGACACGGAAGGAACGCTGATGGACATGATCTGGTCGCGGGTGTTCTCCTTGTAGTAGGTGAAGTCGAGGCCGATCCGGTTGCTGAAGAAACGCCAGTCGATACCCAGTTCCCAGGAGGTCTTGCGCTCCGGACGGAGGTCGAGGCTCTTGATCTGGGAACTCATTTCCAGGGAGGAGATGAGGCCGCCGAAGTCGGACTTCTTGATGGTGTAGCCGGAGTTGATGTAGTACGGGCTGGTGTCGTTGCCCACCTGCGCGATGGAAGCACGGAACTTCATGAAGGACACCCACTTCGGAAGGTCGAAGGTTTCGGAGGCGATCCAGGATCCGGAGATGGACGGATAGAAGTAGGAGTAGTTGCCGGTGCCGTTGGTGTACACCAGGGCGGAGGACCAGTCGTTACGGCCGGTGATGTCGACGAACAGCTGGTTCCTCCAGCTGGCGCCGACCGCGCCGACGGCGGAGGTGATCCGCTTCGTGCCGGAGATGTAGGCGTCCTGGCCCGGCGTGTTGATGGAGTTGCCGATAAAGTACTGGAGCGGGATGATGAGACCGCCGCTGGTGGAGGAGGAGTTGTACTGGGATCTCTGGTCCCAGTATTCGCCGCGCAGGAAGCCGTGCATCTCGAAGTCGTCGTTGAACTGGTAGTTCGCATTGGCGCCATAGTAGGCGGTCATCTGCTGGGTCAGGGAGTTGCTCAGGGAGTAGGAACCGCCCTGGTTCGCATAGCCGTCGCCGGGGTTCTTCTTCTCACCGCGGATGATATAGTAGTTGTAGTTGCCGCCCACCTTGAAGTCCAGCCAGGGAAGGGCCTTGTAGGTCACCTCGAGGGTCGGACGGATGGTGGTTTCCACCTGCTGGTAGTTGTTCTCATAGACGTCCCACCAGAGGCCCTTCGCCGGAACGTTCTGGTACTGGTCGCCATAGCTGCCGGAGGCGATACCGCCGTGCGGGCCCTTGTACTTGTCCTTGTAGTAGGCCGTATTGTACTCGGCCGGGAGGTTCGCGCTGGAGGCGAAGTATTCACCGATGTTCTTCTGCGCGTTGCGCGGGGTGGAGGTGGTGAAGTTGAAGGAGGCGTCCACGATCAGGTTGTCGGTGATGTGGTGCGCGGCCTTCACGAGGAAGGACAGACGGTCGAAGGTGTTGTTCGGGGTCGTACCCTCGGCATACTTGTAGGAACCGGAGGTATAGAAGGAGGTCTTGTCGTTGCCGCCGGTGATGGCGAGGTGGGTGTTGGTGTTCATACCCATCTGGAAGGCATCCTTATAGCGGTTGGGATAGACATCGATGGTGCCCATGGTGCCGTCGAACAGTTCGGCCTGCTGGCCGCGGAAATTGTCCACGTTGGCACCCCAGGACCAGCCGCTCACCGCGTACTGCTCGTACAGGGAATAGACACCGGCGTCGTTGCGGGCATAGGCCGTGAAGTTGTCGGACCAGGGGTTGCCGGTCTTGTCATATTCGTCGCCGTAATAGACATTGCCCACGAAGTCACCGCAAAGGTACTGGCTCTGCAGGCCCGGAGTGTCATAGACCTTGTCGAAACCGAGGGTCTGGGAGAAAGACACGCCGATGCCCTGGTTGGCCTTGCCCTGTTTGGTGGTGATCACGACCGCGCCGTTCAGGCCGCGGGAACCGTACAGGGCCGTGGCGGCCGCACCCTTCAGGACGGTGAGGGACTCGAAGTCGTCCGGGTTCAGGTTCTTCAGCTGGTTGCCGTAGTCGTTGATGTTGCCGTCCCAGTCCGCATCACCGGTGTTGGAGATGGCGTTGTCCAGGATGACGCCGTCGATGACGTAGATCGGCTGGTTGTTCTTGCCCAGGGTGGAAGCACCGCGGATCTGGATCTTCGTGGAACCGAAGAGACCGCCGTCGGACTGGTTGATTTCCACACCCGCGACCTTACCCTGCAGGGAGGCGACCGGGGAGACGGTGTTCGCCGTGAGGAGTTCCTCGGTGTTCACGGTCGTGGCCGCATAACCGAGGGCCTTGGCGTCCCGGCGGATACCGAGAGCGGTGACCACGGACTCATTCAGGAATTCGGTATCCGGATTCATGGTCACGTTGATCTGGGCGCGTCCGTTCACGGGCATCTCCACGGTCTCCAGGCCGATGAAGGAGAACACGAGGACCGCGTCGGAGGGACAGTTGATCGCATAGTTACCGTCCAGGTCGGTGGAGACGCCCCGGAGGGTTCCCTTCACAAGGACGCCGGCATTGATCACCGGTTCGCCCGTGTTGTCCGTCACCGTACCCCTGACCGTAATGTTCTGCGCATTCAGGCCCAGGGCGAGGAACAGCCCTGCAATGGCGAGAATAAGTTTTTGTTTACGCATTACAAGTAAGTTTTAAGTGAATGGTTAGTAATTAAAGGTTGATTGTTTCTTTCATGTCGTACGCGCCAAACCTCCAGATTCTGCCGGAAAGGGCCTTCCCCCCGGCAGGTTTTGGCTTTTTGGCGCGTACACAAACGCAAATATACAATAATTTGATGATTTAGAAAGGTTTTTGAATACTCTTTCGTGTTTTAGTATTTATTTTCCTTCCCCTTTATCTCCTCCGCCGTGATCTTCTTCTTGTCCATCTGGTGCCAGGCATAGGCGATGTAGGCCACGACGAAAGGAATCAGGAGGGAGACCCAGGACATCACCTGGAGGGTGAAGTAG
>Ga0310690_10007170_pt1 | contig 14437 bp, 9 predicted proteins | sample AusTroGonzalo_MG_2_FD_207661 | JGI IMG/M metagenome (GOLD analysis project Ga0310690, IMG submission 207661) | Bovine rumen microbial communities from tropical cattle in Woodstock, Queensland, Australia - Gonzalo_04 (v2) (version 2) | ecosystem: Host-associated > Mammals > Digestive system >...
GTAATCATGTCTGCGGTACCTCCTGCGGCGCGGCACGCCTCGCTCATTTGATGATTATTCTACCATAAATCGGCAGAAATAGCAACGCTGCCTCCCATGTTTCCTCATTTTCAAATCCTCTCTGCTGCCAAAAAGAGCCACCCCGTAGGGTGGCAAGCGGAACGCGGGTGCGGGTGAAAGGATTCGCCTGCGTTTCTGCCTGCGGCAGAAACTGCGGTTACAACCAGTTTTTGAACTGGTTGCCCCGACCTGCCACTGGCAGGTCGGATTTACATCTTCGAATCCTTCGCCATTAGTTTCTGCCAAAAAGAGCCACCCCGTAGGGTGGCAAGCGGAACGCGGGTGCGGGTGAAAGGATTCGCTTGCGTTTCTGCCTGCGGCAGAAACTGAGGTTGCAACCAGTTTTTGAACTGGTTGCCCCGACCTGCCACTGGCAGGTCGGATTTACATCTTCGAATCCTTCGCCCTTAGTTGCTGCCAAAAAGAGCCACCCCGTAGGGTGGCTCTTTTTGGCAGCGGGTGAAGGATTCGAATTGCGCCGATTGCTACTTTTTTGTGTTATTTATTGCCTTTTTATCCCGTTATTCCTGAAAAAGCCGAAGTTTTTATGTTGTTTTGTACCCCACTGTATTACCTTATACCTCCCGCTAAAGGGGAAAAATAAGGGAAAAATTGACTTCTAAATGTGTTTTAGGCCTATCATCAGGCATCGTTTGCAAGCGCGATTTCCAATGTCAAATTACAATAGTGTGTTTCATACTTTGCACTTGTTAATTATAACAAAAAGCAATACGGCATTCAAGAAGAATACGCATTTTTAGATACTCTTGCATCTTTTTTAGGATACTGCCACAGGATTCGGCTGTCTTTGACAGTCGGGTTCTTTCTATACATAGCTGGAAACGGCGAACTATCGAAAAGGAGGATAGAGATAGTGAAGAACAACTTTGAAGCTGCCATTCCCGAGCGAAAAGGCCCCAGTCTTTTGATCGACATCCAGGCGGCGCTCGACGCAGGAAAAGGTCCGGGCTACGCGAACTGGGCGAAGCATTTTAATCTCACGCAGATGGCGCGGGCGATGCTGTATTTGAAAGAACACAGCCTTGTTGACTACAACGAATTGTCTGCGAGGACGGAGACTTCGTCGCAAAAAGTTTCCGAACTTCGCAGTCAGATCCGCGACGCAGAAACGCGGATGAAGGAGATCAGCCGGCTGAAAACGCAGCTGATAAACTACTCGAAAACCAAAACAGTTTATTCCGAATACCGCGCCAAAGGCTACGCAAAAAAGTTCTACGCCGCCCACGCCGATGAGATCGAAGCGCATAAGGCGGCGAAGCGATTCTTCGACGAAACCGGTCTGAGCAAGCTGCCGTCCGTGAAAGAATTATCTGCGGAGTATCAGCAACTCGCTGACAAAAAAGACGCTTGCCTGTTTTACTGTCAAATACTTTTCTTTTCTGAAAGAAGTGCGAGGAGGAAGTCTTTGTTATATCGATACTCCGTATATAGCATTTGAGCACCACGGTCAAGATGTGCTTTTAGATATTTGGGGAAATAGTCTTCCTCCTGCAGATGGGCGTTTTCAAAGATTTCAATCAAACTTTTATACAGCAAGTCAAATTCTCCTGTGATAGTCTGTCGATTAAGCTCTAGCCCGAGTGTATCCGTCGAGAAATCACATTCTGATGGCGCTTTGGAAGAATCAAATACTGGATTAACTACGCCGCATTCAAACTTATACTTTGTTTCGCCTAGTACGTCTATATATTCTCCGGTTCGGATCCAAGTATCTTCTTCCCCCTTATTATTTATGCCTTTTGAAAAGATGGAAAGGCAGATCAAAAAAGATACCGGACGTTCAATTTGAATACGCCTTGCTGGAGCGGGTTTCGACTTCAAAATACTCCATTAGAAAGTCGCCCCAAATCTCTTTGGTGATTCCGCCGGTATCGAGATACATCTCCGTCCCGTCATACCAGCCAACGACGTCGCTCTCGAGCATTTCCCAGTTGCCGTTTTCATAAGTCACCTTGACGGCATACCCGCCGAAAGCCCGCTTAGCATCCATCGCCACAGGAAGCAGCCATACGTTGTCGTTGTAAACCCACGTGCGGATTTCAGAAATGCAGTCCTCTATGCGCTCCTCCGGAAGACGCCTTAATGGTTCTGGCGCTTCCTCTGTGTCGGAGAATCGCTCCTCCAGCTGCCCCATCTCCAAATAGGGAAGGTCATAAAGCTCGATCGATACGACGGGAGATTCTCCATCCAGTGCAAGCGCCTTGTGGCGGAACGGGATACAGCCGGACACAGAGATCAGCAGAAATACGGTCAAGAGGATCGCAAGAAGTCTTTTCAGGGTCATCCCCGTTTCTTGTTTATTTCAAGGTCTCTTTCATTTTTACTCATGTTCATCACCAGCTCGATTGTACCAAACCATGCTGGGTTATGCAAGTATTTAACCGTTTCCATTGTTTGGTGTTTTCGGATACTTTGCGTATTACCTTATCGTCTTAGCCCACACGAATATATTATGTCGTGATCCAAGGTATTATCTTCTTTTAGCCAATTCTTCTTTTATGACGTTAAATCTGTTTCTTCCCATATTGGCTTTGAAAGCGCATATTATTGAAATAACGAATATTGCTGTCGGAAGAGCACAGAAGATGATCCTGACTGCGTCTTGTGCAGTTTGAGATTGAACACATGAGTAAACGACTTCACCCGTTTGCTCATCCAGAAAAGGAGTTTCTTTGTACCGGAACAGTTGCAGAAGAAGAGAAACAAGCGCAAGCGCGACGCCGTTTGAAAGCTTGTAGATAAAGCTTTGCACGCCGTAATACGCGCCCTCTCTCCGGATCCCGTACGTATATTCGTCGAGCTCGACTATATCCGGGATAGAAGCATAAGGGAGAATTTGAATGCCGCTCATCCCGCATCCGACTGTAAATACCGCCAGCGTCAGGATAATCGAAGTGCCGGATGAAAGCAGTTCTCCCATCGAAGCGGAGGCGGACTGATACATTTCGCCTTTGAACGAGGGGACGAAAAGAGCGATCATAAGCCCGACGGAGGTGAGTATCACCGAAAACAAATACACTCTGTGTTTTTCATATTTTGCCGACAATTTATCCCAGACTACAGATGACGCCATTACCACAAGCAAGGGAATGGCGACGAAGATCATTGAAAGGACCCCGTCGGGCGCATATCCGAGGCTGTCTTGGATATAAAATATAAACAACGCCAGAAGGACGTCGAATCCAAGCATGCTGGTCAGATAATACGCCGTCGTGTATCTGAATTCCTTCATTCTGATAAACTGAGACAGAGTCTTTAACATTCCGTACGGGTTTTTCTCTTCATTTCCCGTATATCTTTCTTTGACGTTTATGCCGGAGATAAGCATCGTAACGCCGGCAAGAAGACCGAATATCGCGCTCGATAACAGATAAGAGTTTTTTATCGCTTCAAACCGGGTGCATCCGGCGCGGGCAAACAGATCCGAGAATACGGTATTGTCTCCGGCAAACAGTCCGAACAAAACCGCGCCTAAGATCAGACCTACGTTGGCAAGCACGATTCTTACGGTCGTTAAGCTGCTTCTCTGGCGTAATCGTCCGTTATATTTGCAGTGAGCGCGTTATACGGAACGTACACTATCGTATGCGTGGTGTTGAACAGGCAGTACGCCATAAGATAATAAACGAACTTAACGAACTGAGACGTCTCGACGGAGAACGGGCAGAGCCATAATAGGATGAACATAAGTCCGAACGGAACGGCTCCGAATATCATATAGACCCGTCTTTTACCGAATTTTGATTTCGTGTTGTCGCTTATCCGTTCCATCCACACGTCTGTGATCGCGTCCCAGATCTTCGCGACCAAAAATACAAGGGATGCAAGAGCCGGCTTGAGACCGCCGATACTGACCATGAAAAACAGCAGATAAAAAGAAAATGCGGCAAGCAAAATATTGGCGGACAAATCCCCCAAACCATAGAAAAACTTTACTTTCCGGTTTATTTTAACTCTGTCTTCCATTTTTTCTCCGCTGTTTATTGGTCTCGATAACTGAGTATCAGACATATTTCGTTTGCCGCCGTCCGTTATGAACTCAAGTGTCTGAAGTTCGCGGCGTTGGACTTGTAGAGGTTTTTGAATACGCTGTAATTGCGCTCGTAAACTTCTTTATTCTTCGGATCCGGAACGTAAACACGGTTTGCTATTACAAGCCGGTGCGATAGTTCGAGCACGTCCTCGCCTTTGATACCCGCTGCCACGACAAGGGCGGCGCCGATCGCTCCCGCCTCCTGCGCGTTGTTTACCGTTTCTATCGTCCGACCGGTGATATCCGAAAGCATTTGGCTCATGACAAAAGACAGCGCTCCACCGCCGACGAACCGGATCGTATCGGACGTTTTGACCTTTCTCTCCGAGCATTCCAAAAGCCAGCGCAGATGATAACAAATCCCTTCAAGCACCGCGCGGATCATATCTCTCTTTCCGTTTTCGATCCGGATGTTGAAGAACATCCCGCCCGCGTTTGAATCCTCGAACGGACAGCGGTTGCCGTGCAGCCATGGGGTGAAAATAACGCCGTTTGCCCCGGGCGGCACCTTTTCGACCTCCGAGGACAAATAATCGTAGAGGCTTGTGAATCTGCTCTCGTAATCATCCGTCACTTCGGTTTTATTCAAATAAACACCTATTTCATCAAGCGCAAGATGATTCAGCGCCCATTCGTAGCATTTTCCCGCCGTTTCAAGCTCCGCGTAATAATTGAAATACCCGTGCTTCGCGGAGAGAACGCCGGTTATCATGGCGTCGATATCGACGGTCTGGTGCTCCATGAACGTCGACACCCACCCCGACGTCCCGACGTAGATATGCGTGTCTCCCGGCGTTGTGCATCCCGCGCCGATGTTGACGAACGTCGTGTCGCCTCCGCCGCCGAACACCGGGATGCCGGAGACGAGTCCCAACTCCTCCGCCGCTTTTTCCGTGAGCGTGCCGGCTTGGTCTGTGCACTCGATGATCTCAGGCATATGATCGGGGTTGACTTTATACATCTTCAGAAGGCCTTTGTTCCAGCCCTCCTTGCCTTTGCGCGTGTCGTAAAGGAATGTCGCAAACGCCGTGTCGGCGGTCCGTACGATCCTGCCCGTACAGCGCGAGGTAAGATAATCACCGATATCCAGCCACTTGTATATCTTCTTGAAAACCTCCGGCTCGTGCTTTTCTACCCACTTGTATTTCCATACCGGGTCCTTGGCGCTTGTCGAGCCGGCATAATTGACGATGAGATTTCGCACGAGCTTATAAAGGCTGCACCCGGAGACCTTGATGATCCCGCGTCCCATGCAGTCCTTGTATTCTTTGAAGCCCTTCTGATCCAGATAGTTCATCGGACGGCGGAGAGCGTTTCCGTTTTCGTCGACGAAGACCGAGCCCTGCATCTGCGAGCAGAACGCCATTCCTTCTATCTCTTCGGGCTTTACGTCCGTTTTCGTGAATAGGTCGCGCGTGGTCGAGCAAAGCGCCGCCCACCATTCTTCCGTATCTTGTTCCGCGCCGCCGCCGTCGGAAATATACAGACCGTATCCGGCGGAAGAAGAGGTAACAAGACGGATTTCCGCGCTTATCTCAAATAGACAGGTCTTCACACTGCTTGTGCCGAAATCATAGATGATGATATACACTTAATTGTCCTCTTCCTCTTTCAGATGAACGTTCCACCCCGTGTCGATCTTCTTTTTGACCTTGCCCATGGTCTCTTTGTCAAGATCGGGCCAGTCGACGACGGTACTCGCCTTTTTGGTGACCAGATGAGCTTTCTCGGCAAACAGAGCAAGCGGCGTATCGGCAAGAGAATCGGAATAGAAATTATCGATCACCGGAAAACCGTGGTCTATGATGTATTTCGCCTTTTCTTTCGCGTACATCATGTTGTTCAGATACACCCCGAATTCGCGGTCATATTCCGTAGCTATGTAATTCACTCCGAGCCGCTTTACGATCGGTCCGATGATGCAGTCGGGCGACGCGCTGATGATAAGGTCGTCGGACCTCTTCTGCGCGAGATACCAGGGGGCGATCTTCTTTTCGTTTTTGTCCCAGTAGCGCTCGATCTGTTTGTCGAAATCGTCGATCAGCGTCAGGTAGCTGAAAAACTTGCGCTGCATCGCGGCTTCCGACAGTTTCCCTCTCTTTTTCAGTATCACGTTTTTTATCGCCTTCGGTGCGAACGTGAACCACAGCTTCGGGTGGCGGGTCATGCACCAGATGCAGAAGCCGATCGAGCAGTCGGAAGGGAATATCGTTCCGTCAAAGTCATATACGTTCATAACGTCTTTCCTCCTCTTACGTCCGGGAGAAACGGATCATGTTCCGGTTATAGCCCGTGGTCACGAGATACGCTTTTTCATCGTGTGCTTCCATAAGACTGCTCAATATGAATCCGCTCAGTCCCTTGATTTGGGCGTCCTGGTCGGTCAGGTCGAACAGTTTTCCGGAATCGCGCTCTATGATGAGGACGGTATCGTCTTCGAAGAAAAGCGAAAGCTCGACCAACAGCGGCTTTTTCGACGGTTTGTTGACGTCGAGAACGGTCATCCCTATCTCTTCGATAAACAGCGCCGCGCGATTTGCCGTATCTTTCGTGTATCCGTGCAAGAGCAGGCTGTCCGCGACCTTTTCGGATAACGCGGACGCGGATTCGGGATTCAGCGTATCGTCCATGACGATGATCTCCGACTCCATATCTTTAAGAAGGAACGGGAAATTGTCCCTGCCGAACCGCTTATACACAAACAGAAATGCGCAGATCAGTGTCAGTATCGGAGCGACTGCAAAGCCCGCCCACATACCGTTGATCCCGAAAACGACGGAGCCGAGTATCGGAAGAAGGATGTAAAGCAAACCGTTCTGGAAGCAGGCGATACAGGTCGCCATGCCGATACGGTCTATAAGCATGTAGTAAGACGTCGTGAGCGACACCGTACTGCAGAATATGAACCCGAGACATACGATACGGATCGCCGTTACCGCCGAAGCAAGCGCTTCGCCTTCGGTCACGCCGAACAGACCGCAGAACTGTTTTGCGAAGATCATAATGAGCAGCGTCGCAGCGGCACCTTCTACGATCGCGGCCTTTATTCCGGACTTCATGACTCTTTTTATGAGTTTGTGATTCTTTTCGCCGAAGTATGTGCCGATAAGCGGCTGCATCGCCATTCCGACGCCGTCCATAACGACGCCGAATTCGATCAGGCTGACGACTACGGCGAGCGCGATCAGCCCGCTATCGCCGTAATTACGCGAAATGAAGCCGATCATAACGTAGTCCATCAAGCCCCAGCAGATATATACGGAAGAATCCACGATGCTGTACCTTGAGGTAAGCAGAAAATCCTTAAAGGACAGATGCCAAACAAAGTGCAGCGTGTTTTTCTTGCGGAAGTAGTGAACGATGCAGGTGAGAATGCCGAGCGTGTTTCCTATTATGGAACCCAAGATGATACCCGTCATTCCGAGGAATTTTGCGAGGATGATCGAGCAGATGACGTTCCCGCCGATCTGAAAACCGTAGCAGATATTGTTGATAAGCTCGTCTCCGTCGCTGTAAACCATTTGCTCAAGATAGAAGATTACGATCGTCAGAAACGCGTTGATCGGGACGAAGCGGTAGTATTCGAGCGCCCTTTCCAAAGTTTCGCCCGTAACGCCGCTCACGCTGAAATAGGTGCCTTGGAATACAAAGATCAGAAGCGCCGAGATCAGTCCGATCCCGATGCTGACGATGAGCCCCTGTCCGTATATCTCGTCGGCGCGGCGTTTTCTCATCGCTCCGACCTCGCGCGTGAAAACAATGCCTACGCCCGTTGAGACGAGATCTCCGAAGAACGTGACGACGGCGGTGACGGGCGTTATAGCGTTGATCCCGGCGACGCCTGCCCCGCCTATAAAGAATCCGGCGATTATGCTGTCGCTTAACAGCATAAGATACATTACCGCTTTGGTGAACGTGCCGGATATCAGCATGGAACTGAATCTCTTTTCACAAAAACCTTTCATAATCAATCCATTTCCATGGTGTGCTGCGAAACGGCAAGAATAAATCCGGACGCAGACACCATTATGTTGAATTTGGAAGCAACCAACCCGCATTCTGTTTTGTAATATACTACGTCATACGACTCGTGTAAAGAGGAAGCGCGCAATTTGTGGATAGTCTCTTTGTTTTAATTATTTTTCTTTATGATATGATAGCATAAGCCGATTGTGATTTCAATTTGTATTCCAATTCTTTGAATTGGAATACACCGATTCTCTTCTCTTTTCTCTTTTATCTCTTCTCTGGAAAAAGTCGCGGGGGAAAGATTAGAGAAAAGAGAAGAGTGAAGAGAGAAGAGAGAAAAGAACAAAAAGAAAAAGCCGCAAGCGACTTTTTCTTTTTGGAGTATCACGCATATTTTGATATAAAATGCACCTCTGGGGTGCATTTTATTTTTTGCGGCATTCATCGGCTGACATAGTATTTCAGTTGTTCGTATGGTAGCGCATCAGCATGGAGGCGACCTCGGCGCGGGTGGCGCTCTTTTTGGGACTGAGGGTTGTGCCGGAGGTGCCCTTGAGGATGCCGACGGCGACCGCCCACCGGACCGACTCCAGTGCGAAGTCGGAGATGCTGCCTGCGTCGGTGTAGCCGGAAAGGTCTGCGCTCGCGCTTACGTCAAGCCCCTTGTACGCGGCGTAGCGGCGGAGGAAGGTCGCAAGCTGCTCTCTGGTGAGCTCATCGTTCGGAGAGAAGGTCGTTGCGCTGGTGCCGGCGGTGATCCCCGTCTCCGCCGCCCACAGGACTGCTTGTTCGTACCAGCTTCCCGGTACGACGTCGGTGAACGGGCAAACTCCCTCCGTCACGCTTCGCGTGCCACCTCCCTCGAGGAGGGAGGTATCCGAGCCGTCGAGGACGCCAGCCCCTACGGATTCGCCCTCCATACGCCACAGCATGGTGACCAGCATGGCGCGGGTCGTTGCTGTGTTCGGAGAGAAGGTGGTGTCACCGGTACCGACCATGATGCCCTCATCCAGTGCCCAGTGGACGCCGTCGTGATACCAGGCGTTCATATCCACGTCGGTAAACGCGGACATCGGGCAGGTATCGTCCTTCGGGCACTCTTCATAGGAAGGGGGTCTCGGCGGCGGATTATCCGGTGGCGGATCATCCGGTGGCGGATCATCCGGTGGCGGATCATCCGGCGGTGGCATTTCTTCGGTCAACGCAAGAATGCTTCCCTCGACGTTGACGATGCCCCAGCCGTAGGCCTTGTCCCAGCCTTCCACGTCCCGGTCTGTCGCTGTCCGGGAAAGCAGCGTCCGAATATCCTGTGGCGTGAGATCTTGGTCAATGCTCCACAGGACGGAGGCTGCCGCCGTCACATGAGGTACCGCAAACGACGTACCGCTTGCGGTCGTATAGCCGCCAAACTTTCCCGTGGTTTTGACGTTTGCCCCCGGCGCGGTCAGGAACACGCTGTCATTTTGATTGGAATGATAGTAGACTGCTCCGGTCTCATCCACCGCCCCGACGCCGATCACCGTTTCATAGCAGGCGGGGTAATACAGCGCCGCACTGCCGTTGTTGCCGACCGCTGCGACGATCACAACGCCCCGTTCCTCCGCATATTCGACGGCCTCCCGCAGCGACTGGTAGTCGGAGCGGATGCCGAGGCTGAGATTCAAAATGTCGCAGTCAAAGTCGTCGATCCCGCCGTAAATCGCCCGGCAGACCGTGCTGACCGTGACGGTTTTCCCGTCCGTGACCTTCAAGGGGACGAGCTCTGCGTCAGGCGCTGCGCCGAGACAGCCGTTTTCATCCGCGCCTGCGATCAAGCCCGCGACCAGCGTTCCGTGGCCGTATCGATCAGCAGTGTCGCTTGCGTCCGCACCGTCTACGTAGTTGCTGCCGGAAAGCAGGCTGCTGTTCAGCGCCGGGTGGTGATTGATTCCGGAATCCACGACGCCGACGCGCACACCCTGTCCGAGGGCGTTTTGCACAAAGGCTGCATCTGCGTGGATCATAGCCAGATCCCACTTTTCCGCTTCGTCGTACCAGAAAGACGGCTCGTCCAAAAGCTCCATCAAGCCGTCCGGCTCATACCATTCGAGCAGACCGGCGTCCCGCAGCCGCCGCATTTCCGCTTCGTTCACAACGTCGAAGGGAACACGCGAGTCCTTCCGTCGCCAGGCGGCATGCTCTTTATATTTTATGATATACTCGGTTTCTGCCTCATACGCAGCCCCGACAGGAGCCGCATATACACTGCTTACCAGCAGCACCAGCGCCAGCAGCAGCGCCGCGATCCGAGTCCATATTCCATACTTCATAGCGCAATCCGATCGCAAATGTGATTTGATTCCATGGCATTCGTTTGTTTGCGGCCCGATCCCCGGATGGGGATCGGGCCGCCGGAGTTTATTCGATGAGACGTGTCTCTCTGGGGTTGTGCCTGGGTGCGGCTGCGGCAGCCTTCGTACAGTAGCGCATCAGCATGGTGGCGACCTCGGCGCGGGTGGCGCTCTTTCTGGGGCTGAGCGTTGTGTCGGAGGTACCGTTGATGATGCCGACGGCGACCGCCCATCGGATCGGCGCTTGTGCGAAGTTGGAGATGCTGCCTGCGTCGGTGTAGCCGGAGAGGTCTGCGCTCGCACTTACGTCAAGCCCCTTGTATGCGGCGTACCGGCGAAGGAAGGTCGCAAGCTGCTCTCTGGTGAGCTCGGCGTTCGGGGAGAAGGTCGTATCGCTGGTACCGGCGGTGATCCCCGTTTCCGCCGCCCACAGGACTGCTTTTTCATACCAGCTTCCTGCCTCAACGTCCGTAAAGTCCGTCTCGGTGCTCGCGGGCTCCGGTTCGCCCTCCATGCGCCACAGCATGGTGACCAGCATGGCGCGCGTCGTTGCTGTGTTCGGAGAGAAGGTGGTATCGCTGGTGCCGACCATGATGCCCTCATCCAGTGCCCAGTGGACGCCGTCGTGATACCATGCGTTCATATTCACGTCGGTAAACGCGGACATCGGGCAGGTGTCGTCCTTCGGGCAGTCCTCCGCATCGGGGCCGACCTTGACCTTGATGCTGACGCTCCTGCCGCTGGGCAGCAGGGTCGCGGTCAGAGTCGTGGTGCCGTTCGAGATGCCCGTCACGGTGCCGTCGGCGTCCACGGCGGCGATGCTGGGATCGGCCACGTTATAAAGGACCTTGCTCTCCTCGATGAATACGGTGGAGTTGTAGGTGATCGTGGTGTCCTTGCTCTCGTCAACGCTCAGACTTATGGCCTGACCGCCGTTGAGGCTGAGGTTCATCGGATTGTCCATGGAGACCAACTGCTGATCGCTCTCCACGATAAGGTTGCCCTCGGCGTCGATGACATCCAGGCGGATGGCGTCGTAGCCGCAGAAGCGGAACACGCTGGCGGGGATGGTCACATACTGCTCGTCTTCAAAGACGGACTTCATGATCTTGCCCTTCCCGGTCTCGGGGTCGGTGGTGGCGGTCTTGGCGGGCAATTTCGCGCTGATGTCCGCGCTGTAGAGCACGTTGTCCTCCACGTTGCCGTAGAGCGCGCTGTCCAGGTCGCCGTAGAGGCCCTCCAGCACGAGCTGGACGCTGGTGCCCTCCTCGGCGGGGGCGTTGCCGCGGTTGGCGACATGGAACTTCACGCGGAACTGGTCGCCGTCCTGCACGGCCTCGTCGATGACGGGGTAGAAGTCCGGCGCGGCGGTAAAGGTGTCGGAGAAGGACTCCACAGGATCATACCAGCCGCCGTCCGCGCGCTTCTCCGCGATGACCGCCTGGATGCTGTAGCCCTCCGGGCCGTCCGCGGGAACGGTCCAGTCAAAGCTGACCTTCCTGGCGGTGTTGACCGTGATGGTCTCGTCGCTGCTGTCCGTGTAGAGCTCTTGTCCCTGCACACCGTTTTTGTACTCGTAGAATTTGACCATGCAGCCCTCGGCGTTGATCAGGCCGACGTTTTCGATGGCGGCGGTGACCTTGACGGTCTCCCCGGCCACGGGGCTATAGTCGCTGAAGTCAAACAGCGTGGCCTCCAGAGAGCCCACCTTGTCGCAGCGGGTGACGGAGAGGGTGACGGGGGAATTATAGCTGAGGGTCGCGGCGTAGAGATTGCCTTCCTTGTCCTGGGTCAGACCGATCTTGCCCTGCGCCACCAGAGCGGCGACCTCTTCCTCGCTCTGGGCCATCAGCTTGCTGTAGCGGTTGTGGACGATGATGAGTTCGCCGTCGTCGGCCAGGGCCAGGGCCAGGCCGTCGTTGAAGTCCTCGTTGCGGGTGATGCGGTAGGGCTTCGACCAGCGGACGGTGCTGCCGGCGGATGTGGTTTCGCTGCCGTTCGTATCGGTAACGGCGTAGGTCGTCTCCGGCTGGTGGATCATGGCGGAGGCGTAGACCTCCTGGGCGATGGAGGTGCCGCTGTTGCGGACCGCCTCCTGGGTGGCGTTTTCCCTGGCGACGGTGTCCGTCCAGACCACATAGAGGTTGTCGGCCTCGTCCGCGATCACGTCATATTCGGTGATCTCAATGGCGCTGTCCGTCAATACGGAGCCGAAGTCCACCTTCGTGGCTCTGGGGACATAGGTCTCGCCGCTCACGGCGTCGGTGGCATAGCTGCCGTCGGACTGCACGGCGTACTTCCAATAGTAGGCGTCGCTTGTACCGCCGTCCTTCAGCTCTGTGGAGACGCCGTCGTGGTCGCTCTCCGTTCCGGCCACCTTGGCGTTCAGCAGCTCGGAGATGTTCATATACTTCAGCGTGTCGCCGTCCTCGCGCCAGAACAGGAAGGTGCTGCCGCCGTTGCGGATGAGCCGCGGCGCGCCAACCTCCACCTGGACGGTGGAGCGGAGGGTCTCAAACTCCATGGTGTCGGTGTTGAGGGTCTCTGTCTCCTCGACCTTGTCGCCGGCCACGCGGAGGGGATAATAGACGCCGTGGGTATTGAAGTTGTAATACTGGACGTAGAGCTCCTTGTCCTCGGCGGTATCGAGGTCGAAGTCCTTGTCCACGGTGAAGGCGAAAGCCGCCAAATGGTCCAGCCCTGCGGCCACCGTCAGGTCGGAGATGGGCGGGTCGGCGTAGCTGCCGTCTTCATTGAGGATCGTGGAGGGCAGGTAGCGCTCCGGGCCGTAGGCCGCAAGATAGTCCTCGCTGGTCCATCCCTCGGGCAGCTCGTTGGGATAGAAGCCCTCGGTGACCCAGCCGACGTCATAGGGATCGTCGTCCTCCTGCACGCCGTTGTAGAGCATGTAGGCGATGACGCTGTAGGTCTTGTCGGGGTTCGGGCCGGCGCCGATCAGGTCGAGCAGCTTGTCGCCCGCGTCGTCGTACTCCCCGTCGTCCTGGGCGGTCTTGGTGTAGAGGACGATGTAGTCCGTCGTCTCGGCGTCGTAGACCGTCTGGGGGACGTCGTCGTAGAATTCGTCGTCCGAGAGCTGGGTGATCTCGCCGAAGGTCTCGCTCGCCTTGTCGAACTCCACGGAGAAGATGTCGAACAGGCTCATGACCCGGGCGGGATCGTCCTCCATGGCCTCCTGCACATCGTAGGGAGAGGGCTCCACGCCGAGCTTTTCGGTGAGCTCCGCGGTAAACTCCGCCTTCAGGGCCGCATACTTCTCATCCGAGATGGAGGCCCAGGAGAGGATGATCCTGTCGCCGGCGTCCGCCAGGTTGGGTCTGCTGTCGGCGGTGGCGTCGTTCTGCACGGTCTGCGGGTCGGTCCAGGTGTCGCTGTTCGCGTCATAGACCGTCCATTTCAGCGTGGCCGCCATCATGGTGTCGCGGCTGACGGTGTCGTCCAGGAAGACCATCAGGAACTTGTTGCTGCCGATGGAGATGATCTTGCTGTTGGGCTGGGCGTAGGCGTCAGTGACGAGGTCCGCGGTGTTCACGGGGCTGTAGGCCGCCATGAGCTCGCCGTCCGCGGCCACCCACCGGGAGTTCACATGGGGATTGGTGCGGTAGCCGATGCCGACGCCGGAATCATCCGCGCTCGTGGCGTTGATGATCGTGCCGACGATGCCGCCCTGCTTGTTCATCTCGATGTAGTTTGCGGTGGGCCAGTCGATGATTTTGTGGTCGCGGGCCCACTCCTTGAGCGCGGAGGTCTGCTCCTTGATGATGCTCTTATCCTCGGGGTAGGAATCCACGAGCGCCGCCAGCGCGTCGCACTTTTCAACGGCGGTCTGCCGGTCGGCCTCGGTGCCGTGGTTGCGCTCCACGCCCGTCAGCACACAACTGATGCACTTGTTGGCGCGCCGGACCTCCTGGAAGTACAGCAGGTAGCCGGAGCCCACGGGCAGGGGCCAGGAGGCGGAGTAAACGGGGATGGAGGTGACGATCAGGTCGATGGTGCCGGAGAAGCC
>Ga0310690_10007172_pt1 | contig 14433 bp, 10 predicted proteins | sample AusTroGonzalo_MG_2_FD_207661 | JGI IMG/M metagenome (GOLD analysis project Ga0310690, IMG submission 207661) | Bovine rumen microbial communities from tropical cattle in Woodstock, Queensland, Australia - Gonzalo_04 (v2) (version 2) | ecosystem: Host-associated > Mammals > Digestive system >...
AAGGACATCATCAAGGTGGACGCCGACATCCCGGTGAACATCGACGTCATCGGCTATATCGACCCCGGCGCCACCGTCAATATCATCAAGGACGGCGTTCGTGCGGACAAGCTGAACCTTCAGCTCCCCTCGATCCTGACCAATGTCATTTTCTGCAAGAATCCCCGCTGCATCACCACCACCGAGCAGGAGCTTGACCACGTCTTTAAGCTGACCGATAAAGAGAATAAAGTATACCGATGCGTTTATTGTGAAACGAAGGCCGAAAGGAGTATTTAGTCATGGCTACCTTTATTAATGAACCTGCCCATACCTTTAACGAATATCTGCTGATCCCGGGCTACTCGTCCTCCGAGTGCGTTCCCGCGAACGTCACCTTAAAGACGCCGCTCGTCAAATATCATAAGGGCGAAGAATCCGCCATCACCATGAACATCCCGCTGGTATCCGCCATTATGCAGGCGGTTTCCGGCGACCGCCTCGCCGTTGCCCTCGCAAAGGAGGGCGGCGTGAGCTTCATCTACGGCTCCCAGAGCATCGAGGATGAGGCAGCCATGGTGCGCCGCGCCAAGAGCTACAAGGCCGGCTTCGTCAAGAGCGACAGCAACATCCGCCCCGAAGCGACGCTCAGGGACGTTATCGCCCTGACCGAGCGCACCGGTCACTCCACCCTCGCCGTCACCGAGGACGGCACCTCGGATGGCAGGCTTCTCGGCGTGGTCACCAGCCGCGACTACCGTATCAGCCGCATGAGCATGGACGAGAAGGTATCCTCCTTCATGACCCCGTTCGATAAGCTGATCTATGCCTATGAGGGCACCACCCTCTCTGAGGCGAACGACATCATCTGGGACCATAAGCTCAACTCCCTTCCCGTCATCACGAAGGACGGTAAGTTCCTCTACTTCGTGTTCCGCAAGGACTACGACAGCCATAAGGCAAATCCCGACGAGCTGCTCGACAGCCACAAGCGCTACATCGTCGGCGCCGGTATCAATACCCGCGACTATGCCGAGCGCGTACCCGCCCTGATCGAGGCGGGCGCAGACGTGCTGTGTATCGACTCCTCCGAGGGCTTCTCGGAGTGGCAGAAGCTGACGATCGACTGGATCCGCGCGCATTACGGCGACAGCGTGAAGGTCGGCGCGGGCAACGTCGTCGACGCCGAGGGCTTCCGCTTTCTCGCCGACAGCGGCGCCGACTTCGTCAAGGTCGGTATCGGAGGCGGCTCCATCTGCATCACCCGCGAGACCAAGGGCATCGGCCGCGGCCAGGCGACCGCGCTGATCGAGGTCTGTGCCGAAAGAGACAAGTATTTTGAAGAGACCGGCGTATACATCCCCGTCTGTTCCGATGGCGGCATTGTCTACGATCACCATATCACCTTAGCGCTCGCGATGGGCGCGGACTTTATCATGCTGGGGCGCTACTTTGCCCGCTTCGATGAGAGCCCGTCCAACAAGGTGAGCATCAACGGCACTTATTATAAAGAGTACTGGGGCGAGGGCTCTCAGCGAGCCCGCAACTGGCAGCGCTACGACCTCGGCGGCGATAAGAAGCTCAGCTTTGAAGAGGGCGTTGATTCGCTCGTGCCCTATGCCGGACCGCTGAAGGACAACGTCGCTCTGTCGCTGTCCAAGGTCAAGTCCACCATGTGCAACTGCGGTGCGCTGACTATCCGCGAGCTGCAGCAGAAGGCGAAGCTCACCCTCGTGTCCGCGACCTCGATCGTCGAGGGCGGCGCACATGACGTGATCCAGAAGGACAAGAGCTCGGCGATGAAGTGATTCAGGCTCCCTTTACCAAAGGGAGGCGGATGGGAGGAACATATGAAAAAAATCGCATTGATCATGGGCTCGGACAGCGATCTGCCGATCGTCAAGAAGGCGGCGGATATGCTGAGCGCTCTCGAGATACCCTATGAGGCGCATATCTACTCGGCGCACCGCACGCCTGAACAGGCGCGTGATTTCGCCCTGAACGCCCGCGCGAATGGCTTCGGCGCGATCATCGCCTTTGCCGGTATGGCGGCGCACCTTGCCGGAGCGCTGGCAGCGAACACCACCCTGCCGGTGATCGGCGTACCCTGTAAGGGCGGCGCGATGGACGGCATGGATGCTCTGCTCTCTACCGTCCAGATGCCCTCCGGTATCCCTGTCGCGACCGTTGCCCTGAACGGCGGTGCAAACGCTGCGTTATTGGCGGCGCAGATCCTCGCTGTCGAGGACGCGCAGCTCGCCGTGAGACTGGATGCGAAGCGTCAGTCCGACGCCGAAGCGGTGCTCGCGAAGGACGCGGGAGTTGTTTCAGGCTCCCTTTGGTAAAGGGAGCTGTCACAGACCTTCGAGGGCTGTGACTGAGGGATTGTATAAATGGAGCAAAGCGACCAACCTATTATATATAGGTTTCTTCCTGCGGTCGATCAATGATGCAATCCCTCCGACCTTGCCCGACAAGCGTGTCGGGCAAGCCCGCCTCCCTTTACCAAAGGGAGGCTATAAGGAGGTATATGAACTATGGGAGGTTTTTTCGGGATAGCCTCGCGTGAGGACTGCATGATGGATGTATTCTTCGGCGTCGACTATCATTCACACCTCGGAACCCGCCGCGGAGGTCTTGCGGCGTATGATAAAGAGATCGGCTTACAGCGCAAGATCCATAATATCGAGAACGCGCCCTTCCGCACGAAGTTTGAGAACATCTTTGACGAGATGAGCGGCACCTCGGCGATCGGCGTGATCTCCGACAGCGATCCCCAGCCGATGCTGATCCGATCGCATCTGGGCACTTACGCGATCTGCAATATCGGCATCATCAACAATGCCGACGAGCTGATCAACAGGTATCTGACCCGTTCCGGCGGTCACTTCGACGCGATGACCGGCGGACGCATCAACTCCACCGAGCTGCTCGCTGCCCTGATCGACCAGAAGGAGGACTTCTCTGAGGGCATCAAATTCGCCCAGGACGTCATCGAAGGCACCGCTTCCATTCTGATTCTGTGTGAGGACGGCTCTCTCGTCGCCGCACGTGATAAGGTCGGCCGTCTGCCCGTGGTGGTCGGACGCTGTGAGAGCGGCTATGCCGTATCCTTTGAGAGCTTCGCGTATCAGAAGCTCGGCTATGAGGATTACGCAGAGCTCGGTCCCGGCGAGATCGTCGCCATCACGCCCGACAGCTATACCGTCTTGCGGCAGCCGCTGCAGAAGAAGCGCATCTGCTCCTTCTTATGGAGCTACTACGGCTATCCGACCTCGACCTATGAGGGACTGAACGTAGAGGCGATGCGCTACCGCAACGGCAGGCTCATGGCGGATCATGACCGAGAGAACCTCGGCGACCTCGACATCGACTATGTCGGCGGCGTTCCGGACAGCGGCACGCCCCACGCCATCGGTTATGCGAACCGCAGCGGCAAGCCCTTTGCCCGCGCGTTCATCAAGTATACGCCCACCTGGTCACGCTCCTTCATGCCGACCAGACAGTCCGACCGCAACAAGATCGCCAAGATGAAGCAGATCCCCGTCTATGATCTCATCAAGGATAAAAACCTGCTCTTCGTCGACGACAGCATCGTCCGCGGCACCCAGCTCCGCGAGACGGTCGAATTCCTCTATGAGAACGGCGCAAAGAGTGTGCATATGCGCTCGGCATGTCCGCCGATCATGTACGGCTGTAAATACCTGAACTTTTCGCGTTCCACCTCCGATATGGAGCTGATCGCCCGCCGCGTGATCATGGAGCTCGAGGGGGAAGAGGGCTTTGACCACATCCGGGAGTATTCCGACGGCTCCACCGAGCGCGGTAAGCGCCTTCGGGAGACCATCTGTCAGAAGCTGAATTTTGCCTCGCTGGACTTCCAGTCTCTCGACGGGATCGTAGAGGCGATCGGCATGGATAAATGCGACCTGTGCACCTACTGCTGGGACGGGGAGGAATAACTATGATACAGAACTCAAGATCCGACGCCTACGCGGCGGCAGGAGTAGATATTACCGCGGGCTATCAGGCGGTAGAGTTGATGAAGCGCCACATCGCCCGCACCGTGATCCCGGGCGTATGCTCGGATGTCGGCGGCTTCGGCGGCCTGTTTGAGCTGGACATGACCGGGATCAAGCGGCCCGTGCTGGTCAGCGGCACCGACGGCGTGGGGACAAAGCTCAAGCTCGCCTTCCTCATGGATCGCCCCAACACCGTCGGTATCGACTGCGTCGCCATGTGCGTCAACGACATCGTCTGCACGGGCGCGAAGCCCCTGTTCTTCCTCGACTATATCGCCTGCGGCAAGAACATCCCCGAGCGGATCGCCGCGATCGTCGAGGGTGTAGCCGAGGGCTGTGTACAGGCGGGAGCCGCTCTGATCGGCGGCGAGACTGCCGAGATGCCGGGCTTTTATCCCGAGGATGAATACGACCTCGCGGGTTACAGCACAGGCGTCGTGGATAAGGATAAGATCATCGACAACAAGACGATGCAGGAGGGTGACGTCATCATCGCCCTGCCCTCCTCCGGCGTGCATTCTAACGGCTTCTCACTGGTGCGCAAGGTCTTTGACATCGAGCATACCGACCTGAAAGCGCCCGTTGAGGCGCTGGGCGGCGCAAGTCTCGGTGATACCCTGCTCACCCCGACGAAGATATACGTCAAGCCGATCCTCTCCCTGCTCGAGCAGGTGCAGGTGAAGGGGATCTCCCATATCACCGGAGGCGGCTTCTATGAGAATATCCCGCGCTCCGTCCCCGACGGTATGTGCGCGAGGATCGATAAGAACGCCGTACGTGTCCTGCCGATCTTCCAGCTGATTCAGCAGCAGGGCGGCGTCAGCGAGCACGATATGTTCAATACCTTCAACATGGGCGTCGGCATGAGCGTCGTCGTCCCCGCCGACGCGGTCGAGAAGGCGCTCGAGATCCTGCATGACTGCGGCGAGGACGCCTATGTCATCGGCACCGTCATCAAAGCAGAGGAGAAGATACAGCTATGCTGAGAGATAAGGCGCGCATCGCCGTGCTGGTCTCCGGCGGCGGCACAAATCTGCAGGCGATCCTCGATGCGCAGTCGAGCGGCGTGATCCGCAGCGGAGAGGTCGTGCTGGTGATCTCCGATCACCGCGACGCTTTTGCTCTCACCCGCGCCGCGAAGGCAGGCATCGAGTCGCTGACGATCACAAAGAAGGATTCAGGCTCACAGGAGGCGTTCGAAGCCGCTCTCCTGCACGCGCTCACGGCGCACGCGATCGAACTGATCGTTCTCGCGGGCTTTCTGTCGATCCTGTCGGCGGACTTCACGGCACGCTATCCGAAGCGGATCCTCAACGTTCACCCGGCGCTGATCCCTTCCTTCTGCGGTAAGGGATATTACGGACTCAAGGTTCACGAGGCGGCGCTGAAGAAGGGCGTGAAGGTCACCGGCGCCACCGTTCACTATGTCAACGAGATACCCGACGGCGGCGAGATCATCGCCCAGAAGGCGGTCGATGTGCTGGACGGCGATACCCCGCAGACCTTACAGCGCCGCGTGATGGAGCAGGCGGAATGGATCATCCTGCCCGAAGCGGTCGAGAAGGTTTGTACAACAATACTGTAGGGGAGGGTCTTGACCCTCCCGATTGAAAGCCAAAATGGTTTTCAACTGAAGATAGAACCAGCGTAATCGAACCAATGGCACTTGTCGCGTGACATGCCCGTTGCGCGAACGGGCGGGTGAGACCTGCCCCTACACGGTCTGATGCTTTTGATAAAGGAGATAGATAACATGGACGTTTATGAGATTCACGACATCGCCGCGCTGCTGGAGGGCAACACCTACCCCGGCCGCGGTATCGTCATCGGCAAGACGCCCGACGGCAAAAAGGCCGCCGCCGCGTACTTCATCATGGGGCGCAGCGCCAACAGCCGCAACCGCATCTTCACCGAGCGTGACGGCGCGGTATATACCGAGCCCTTCGATGCATCTAAGGTAGAGGATCCGTCGCTGATCATTTACGCCGCGATCCGTGCTTATGAAAACAACCTGATCGTCACCAACGGTGACCAGACCGATACCGTCTATGACGGACTCAAGAGCGGAATCGGCTTTTATCAGGCGCTCTCTACCCGTGCGTTTGAGCCCGACGCGCCGAATTTCACCCCGCGCATCAGCGGCATGCTGACCTTTGATGAGGGTGACTTCACCTATCGTATGAGCATCCTCAAGTCTGTTGATCCCGAGGGCAGCGCCTGTGCGCGCTATGGCTTCGACTATCCGGCGCAGGCGGGTCTGGGACACTTCATCCACACCTATGTCTGTGACGGTGATCCGATCCCGACCTTTCAGGGGGAGCCGGAGCGCGTCGCTGTTCCGGACAGCATCGACGAGCTGACCGAGAAGCTGTGGAACGCCCTCGACGCGGATAACAAAATCTCGCTCTATGTCCGCTATATCGACCTTAACACCGGTGACGAAGAGAACCGGCTGATCAATAAGAACGCTTAACTGTAGGGGCGGGTCTTGACCCGCCCGAGTAAATGATTTTTACCTTGTATATAAAGCTAAGGCGGAAATGATACAAGGGATTTTCACCATATTTGAATAAGTAATAATCGCCGTCGTTTAACGGCGAACGGGCGGGTCGAGACCCGCCACTACATGAAACGGAGAAAACGATGAAAGAATTTGAACTGAAATACGGCTGTAATCCGAACCAGAAACCCGCGAAAATCTATATGCATGACGGCTCCGACCTGCCGATCACGATCCTCAACGGCCGCCCGGGTTATATCAACTTCCTCGACGCGTTCAATTCATGGCAGCTCGTTAAGGAGCTCAAGGAGGCGCTGGGCTTACCCGCCGTGACCTCCTTCAAGCACGTCAGCCCAACCTCCGCGGCGGTAGGCATCCCGCTGTCCGACAGGCTCAAGAAGGCCTGCTTCGTCGATGACATCGAGGAGCTGGACGACAGCCCGCTCGCCTGCGCATATGCCCGCGCCCGCGGTACCGACCGCATGTGCTCCTTCGGCGACTGGGTCGCGCTGTCCGACGTCTGCGACGTCACGACCGCGAAGATGATCGCCCGCGAGGTATCCGACGGCATCATCGCCCCCGGCTATGCGCCCGAGGCGCTGGAGATCCTGAAGTCTAAGCGCAAGGGCGGCTACAACATCGTGCAGATCGACCCTGCCTATACCCCCGATCCCGTAGAGCGAAAGCAGGTCTTTGGCGTCACCTTCGAGCAGGGGCGCAATAACTTCACCATCAACCGCGAGCTGCTCAGTAATATCGTCACAAAGAATAAGGAGCTGCCCGACTCCGCCGCGCGCGACCTGATCATCGCGCTGATCACGCTGAAGTATACGCAGTCCAATTCCGTCTGCTACGCCGTGGACGGTCAGGCGATCGGCGTGGGTGCAGGACAGCAGAGCCGCATCCACTGCACCCGCCTTGCCGGCACAAAGGCGGACACATGGTTCCTCCGTCAGGCAGATCAGGTGCTGAACCTCCCCTTCCGTGACGACATCCGCCGTCCCGACCGCGATAACGTGATCGACGGCTATATCAACCGCAATGAAGAGGACGTCACCGCCGACGGTGTATGGCAGCGCTACTTTACCGAGCAGCCCGCGCCTTTCACCGACGAGCAGCAGCGCGCCTATCTGGATACCTGTGAGAACGTCGCCCTCGGATCGGACGCATTCTTCCCCTTCTTCGACAACATCGAACGCGCCCATAAGAGCGGCGTGAAGTATATCGCCGAGCCCGGCGGCTCGATCCGCGACGACGCTGTCATCGCTTGCTGTGATAAGTACGGCATGACTATGGCGTTCACCGGAATGCGGCTGTTCCACCACTGAAAGCCTTCCCCTTGAGGGGAAGGGGGACCGCTTGCGGTGGATGAGGTGTCTGCCGCAGAGTTTGAATAGAGAATCATTATCGACGTGAGGTGCATCAAAACACCTCATCCGACCAATTCGCCGTGCAGGCGAATTGTCCATCTTCCCCTCAAGGGGAAGGCTATTGGAGGGTACATATGAAAATCATGGTAGTCGGCGGCGGCGGCCGCGAGCACGCCATTATCAAGAAGCTGAAAGAGAATACCGGGATCGAGCAGATCTATGCCCTGCCCGGCAACGGCGGCATCGCCGCAGACGCCGTTTGCGTGCCGATCGGCGCGACAGACATCGACGCCATCGTGACCTTCGCGTATGAGAACGCGATCGACTACGCCGTCGTCGCGCCCGATGATCCGCTGGTGCTCGGCTGTGTGGACGCGCTCGAGGCGCACGGGATCCCCTGCTTCGGTCCGCGTGCGAACGCCGCGATCATCGAAGGCTCCAAGGTCTTTTCTAAGAATCTCATGAAGAAATACGGCATCCCCACCGCGGCATACGAGGTTTTTGACGACGCCGAAGCGGCGCTGGCATATGTACAGACCGCGCCGATCCCCACCGTCATCAAGGCGGACGGCTTAGCGCTCGGCAAGGGCGTTATCATTGCCTCCACCCGTGAAGAGGCAAAGGACGCCGTTATCTCCGTCATGAAAGATAAGCAGTTCGGCAAAAGCGGCGATCAGATCGTCATCGAAGAGTTCTTAGAGGGTCCCGAGGTGTCCGTCCTGAGTTTTACCGACGGCGAGACCGTGGTGCCGATGATCTCTTCGATGGATCATAAGCGCGCGCTCGACGGCGACGCCGGTCTGAATACCGGCGGCATGGGAACCGTCGCGCCGAACCCGTATTATACCCCTGCGGTTGCCGAGCAGTGTATGAATACCATCTTCCTGCCCACCATCCGCGCGATGAAGGCCGAGGGCAGACCCTTCAAGGGCTGTCTGTACTTCGGTCTGATGATCACCAAGGACGGTCCCAAGGTCATCGAGTATAACTGCCGCTTCGGCGATCCCGAGACACAGGTCGTCCTGCCGCTGCTGCAGTCCGATCTGTTCACGGTCATGCGGGCGGTCACGGACGGCAGACTCAGCGATACGTCCGTCAGATTCTCGGACAAGCACGCCGCGTGCGTCATCATGGCGAGCGAGGGCTATCCCGTCAGCTATGACAAGGGCTATGAGATCATCATACCCGACGAGATCGCCGATCATGTCTATGTCGCCGGCGCAAAGCTGGAGGACGGTAAGCTCCTGACCTCCGGCGGCCGTGTGCTGGGCGTGACGGCGGTGTCCGATACGCTCAGCGATGCGATTGCATCGTCTTATCAAATGGTAGAACAGATCCACTTCGACAACGCTTTCTATCGTCACGACATCGGCAAGAGAGCGATGGATGCCGCAAAGGATTGATTGTTTGAGCGGGCGGGATATGTGTATCTCCCCACTGATATACGGAACAGATTTGACCATGGAGGATCATATGGTTTACAGGATTTTTGTAGAAAAGCGCGAGGGACTCCGGAATGAAGCGAAGGCTCTCCTGTCCGACATCAACCACCTGCTGTCGATCACGTCCCTGACCGACCTGCGCGTCATCAACCGCTACGACGTAGAGAATATCGACAGGGAGCTTTTTGATTACGCGGTCGGCACGGTCTTTTCCGAGCCGCAGCTGGATGTCGCGTGTGAATCGCTCCATACCGAGGGCGCATATGTCTTTGCAGTAGAATATCTGCCCGGTCAGTTTGACCAGCGCGCGGACTCCGCAGCTCAGTGTATCCAGATCATCTCGCAGGGAGAGCGTCCGACAGTGTGCTCGGCTAAGGTATACGCCCTCTACGGCAACCTGAACGAAGCCGAGATCGCCGAGATCAAGAAATACGTCATCAACCCGGTGGAGGCGCGTGAGGCGTCTCTTGCGCTGCCCGATACCCTCGCGGCGCAGTTTGCATCGCCCGAAAAGATCAAGATTCTCTGCGACTTCAGAGAGCTGGACGATGCGGGTCTGAGCGCCGTGATCGCCGGGATGGGTCTCGCGATGGATCTGGACGATATTCGCTTCTGTCAGCAGTATTTTATCAGCGAGCAGAGAGACCCCACCGTCACCGAGATCCGCATGATCGACACCTACTGGTCGGATCACTGCCGTCATACCACCTTCCTGACCGTGATCGACAGCGTGCGCTTCGAGGATGAGCTCCTGCAGAAGACCTATGACGAATATCTCGCCGTGCGTGAGCAGCTCGGTCGGACAAAGCCCGTCTGTCTGATGGATCTTGCCACCGTCGCTGTGAAGTATCTCAAGGAGAACGGCGAACTGAATAAGCTGGATGAGAGCGAAGAGATCAACGCCTGCACCGTCAAGATCGAGGTCGATGTTGACGGCGAGACCCAGCCGTGGCTCCTGCTCTTTAAAAATGAGACCCATAATCACCCCACGGAGATCGAGCCCTTCGGCGGCGCGGCGACCTGTATCGGCGGCGCGATCCGTGATCCGCTCTCCGGACGCGCCTATGTCTACGGCGCGATGCGTGTGACCGGCGCGGCGGATCCCACCGTCCCCGTGTCACAGACCATCCCCGGCAAGCTCCCCCAGCGCAAGATCGTCACCACCGCGGCGGCGGGCTACAGCTCCTACGGCAACCAGATCGGTCTGGCGACCGGCATCGTGGACGAGCTGTATCACCCCGGCTATGCCGCAAAGCGCATGGAGATCGGCGCCGTCATCGCGGCGGCTCCCGCCGAGAATGTCCGCCGCGAAGTACCCGCTCCCGGCGATGTAGTCATCCTCGTGGGCGGTGCGACGGGTCGCGACGGGATCGGCGGCGCGACAGGCTCCTCCAAGGCGCACAACGCGCATTCGGTAGAGATCTGCGGCGCAGAGGTACAGAAGGGCAACGCGCCCGAGGAGCGCAAGCTCCAGCGTCTGTTCCGCAAGAAAGAGGCGACCCGCCTGATCAAGCGCTGCAACGACTTCGGCGCCGGGGGCGTATCGGTCGCGATCGGCGAGCTGGCCGACGGCCTGGACATCGACCTGAACGCCGTGCCCAAGAAGTATTGGGGTCTTGACGGCACCGAGCTGGCGATCTCCGAGTCGCAGGAGCGCATGGCGGTCGTCGTAGAACCCGAGGATGCAGAAGAGTTCCTGCGGATCGCCGGTGATGAGAACCTCACCGCCTGTCCCGTAGCGGTCGTGAAGGCCGAACCCCGTCTGACCATGATGTGGAACGGCGACAGGATCGTTGACGTCAGCCGCACCTTCCTGAATACCAACGGCGCTGATAAGCATATCAGCATCACTCCCGCCGCTCCCGAGAGCTATGCGAAAGCGATCGAAGGCGGCTTTGCCGAGAATATGAGGCGCATCGCCTGTGACCTGAATATCTGCTCGAAGCGCGGTCTGTCCGAGCGCTTCGACTCCACCATCGGCGCGGGTACCGTACTCATGCCCTTCGGCGGCAGGCACCAGCTTACCCCGATCCAGGCGATGGTACAGAAGGTCTCCGTCGAGCGCGGTCACACCGATACCGTCTCGCTGATGGCGTGGGGCTATAACCCCCTGATCGCCGAGAAGAGCCCTTACCACAGCGCTTACCTCGCGGTGATCGAATCTGTCAGCAAGCTGATCGCCTCCGGCGCATCCTTTGAGGACGTCTATCTGACCTTCCAGGAATATTTTGAGAAGCCCGGTACAGACGGCAGACGCTGGGGAAAGCCTCTCGCCGCCCTGCTCGGCGCATTCAAGGCGCAGATGAACCTGCGCATCGCCTCCATCGGCGGCAAGGACAGCATGAGCGGATCCTTTGAGGATCTCGACGTGCCTCCGACGCTGGTGTCCTTCGCGGTCACCGCCGATCAGGCGGAGCATATCCTCTCTCCCGAGTTCAAGGCGGCGGGGCATAAGGTCGTTTTGCTGGCGCCCGACTATGATGCGGACGGTCTGCCTCATACCGATTCTCTCTTAAACATATATAAAAAGGTTACCTCCCTTATGCGAGAGGGCAAGGTATACGCCGCCTATACGCCTACTCTCGGCGGTATTGCCGAGGCGGTGATGAAGATGTCTTTCGGCAACGGCTTCGGTTTCTGCTTCGATCCGATCGGCATGGACGAGCTGTTCGGCTACTGCTACGGCGCGTTTATCCTTGAGACAGACGCTGCGATCGAGGACGCTCTTACCCTCGGTACTGTCACCGACGACGGCATGTTTACCTGTGGTGACGAGGCTGTCTCCGCAGGGAGCATCCTCAAGGCGTATGAGGATAAGCTCGAGGGCGTATATGCCTGCAACATCCCCGACGCTCCGTCACCGATCGAGACTTTCAGCTATGTACAAGAGAACAGAGAGCGCAAGTCTCCCGCGATCCGCGTCGCGAAGCCTCGTGTGCTGATCCCTGCCTTCCCGGGCACGAACTGCGAGTACGATTCCGCCAAGGCTGTTGCCGACGCAGGGGCCGATCCGCAGATCATCGTCATTCATAACCTGACCGCCTCCTGCATTCAGCGCAGCGTGGAGCAGTTCGCCCGCGCGCTGAGGGAAGCGCAGATCGTCTTTATCCCCGGCGGCTTCTCGGGCGGCGACGAGCCCGACGGCTCGGGCAAGTTCATCACAGCCTTCTTCCGCAACGCCGCGATCAAGGAGGGCGTCGCCGACCTGCTGGATCGCCGCGACGGCCTGATGTGCGGCATCTGTAACGGCTTCCAGGCCTTGATCAAGCTGGGATTGGTGCCGTACGGCAGGATCATCGACACAGATGAGAATTGCCCCACCCTGACCTACAACACCATCGCCCGCCATCAGAGCCGCATCGTGCGCACGCGCGTAGCGAGCAACATGAGCCCGTGGCTGAGCCTGACGAACGTCGGCGACGTCTACAGCGTGCCGATCTCACACGGAGAGGGACGCTTCCTCGCCTCGGACGAGCTGATCCGACAGCTCGCCGCGAACGGCCAGATCGCGACCCAGTATGTCGACCTTGACGGTATCGCGACGACAGACGTGCATTATAATCCCAACAATTCCTGCTATGCCATCGAGGGCATCACCTCGCCCGACGGCCGCGTCTTCGGCAAGATGGGTCACAGCGAGCGCATAGGGAAGGGGCTGTATAAGAACGTCCCCGGCGCATATGACATCCGCATGTTCGAGGCAGCGGTCAAATACTTTAAACAATGAAGAACTAAGCAGTAAGAAATAAGAAATAAGAACTGTAGGCGGGCGGCAAAGCGTTGCTCCAGCCTACGGACGATTCAGCCTGTAGATGATCTGCAACACGAGCCCTCCTTGCGTAAAGGAGGGTGGTTCGGCTTGCCGAACCGGGAGGGTCGACACGGTATGAACGAATGTCATATCATAAACTGGATTCGTTTGATGCAGGGAGACCCCTCAGGCTCTGTTTGGAGCCGGCTCCCCATCAAACGGGCGGATACGCTTGTGTCCGGATGCAATAACACCACTAAATATTGTATACTTGTGAAATATGCACAAAAACTTACCTGAAATTTCGTCATAATTTCTACAACAGATTTTTCCTTCATTTCGTTGCATTTTCGGGGGTAATATAGTATAATCCATCTTGCGTGACTGCACAAGATATGCGATGAAGCGGGAGGTTGCAACGCGAGAGCGTTGGTTTTTCCGTGGAGTATGTCCGATTTTAAACCGGGCGAAAGAATAGTTTGAGCTGACTGCGGCATTGGGGTTGCTATGCCGTCCTGCGCTCACTCCGCTTCCGGTTGCCGTTTTGCGGCTATCGGCTTTTTTAACGGAGGGGCAAGGAACACCCGGACGAGTGTTAGAAAGTTCGCTGAGATTTTCGTACCACCCAAAACTTTTTAGGAGGCGAAGATATGGCAGTCAAGGAAAAAATCAGGATAAGAATCAAGGGCTATGATCACCAGCTGGTGGATCAGTCCGCAGAGAGAATCGTCGCTACTGCGAAGCGTACCGGCGCGAGAGTTTCGGGTCCCGTCCCGCTCCCGACCGAGAAGCAGGTCGTGACCATCCTGCGCGCTGTTCATAAGTATAAGGACAGCCGCGAGCAGTTCGAGATGAGAACTCACAAGCGTCTTATCGACATCTTAAGACCGTCCAACAAGACAGTCGAGGCTCTCACGAGCTTAGAGCTCCCTGCCGGCGTTGAAATCGAGATTAAGTTATAATCATCGGTTTTAACCTACCACGCAGACAGGGTCATGTCCGAGAGATCGGACCAATAACCTATAAGGAGGATATAAAGAAATGCAAAAAGCATTAATCGGCAAGAAGGTCGGCATGACGCAGATCTTCGACGAGAAGGGAAAGTTCGTTCCCGTAACCGTAGTCGAGGCGGGTCCCTGCGTCGTATCGCAGCTCAAGACCGTCGAGACTGATGGCTATACCGCCGTCCAGGTTGGTTTCGGCGATATTAAGCCCAAGCACGTTACCAAGCCTCTGCAGGGTCACTTCAAGAAGGCTGACGTAGCGCCTAAGAGAATTCTGAAGGAATTCCGCTTCGATGACTGCTCCGCTTACGAGCTGGGCCAGATCATCAAGGCAGACGTATTTGAAACAGGTGACAAGGTCGACG
>Ga0310690_10007173_pt1 | contig 14432 bp, 14 predicted proteins | sample AusTroGonzalo_MG_2_FD_207661 | JGI IMG/M metagenome (GOLD analysis project Ga0310690, IMG submission 207661) | Bovine rumen microbial communities from tropical cattle in Woodstock, Queensland, Australia - Gonzalo_04 (v2) (version 2) | ecosystem: Host-associated > Mammals > Digestive system >...
GGGAACTGCAAGCCCATCCTTGCGACTGCGTTTTGGTTGTTGGCGATGTGACCAGCTCGATGGCTTGCGCCATCGTGGCCAAGAAACTGAACACCCGGGTGGCGCATGTTGAGGCCGGTATCCGCAGCTGGGACATGACGATGCCCGAAGAAATCAACCGCATCGTTACCGACAGCCTTGCAGACTTTTTCTTCACCACTTCTGAGTTGGCAGGGGAAAACCTGCGCAACGTGGGCGTCCCGGACGAGAAGATCTTTTTTGTGGGCAATGTGATGATTGACACGCTGCTCAAAAACATGCCCCGCTTCCGTGCCCCTGAAGTTTATAGCAATTTGCAACTGGCTCCAAAGAAATATCTGGTCCTAACCCTGCATCGGCCGGCCAACGTGGATGAAGTTGAAAAGCTCAAACGGACGATGCAAGCAATCGTGGACAACGTTCGCGGCCTTCCTGTCGTGTTCCCAATCCATCCTCGTACCGCTTCCGTCTTCCGAAAGTATGGCATCGCGGCAGCCAACTTGAAGGTCATCGCGCCGCAAGGATATCTGGAGTTCAACTATTTGGTGCAGAACGCCCTGGCCGTGATCACGGACTCGGGTGGCATCACGGAAGAGACGACGGTCATGCACATTCCCTGTCTGACTTTGCGGGACAACACCGAGCGTCCGGAAACCTGCACAATCGGGACAAATTGCCTGGTCGGTACGGATCCCAATAAGATTGCTCCTGCCTTGGAACGCCTCTTTTCCGGTCAGTGGCCCCATGGCGATATCCCCGATCGCTGGGATGGCCATGCTGCTGAGCGGATCGTGGAGGTTCTGGCCGTGAAATAGTAGATTACAATGGCGGTCGCAATTATAGATCCACTGTCTAACGTACTCTATCAGAGTTTTTATATCCAGGCATTGTACGATACGTTTGGAAAACGCAACGTACGTTTTGAGAACAGTCCGTTCCTCGCTTTGTCGACTTCTGCCAGATGTGCGTGGGGGTGCCTTTGGGTTCTTCGTGACGGGATGTCCGAACGGCGTTTTTTCGTTGACGGCGGCGACACGACACAAATCAACAAGGAGATATATGACTGGTGTGACATATACGGAAAGGTAAATGCCAATTATGCCAGAACTCCCGGACAGGAAAAGCTTGTCTCATTGTGCCCTTCCTTCGCTGTTCGGTGCTGGAACCCAGCTGATACTGTGATACATGCTTTTGGTAATGCTATCAAATATCTTGTGGCCAAGAAGTTTGTCATGGATAAGTCACTCCAGAAGTATGTTGGGAGATACCGGCGTCTTTTGTTGCGCGCTCCATTATCAACAGTAGTCCCGGCGAAGAGTGAGGATAACTACATTTTTTCCTGTTCCACGCTGTGGTACAACAATGAATGGAACCAAAACGATGAGGGTGTGAACCTGCGGCGAGCGCATTTTATCCGCGCTTGCAAGTCTGTGTCAGGTATCCGTTTTGAGGGGGGCTTTGTGGATCAGCCTGGCCGGTCTTCCCGCCAGTTGTTTGAAGATTGTATGGCTGCGGGAGAATATCGTTACAAGGATTGGATTCGCAATACCCAGCATTCAGCTATTGTTTTCAATACACCCGCATTCTGGGATTGTCATGGCTGGAAACTTGGGGAATACCTGGCGATGGGGAAGGCTATCATTTCTACGCCTTTGTCCAACGACTTGCCGTGCCCGCTGGAACACGGGGCTAATATTCATTTTGTAGAGGACAACCCGGAATCCATTCAGGAAGGTGTCCGGTACTTGATGTCTCACCCGGAGTACAGACATCGATTGGAACAAGGAGCAGTTGAGTACTGGCAAAAGTGGGGGACGCCAGAGCGAGTGATGACCTTGCTGAAAGTGAAATGACGCCAAAAACGCATAAAAGTTTTGTTGTATATACCGTCCTCGTGGGGGGATATGACCAGGTTCTTCAACCACTTGTCATTGATGAGCGTTTTGATTATGTGATGTTTACGGATGTTGAAGGTGGGGAGGGCAATTTGGGTGTGTGGCAGGTAAGAAAGTTCGACTATTTTAATGAGGATAAAACTCGAATGTCCCGGTATCCAAAGATGCATCCAGAAGAACTGTTGCCTGGTTATGAAGCATCATTATATATAGATGCAAATATCCAGATAACTGGAGAGTGGGTATATGAGCGATTTATAGCATTGTATGAACAACGAGTGGAGTGGGGAGGGCGTTGGCTTTGTGATTCGTTATATGATCATGTATATTTCGTTCTGTTGGATGGCTTTGAGTCAAAATTGAGGTGTATTGCGTGGAGCCAACAATTGCGAAAGGAAGGGTTCCCTAAGAAATTCCTTGTTTATGAAAATAATGTGATTTTTCGACTTAATTCGAAAAATGTCTTAGATGCGAATCGGCTCTGGTGGGATTATTATACAAAGTATTCCCGTCGGGACCAGTGTACATTGCCATACGTTTTATGGCGACTCTCTGAATTGCATACAGATTTCTTTGTCCCTAAAGGTCAGAATACTTGGGATAATGGGTTATCTATTGTGGGCCATGGCAAGGGGTCAAATAAGATTCGATTTCCGTTTCACTCATATCCCGGGTATGTCCAGTTGCGTTTTATGAACACATATCTTGGCTGGGAACGACGGTTAAATGATATGTTTTATACATTGAGTTTTGGGAATAGAAACGTAGCAGTCTCCGTGATTACTTTGGTTAGTTGGTTCATTTTTCTGTTCTATGCTCCTGTTGTTTACTACAAGAAGTACTTTAGAAATAGATAGCTATGTCAACGGCTATAGAATTCAATCATGTAAGTAAGGAGTACCGTCTGGGTTTGGTTTCCACGCGGACGCTGAGCAATGATCTGAATCGGTGGTGGCAGATGACGGTTCTGCATAAAGAGGACCCGTATCTGAAAGTGGGTTCCGTAAACGACCGATCCAAGGCGGCAGATAGCGAGTTCGTCTGGGCGCTGAAAGATATTGATTTCAAAGTTGAGCAGGGCGATGTGGTCGGGATCATCGGGAAGAACGGGGCAGGGAAGAGCACTTTGTTGAAGATTCTTTCCCGGGTGACTGGACCAACAACTGGATCGGTCCGTGCTCGCGGCAAAATTGGTTCTCTGTTAGAAGTGGGAACGGGTTTTCATCCAGAGATGACAGGTCGTGAGAATATTTATATGAATGGAGCAATCTTAGGCATGACACGGCAGGAGATTTCCCGAAAGTTGGACGAGATTGTGGACTTCTCTGGATGTGAGAGATATATAGATACTCCCGTGAAGCGCTATTCCAGCGGCATGACGGTCCGTCTGGGCTTTGCCGTGGCGGCTTTTCTGGACCCGGAGATTCTTGTGGTGGACGAGGTGCTGGCCGTAGGTGACGCCGAGTTCCAGAAAAAGGCCATTGGGAAGATGCAGGATGTGAGTCGGGGAGAAGGGCGGACGGTTTTGTTTGTGAGTCACAATATGGCGAGTGTGAGGCAATTATGTAATTTGGGGATATTGCTTTGCAATGGTACCGTTGATGATATAGGTCAAACCGAGATGATTATTAATAAGTATCTAGGTGTTGATAAAATAGTTGATTATAATATCCCGTTGTCAAAAAGAAAGGATAGGGTTGGTAATGGTAGAGTTAAATTGAACGAAATCAGGTTGTTTAATCGGGATGGCAGCTGCGTTACAGATGTTTTTGTTGGTGATTATTTGAGAATGGAATTCCATTTGGACGTTCAAGATAATGTAGATTTGAGCTCAATAATTGTTGGCATTAAACTGATGGATAATTTTAATAATCCTTGTGTATTGTGGGCGTCAGATGAGATGACTCATGATTTTTCAACAATTAAGAACGGGGTTTTTAGCTTAGAAGTACCAGAGTTCAATGTTCGCCCGAATTGTTACAACTTGTATTTTCAATTGTCGATGGGCAGTACTTCTCCAAATGATTTTTGTGATGTCATTTATAACGCAACTAGAATAAATGTGATCAGTAATAGTTTCTTCGATAGAAGCATTTTATTGAAAGAAGGCAGAGATTATTCACCGTTGATAAAAGGAAGATTTGTTTAAATGATTAGTGAAAAATGAAAAATTGCGTAGGGCTAAAAAGATGTTGGAGAAAAATACGCCAGCGAGTTACCCAAATACTTTGTTCCGTTCCTCAAACAGTTGAAAATAATCATATAGATTGGCAGGGTAGTACGCATTATTGGGAGAATAGGTATTTACATGGAGGAAATTCAGGATCTGGTTCATACAATGATCTTGCTCTTTTTAAGGCAGAAATAATCAATAGATTTGTCAAGGAGAATAATGTTGGTTCTGTTATAGAATGGGGGTGTGGGGATGGCAATCAATTGCTATTTGCGGAGTATCCCGATTATATTGGTTTGGATGTTTCTGAAGAAGCAATACGGATTTGTTCGGAAAAGTTTTTCAACGATAAAAGCAAGAGGTTTATTCATATTGGTCAAGAAGGCGTTTTCAATCAAAAGGCTGACCTGGTACTTTCATTGGACGTTATTTATCATTTGATTGAGGATGACGTGTACGATACTTATATGAAGAGGCTTTTTTTGTCTTCTAACAGGTATGTGTGTATCTATTCATGTAATGATGATGATGATTTTCCAGCCGTTCATATAAAACATAGAAAGTTTACGGAGTGGATTGATAATAATGTTGGTGATCAGTGGAAGTTATTAAGTTATATAAAAAACAAATATCCATACAATCCTTCCGAGGAAACAAAGAGTTCATGGTCAGATTTTTATTTTTACGAACTCTTGAGGTGAAAGCCTTTTTCTAGGATTATTGAGCAATAAGCAATAGCTCGATTTATTTACGCAACGGCGCATGCCGTAGAAAATGAAACTGTTATATCTATACATTGATATATGGGACTTAAAAAATTTCTGATTAACTGGCTGCATCATGATCAAAACATTAGGAGAGAACTTGGGAAGTTAAGGTCTCAAGTCATCCTTTCTCAGACTTCTGCAATAGAAGCTATCAAAATAAACACAATCATTCGGAAGATCGATTATTTGAGAGAAAAGACTCTGTGTAGTAAAGAAGTTGGTGTTTCTTCGGATAAATACTGTTCAGAAGAAATCATAGTCTCTCTGACTAGTCATGGGGAGAGAATATATGATGTGTATTTGGCGATTGAGTCCATAATGCAAGGCAGTATCAAGCCTAATAGAATTCTTCTATGGCTTTCAGAAGACGAATTCGGGCAGGCTTTGTTGCCCCAAACGCTTCTTCTTCAAAAAGAAAGGGGTTTGGAAATTCGTTTCGGTAAGGATATCAAATCGTTTATGAAACTGGTGCCGACATTGGCAGAATATCCAAATGCGTGTATTGTAACAATTGATGATGATGCTATTTATGAATTTGATCTTCTTGAAAGACTAGTTCATGCCCATATAAAGTCTCCTGAAGCTATTTGCGCTTGTAGAGTGCATAAAATAAAACTGAAAGAAAATGGTCAGCCCGTGAGTTATTTAGATTGGGAGCAATGTGTGGATTCCTGCGATTCTTCCCCCTTCTGCTTTCCAACTGGGGTTGGAGGAACGCTTTATCCTGCGCATTGTTTATCCCAAGAGGTTTTTAACGAGAGTGTTTTTATGAGTCTATGTCCTTTTGCGGATGATGTTTGGTTTTATGCCATGGGTGTCATAAACAATACACCTTTTTTGAAAGTTAAAACGCCCAAGCCGAGAGGATATTATTATGAACTTCCTGCTGCTTTTACCAACGCCCTATTCATAAAGAACGAAGATTCCGAGGAATGCCGAAATGACAAGCAGATTGAGGCTGTTTTTAACAAATATCGGATACCAGATATTTTAAGAAGACCATGAGCCCCACCGTTTCAGTTGTTATTCCTACTTTCAATAGATCTAAAGTCATAAGACGTGCTATGGATAGCGTTGCGAAACAGTCTTATTCTGAATGGGAATGTATAATTGTTGACGATGGGTCTACGGATAATACCAAGCAAGTAGTCGAGGAATACATAAAGGACGACAACAGGTTTTCGTATCTTTGTAATCATAGAAATAAAGGGGCTCAAGGGGCGAGGAATGAAGGAATTGTTCACGCTAAAGGCGAGTGGATTCTTCTTTTTGATTCTGACGATTCCATGCATTCTGATTATTTAGAAAAAACCGGACCTTTACTAAAAATGAACGCCAACATTGTTTCATGTTTTGGCCGTATAGTAGAAGAAAAAACGGGAAAAGTGTTGGGGGTCATTGACAATATGAAGGAAGGCTTTGTGTTTGCTGATTTATTGAAAGGGGGATGCTATTTTACGTTTAATGCTTTTTTAGTCCGAAAGAAATGCTTGGAAGAAATAGGCCTTTTAGATGAGAACTGCCCCAGCCATCAGGAATTGGATACGCATTTGCGTTTGAGCTGTATGTATGATTATTGTGTGGTGCCTGAAGTCTTGTGGGATTATTATGTCGGCCGAGAGGATAGTATTTCATTTGACAAGTTTAAACATATTGAAGGGCAGCTATACATCAAGAAGAAATTTTTATTTGATTATCGTACAAAAGCATATCGTTCATTTTTGAATGAAATGCGTTCTTTATGGGAAATGTCGAGGGAAGTGCCAGATAATATGTCCTCTCTCAGAAGAGAAATGTTATGGATAGCTCCCGAACTGCCATTACTGCTGTTGAAAAGAAAACTGAAGAAATTATGGCAGAATTAATTTCCTTGCCCCGATTTCTCGATGAAAGGGGCAATCTTTCCTTCTTCGAGAACGGTAACCAGATTCCGTTCGACATCAAGCGGGTTCATTGGATTTTTGATGTTCCCGGCGGGGAAGAGCGGGGAGGGCTTGCTTATAAGGAAACTGAGGAATTCATTGTGGCCGTCTCCGGCAGTTTTGATGTCGTCGTGGATGACGGAGTTCACCGCGAGACTATCCGTCTGAACCGGTCGTACCAGGGCGTTTATGTTCCTCGGGGATATTGGCGGGCTGTCGAGAACTTCTCTACGAATGCCGTAGCCCTGATAGCGGCTTCCACTTTTTATGATCCGGATGATTCCATCCGGGATTATGACCAGTTTCTACAATACATCAACAGATGACATCATCCGTTCTGGACTGCCGCATTATTGAGTTGGATCGGCATCACAGCCCCCGGCAGGGGGATATATGTGTCGTGGAGAACGGGATTACCATTCCCTTCGACGTGAAGCGGGTCTATTGTATCTATGATGTGCCCAGTGGCGCGGAGCGGGGCGGGCATGCGCATAGGGATCTAAAGCAACTGATCGTGGCGCTGGGCGGCAGTTTTACAGTCGTCCTGGACGATGGCAGGGAAAAGCGTTCATTCTTTTTGAACCGGCCCGACAGGGCGCTGTATGTCGCTCCAGGCATTTGGCGTGTCCTCGGCGATTTTTCTTCCGGTTCGGTATGCATGGTTTTGGCCTCCGAGAAGTATGATGTTGAAGATTATTTGAGAAACTACGATGCTTTTTTAGATTATCGAAACAGCAATGGCTAATGTCATTAATTGATTTCGGAGAATGCTGCCAAAGAAAGACATTCAAACAGGTTTTACTGCCTTGAAAAAGAAAGCGCAGAATGCTTTTTCGCAGGGGCGGTATGCCCAAGCTGAACAATACATAAGGATCTGCTCCAACATAGGATGCCAGTTTAATCTTCAGTATGCAGATGACGATATTGAGTCATTACTCAGAAAGATTGCAGAGAAGACGATAATTAGAGAGGCATCATATGTATCAAAGGATGATTGCTGGACTTTCTATGATGATTTCTGTACGACCTATGTTTTAGGCCTTCAGTGGTTGGAGGCGCTGGCTTTGTCCGGGAAGAAAATATTGTATGTCACTACTCGAGATGTGAACGCCGAATCACGCCACAAGAATATTCTGGACAGGGTTACCAAATACGGGAATGTAAGGGTTGAGATTATACCCCCGGGAACTGTTTTTGAAAGAGCGCAAGCTGTTTATGATGCAATAACCGGACACCGTTCCTCCAAGCTCGTGATGCATAAAAAAGCAACGGGATCTATTATCGATTTGGTATCACCGGTGCTCCCCCGGGGTATAATCCGGTATGTTATCAATCTCATGGACCAAACCTTTTGGACTGGTGTTAGGTCCATGGATTATTGTCTTGAGTTTCGGCCTTTCGGCGCTTCCGTGTCCCTTCAGCGCCGTGGATTGAAGCGGGAGCAGTTATTGATGGTTCCTTTTTATCCGGCTGACGACGAGAATGAGTTTGCAGGATTCCCGTCTGTGTGCACAAAGGACAAGGTAGTCGTCTTTTCTGGGGGAGATTTCTATAAAACACTGGATGAGAATCGGATGTACTGGAAGTTAATCAGAAACATCTTGTATGAATATCCGCAGGTTGTCTTCCTTTTTGCTACAAAAAATAGTTATAAAGACGACAGTGACATAAGTAGTTTTGTCAAAGATAATCATTTAGAAGACAGGTTTATTTATATCAATTTCCGGCCTGATATTTATCAGGTATTTGCCCACTGTGACATTTATATGGGAACATCACCGACAAGTGGCTCATTAATGTCCCAACTGGCTGCCATAAATGCCAAACCTATTTTACAGTATTATGAACCCGGAACGCCTGACGACGAAACTGAACAGGCGATTTGCATTAATGAACATATCGATATCTCGTTTCAGGATGAAGATGGTTTTATGCATGAAGCAGGCAGATTGATTACGGATGAGCGATATCGTCAGAAGCAGGGAGAAAGGCTGCAGCGCGCCATGATGCAGCATGATCAGTTTAACGCATTGGTTTTGAAAACACTGGAGACAAATGTTACACAAATGCCGATTCATGATTATCCAATCAATTATACGGTTTTGGACGACAGGTGGCATTATTTGGAAAAAGCAGGATATGTCAATGCGTTGCCATACTTGTATGGCGCATTGGGCTGGAAAGACTGTCTTATGTATGCTCCTGTGTTGTACTTGAAGAGAATTCGTCGGCGGTTGAGTATCTGAGAGGATAGGTTTAATGACTACCAAACTTGTATATGTCCTGACTTGTGCTGATGATAAGCATTATATTGAACAGGCTTTGATGGCGGTTTATTCTGCTCGTCATTGGACCCCGGATGCGTATATCGTGTTGCTGGTGGATAACAGGACTGATAGTTTGTTGGAGGGGAAAAGATCTGAGATTCTCAAATATGTTTCTGAAAAGATTATTGTTCCTTTTGAAGACGATGCGCTTTCCCCGGCATATCGCTCTCGCTTTATCAAGACGTCGTTGAGGCAAAGAATAAGCGGAGATTTCCTTTTCATTGATTGTGACACGATAACAACCCGCAAGTTGGACTGTATTGATGATTTGACTTGCCAGGTGGGGGCGGTCCCTGATTCCCATTTGCGCGTGAATGAGTTTGGACTGTCTTTGCTGAGCGCGACCAAAGCCAATGTCCAGTCGATGGACATCGATTTGGAAAAGGAAGATTATTATTTCAGCAGTGGAGTGATGTATGTTAAAGATACAGGGGATACGCACAGGTTGTATGCACGATGGCACGCTCTGTGGCTTGCCGGAATTAAAAAGGGCGTTATTATTGATCAACCGTCTCTCGCTAAGGCCAACATTGAGATAGGGCATCTTATAAACAGAATGGATGACAGGTTTAACTGTGTGATGTATACGCAGCCTGTCTTCGCGAAGGACGCATTCATACTTCATTTCACTGCATATAGAAACCCGTCTTGGCTCTTTTCGGAACAAGTTTATCGGATTTTGCAGAATGAGGGTATCCCGGAATGGCTTCGAGCATATATCCTGAATCCACTTTCTACCTATATTCCTTTCCGATATACACTGTATAAATCGAATTTAAAGAACATTATGGCATTTGCTCATCAGATTGGGAAGAATGCCCGAATTTATGGCAAACAGGTTGATTCCTCATTCTCGGGTATGCAGTCTGCAAACAAGTGGCATAAACTGGCAAGAAAATTCTTCCGGGGAAAGTGTTATTTGTTTGGGGGAATCCTCTGCATTTTTCCTGCATGGATTAGCATGAGAATGCATCCTGCGAATCCTCCGCTTGCCAACATCTGCTCCAAATGATTCTTTATGGTAAGTTCCCACCGGAAACAGTTGTCTTATAAGGTTTACGGGCATTGTTATGCCTTGCCGGCGCGCCCTTTTACAGCGGAGGACGATACGCACGTCATAGGAGGAGGGCTGTGCTGCGATGGCGTCTGGATTACAGAGTCAGGCCTTTTCCCCAGTTCCCTGGCATCTTATGAGTTTGACCCGAGTCAGGCTGATTATGTTGACGACGATGTCGTGTTTATCGGGTGTATGTCTCCTGTCTGGGGACATGCCATCACGGATGGTTTGAAGCACTTGTGGTGGTTTCGAACGGAGGATTACCTGAATAATCATGCCGGTAAACGTTTATATTACTGGGGGCCAAAACCGCTGTCAGGAAATTTTCTTGAATTGGTCCGGTTGGCGGGAGTAGATATAAGTAAATTACATTATATTGACCATGTGATGCTTTTCCGGTCGGTAATTGTTCCTGACATAAGTTTCAACTACACGAAGGGATGGGCCTGTGAGGAGTATTTGGAGACCATTCATAGGATTATCTCAAATTCCAGGCCCACTACACGTATAGACGGTAGGAGGGGGGGGCAGAAAGTGTTCCTTTCAGAAAGGGACGGCCTCAGGACATGGGGCGTAAAGAGCATTGAAAAAGTGGCCCGCCGCGCAGGTTTCACGATTTACTATCCGGGCGAACATTCTTTACAGGAGCAGATATCGGTTTTCTGTTCGGCCTCGACGGTCATGTCATTCGAAAGCAGCATCGGACACAATACCGTTTTCTGTCGCCCCGGGACCCAGTTAATTATGCTGCGAAAGGCTAATTATGAGAATAAGTATCAGGCCATTATCAACGAACTGTGGGCTTTTGACGTTACCACTGTGGATGCGAACCTAAGTATGATGAATGATGACAGGTTTCCCTATGCGGGCCCTTTTTTCGTGTACCCCAATGAAGCGTTGTGCCAGGCAATAGGCCTTTCCCCCCAACTGCAGGAAGTTTGTCATTTTCCGAGAAAGATATTTAGGAAGTATTTCAGATGGATCTTGTGGGATGGCGAACGTTCATTGGCTCACAGACTGTCTTTCTCAGAACACGATACAGGGGTTCTCGCGCATGAAGTCACGAAATACAGGGAGTGGCAGACCAAACTCTTCAGCCATGTTTTCAGGTATATCCCGTTACCGAAGTGGCTCAAGGAAAAGGCCGTGAGGAAAATAGCCAAATATAAGGTCCGTCATTTTATTTAAGCGTGTTGTCTCATGGTGTCAGTCCCTGTCCTTCTCATCACCTTCAACCGTCCGCAGCATACGCGGAAGGTACTGGAAGCCATTATGGCGGCACAGCCGAGAGACCTGTATGTGTTTCAGGACGGCGCGCGGGAAGACAATGCAGAAGACCGTGACAAATGCGGGGAGGTTCGGCAAGTCGTTACCTCTTTGACAGAAGGCGCCCGCACGCGACTCCACACTTTTTATTCCGACCGGAATCTGGGATGTGGCCCTGGTCCGGCTTCGGCCTTGGACTGGTTTTTCCGGGAGGTTGAACAAGGTATTGTCTTGGAAGACGACTGCTTTCCTCACCCGGATTTTTTTCCGTATTGCGAGGAACTCCTGGAAAAATACAAATCTGACGAGAAGGTGGGGTTTATCGGCGGTTGCAACTATGGTTATAATCCGGATACGGCTGATTCTTATGTATTTGGATCGGGTCACCATCAAACCTGGGGCTGGGCGGCCTGGCGGCGGACATGGGAGCTATTCGATTATTACCTGAAGGGATGGGATACGGCCTTGTTTCGGAAGATCATTAAGCCATATTACCCGTCTTTGCGCCAGCAGGAGTATTGGATTCAGATCTTTGAAAAAGTGAAAAAAGACCAGATGGAGGAATCCTGCTGGGACTATCAGTTCTATTTCGGCAACTGGAAGCACGGGGTGCTGGCTATATCCCCGGTGGTTAATCTGGTCGAGAACATTGGGGATGGCCAGGAAGCTACCCACACACAGGGCGATGTGGGTGGTTTGCTCTTCCGGACAACGGACAGTATCATGCCGTTGAAACATCCTGAAGCGGTGATGAGGAATCCAGGGATAGACGATTATATGATGAGGCGCTTCATCATTCCGTACGAGTATGGACGGGAAGGGCTTAAACGTCTACCTTACCGGTTGAACAGACGCGTGAAACGGCTTGTCGGTCATGAAGGCCCCTGGATCAGACGAAAAGTATGAGCATGAAATATTACATACAAAAAATGTTGGGCCGGTGGCTGGACAACCCAGTTATACCCGCAGGGAAGACGGTCGGTTATTCTTTGGTGCGCTCCGAGAAGTCCAATACGGAAATGGGGCGTTTCACGAAGGTTTTTCCGCCGTTCTTCCTCCACGACGTGCAGATCGGGGACTATTCCTATGTTTCCAGAAACAGCTTTATCAAAAATGCTACAATCGGAAAGTTCTGCTCCATCGGGCCGAATTTCTGTTGCGGATTGGGGGTTCATCCTGTGAATGGCGTTTCAACGGCCCCGATGTTTTATTCCCGGGCAAAACAAAACGGCATGACCCTGTCTTCGGAGGACAAAGTAAAAGAGTCTGAGCACGCGATTATCGGGAATGATGTGTTTATCGGTGCCAATGTAACCGTTCTGGATGGGGTTAAGATTGCCGATGGTGCTGTGATTGGGGCCGGAGCTGTGGTAGTGGAAGACGTCCCGCCGTATGCGGTTGCCGTCGGTGTTCCCGCCAGGGTGGTGAAGTATCGCTTTGACGAAGCGACCATCCGGGCCCTACTTGAAAAACAGTGGTGGAATGGTCCTGAAGAAGAATTGAAAAGGGTAGAACGGAACTTCTGGGACATCAAATCTTTTCTGAAAGATGAGTAGAACAATGAACGAAAATAGGAAGATTTGCGTCCTTGGCCTGGGCTATGTAGGCCTGCCGCTGGCGAGCCTGTTCTCCACGAAGTATCCGACCGTGGGGTATGATGTCAACCGGGAGCGGGTCCGCGACTTGATGGCGGGCCATGACGCCACCCGGGAGTTGTCGGAAGAGCAACTCAAAGAGGCACTGAGGCGGGGGTTCCGCTGCACGGCGGAGCTGTCTGAAATCCGGGACGCCAACTTTTATGTCGTTGCCGTGCCCACGCCGGTGGACAGCAACAACCGGCCGGACTTGCGGCCGTTGCTGGCTGCCTCCGAAACGGTGGGAAAGGTGATTTCCAAAGGGGACATCGTGGTATATGAATCGACGGTGTATCCGGGCGTCACGGAGGAAGAATGCATCCCAGTGATTGAGAGAGTCTCCGGACTTAAGTTCAACGAAGATTTCTTTGCTGGTTATTCACCCGAGCGTGTGAACCCAGGCGACAAGGTGCACTCGGTAGAGAAGATTAGAAAAGTTACATCCGGTTCCACGCCGGAGATTGCCGACATCGTGGATGCGGTGTATGGCTCGGTGCTGGAGAATGGCACGCACAAGGCCCCGTCCATCAGGGTGGCGGAGGCCTCCAAGATCATTGAGAATGCCCAGCGCGACGTGAACATCGCGTTCATGAATGAGTTGGCCAAAATCTTCAACGCGATGGGGATTGACACGCAGGATGTGCTCGATGCAGCAGCTTCCAAATGGAACTTCATCCGGCTCAATCCCGGACTGGTGGGAGGACACTGCATCGGGGTGGATCCTTATTACCTGATTCAGAAGGCACAGGTTTATGGCGTGCTGCCCCGTATCATGACCAACGCCCGCCGGCTCAATGACGGCATGGGAGCGTATGTGGCACATCAAGTCGTTCATTGCATGAACAAGAAAGGGGTTCTGGTCAAGGATGCGAAGATCCTGATTCTGGGTTTCACTTTCAAGGAGAACTGCCCAGATATCCGAAACACGAAGGTGGCCGACATACATACTACATTGGCTGAATACACTGCAAATATTACGATTTACGATCCTTGGGCCGATGCGGCACAAGTGAAGAAGGCGTATGGGCTTGATATTGTTGGCTCTTTGCCGTCCGAGTGTTTTGATGCCGTTATACTGGCTGTGGCTCACGAGCAGTTCCGAAGCCTGAATGTATCCGCGCTGGTCCGGGAGGGCGGCGTGGTGTATGATGTGAAGGGCATTTTGCCGAGAGAGATTGTTGACGGGAGATTATAACCCATGAAGTTAACCATCATCACCATTAACCGCAACAATGCTGCAGGGCTCGAGAAGACGATGCAAAGTGTTCTCTCGCAGACCTGTAAGGATTTTGAATATGTGGTTGTGGACGGCGAGAGCGTGGATGGAAGCGTGGATGTGATCCGGCGTTATGCCGGTTTGTTTGGAGAGCGGA
>Ga0310690_10007174_pt1 | contig 14432 bp, 11 predicted proteins | sample AusTroGonzalo_MG_2_FD_207661 | JGI IMG/M metagenome (GOLD analysis project Ga0310690, IMG submission 207661) | Bovine rumen microbial communities from tropical cattle in Woodstock, Queensland, Australia - Gonzalo_04 (v2) (version 2) | ecosystem: Host-associated > Mammals > Digestive system >...
ATAACTGTCCTAAGGTAGCGAAATTCCTTGTCGGGTAAGTTCCGACCTGCACGAATGGCGTAACGATTTCTCCACTGTCTCCAACGTAGACTCAGTGAAATTGAACTCTGAGTGAAAATGCTCAGTACCCGCGGTTAGACGGAAAGACCCCGTGCACCTTTACTACAGCTTCGTAGTGGTATTATGAATAGAATGTGTAGAATAGTTGGTAGACTTTGAAGTAGGGACGCTAGTCTTTATGGAGTCGCAATGTGAAATACCAACCTTTGTGTTTGTGATATCTAACCTTTTTTCTGAAACGAGGAAGGGGACCCTGCGTGGTGGGTAGTTTGACTGGGGCGGTCGCCTCCCAAAGAGTAACGGGGGCGCGCAATGGTTGGCTCGATCTGGTCGGAAATCAGATTTTAGAGTGTAATGGCACAAGCCAGCCTGACTGCGAGAGTGACAATTCGAGCAGAGACGAAAGTCGGTCATAGTGATCTGGTGGTTCTGTATGGAAGGGCCATCACTTAACGGATAAAAGGTACGCCGGGGATAACAGGCTGATACCCCCCAAGAGTCCACATCGACGGGGGTGTTTGGCACCTCGATGTCGACTCATCCTATCCTGGGGCTGGAGCAGGTCCCAAGGGTTCGGCTGTTCGCCGATTAAAAGGGTACGTGAGTTGGGTTCAGAACGTCGTGAGACAGTTTGGTCCCTATCTGCCGTGGGTGTTGGATACTTGAAAGGAGCTGCCCTTAGTACGAGAGGACCGGGGTGGACGTACCAATGGTGTACCAGTTGTGGCGCCAGCCGCATCGCTGGGTGGCTATGTACGGGCGAGATAAACGCTGAATGCATCTAAGCGTGAAACTTTCCTTGAAATAAGGTATCCCAATTAAGGAAGTGGTAGACAACCACATTGATAGGTCGGGGGTGAAAGTGCTGCAAGGCATGGAGCTGACCGATACTAATTACCTGATTGACTTTATTCACTTTGAAGATTTATCTTCAAAAACTATGCGTATATGTAATCTTAAAAACGCAATCTTTATGTGTAAGGACTTTAAGAATATAAATGATCTGGCGGTTATAGCTTTTTGGTACCACCCGATCCCATTCCGAACTCGGACGTGAAACAAAAACACGCCGATGGTACTTCAGCTTAAGCTGCGGTAGAGTAGGTCGCTGCCAGATCTTTTATATTCTTTTCGTAAACTTCTTTTTTATTTTTGTTTATATTCCCTCCTATAATTGCCTGACGAAAGTCGGGCAATTTTTTTTATGGAAAAAAAATATAAAATTTGGCATATTGACTCCAAAGGAGAAAATAATGGCTTCTAAAACTAAAACTTTACAAGATATTTTTCGTGAACGACGTATGGAAGATATGAAGCGCGAATATCGTCGGGAACAAATTGGACGATTCTTTATATTAATGAGACGTTTAGCTTTGGTAAGCGCTCTTATCTATGGTGGCGTTTGGGCCAAGAAAAATCCTATGGAATTTAAATCTTTTTGTGCAGCTCCTATAGAACATTTAACTAATTTTTCCTTATTTAAAGATTTTAAGGAAGGAGCAGGAATAATTAAGGATGTCTTAGGAGAAAAAGAAGGTGATAAAGCATATTTTGAACAAAGACAAAAAAATATTGAAGAATATCGGAAAATGGGAATTGATCCTGTTGTCAAATATGCTGTATCTGGCACCAAAGAGTACAAAGAAGAATTAGAATTTTACCGTAAAGCGGGTGTTTTTAACGCGGAAAAATAGATATTTTTGTTAACAGTATTAATTGAGAGATAAGGAGAGTCAGATGACAATAACCAAAACTTTAGAAAGACAATTAGAAATTAATAAAGACAGAATTAATAAGGAGTTTTTTGTTGTTCAACCAACCATAGGATTCGCTCCTAAAGTAAAATCCTATCGTGAACGACTAGACGGTTGGTTGAAAATGTGTAATGAAACTGGTATGGCCGTGAAAGATTACGCAGTAGAAGGAAATGGTGTTGCCATTTTAAGATTCAAGAATGGTTTGCAGTTGGCCGATAGTGGACGACGTGTTGCGTTTTCGGCAACAGAGGATAAACAGAAAGTGGATATGGCGTCTGCTTTAACAGTTGTCCGGTGTAGTGCTAATCATTTGTGCCGCCAAGGATGGGATTTAGGCGTTGATTTTGCGACAGTACGCTATGGTTCTGCCCAAATGGTATTGGATTTTGAAAAAGCACATAAAGAAGCGCGTCAAATCTTGAATGCAGAACGTGTTGCTTTTTTGAAAAGAAATCCTAGAACAGCTGGCTAAAAGTTTAGCTTGTTTTTTTTAAGAAAAAAAAGTATAATATATGCCACTTCAAACGGAGGGCAGATGGCAGATTTTATCAAAATTAGGGGGGCACGTCAGCATAATTTGAAAAATGTTGATGTGGATATTCCCAAAAACAAACTAGTAGTCATTACTGGTGTGTCAGGCAGTGGTAAGTCATCACTTGCTTTTGATACAATCTATGCAGAAGGACAAAGGCGCTATGTGGAAAGTTTATCCACCTATGCCCGTCAATTTTTGGATTTGCAAAATAAACCAGATGTGGATTTGATTGAAGGGTTATCACCGGCGATTTCTATTGAACAAAAAACAACGGGGCATAATCCGCGTTCTACAGTGGCAACGACCACAGAAATTTACGATTATATGCGTCTTTTATGGGCACGGGCAGGAACACCCTATTCGCCTGTGACAGGATTGCCGATTGAGGCTTTAACCGTTTCACAAATGACAGATATTGTGTGTGCTTACCCAGAGGGGCATAAATTAATGTTGTTGGCCCCTGTTGTGCGTGCCCGTAAGGGTGAATATAAAAAAGAATTAGCCAATTGGCAAAAGCTTGGGTATGTGCGTGTTCAGGTGGATGGCGAAATTTATGCTTTGGAAGATGTACCCGCCTTGGATAAAAACAAAACGCATGATATTGCCGTGATTGTGGATCGGTTGATTGTTAAAGAGGATATGCAAGTACGTGTATCGTCTAGTATTGAAAAAGCAACCTCTTTAGCAGATGGTTTGTTGAAAATTATGGATTTGACAGACAATAAAGAACAATTATTGTCGGCCAAATTTTCTTGTCCTGTTTCTGGTTTTACAATTTCAGATTTAGAGCCACGCCTGTTTTCCTTTAATAATCCGGAAGGTGCTTGTCCTGCTTGTGGTGGTTTGGGCGTTAAATTATCTGTAGATCCAGTGCTAGTGGTGCCGAGAACAGAACTTTCTATTAATCAAGGTGCTATCGCGCCTTGGACACTCAAGAATGGGGATATTAGTCGCTGGTACAGCTATGCTTTGCAGCCGTTGGTGAGAGGTTTAAATTTAAATTTAGACACACCTTGGGCGTTGTTGCCGGTTGAAACACAGCAGGCCATCTTATATGGTTTCCGCAAAAAAGGTGTTCATTTTGAAGGAATTATTCCCAATATGGAACGGCGTTATGTGGAGACAGAATCAGACGAATCACGGGCAGAAATTGCACGTTTCATGATGAATACACCTTGTGATCAATGTCATGGTGCGAGATTAAAACCAGAGGCCTTATGTGTTAAAATTGGAGGTAAAAACATATCTGATATTACACATTTAGCGATTTCGGATGCACTAGTTTGGTTTCAAAAAGTCCCTCATCATTTAAACGCCGAAAAAAAGGTAATTGCTGAACGTATTTTGAAAGAAATTGTGGAGCGTTTAACTTTCTTGAATAACGTTGGATTGGGCTATTTGCCTTTAGATCGTATTGCTGGAACTTTGTCGGGTGGTGAAGCACAACGCATTCGTTTGGCTAGTCAAATTGGAACAGGTCTTACAGGTGTTTTATATGTATTAGATGAACCTTCAATCGGATTGCACCAACGTGATAACGATAAGCTATTGTCTACGCTTTATCGTTTACGGGATTTGGGTAATACTGTTATTGTGGTGGAACATGATGAAGACACTATGCGAGCGGCTGACTATTTATTAGATATTGGTCCTGAAGCAGGTCGTCATGGTGGGCATTTGGTGGCGCAAGGAACCCCTAAAGAAGTGCAAAATAATCCGATTTCTGTGACGGGTCAATATTTATCCGGTATGCGTAAAATTATAGTACCCCAAAAACGCCGCTCCGGTAATGGTAATTTTTTAAGTATAGAGGGTGCAACTTTACATAATTTAAAAAAAGTTAATGTAGATATTCCTCTCGGAACACTTACTTGTGTAACAGGTGTTTCTGGTGGTGGTAAATCATCCTTAGTAATAGAGACACTTTACAAAAATTTGCACAACCTTTTAATGAAAACTCGTGAAATTGCAGGGCCATGTAAAGCGATTAAAGGTGCACAACACATTGATAAAATTATTGATATTGATCAAAGTCCAATTGGGCGTACACCACGGTCTAACCCTGCTACCTATACAGGTATGTTTGCGCCTATTCGCGAATGGTTTGCAGGGTTGCCAGAATCACGAGCAAGAGGGTATAAAGCGGGACGCTTTTCATTTAACGTAGCAGGTGGACGTTGTGAAGCTTGTGAGGGTGATGGTGTTAAACAAATTTCCATGAACTTCTTGCCGGACGTTTATGTTAAATGTGATGTGTGTAATGGAACACGTTATAATCGTGAAACTTTGGAAATTAAATATAAAGATAAATCCATTGCAGATGTATTGGAAATGACAGTGGATGAAGCAGCTGAGTTTTTTGATGCGATGCCATCCATCCGTGATAAATGTCAATTATTACAAAGAGTAGGACTTGGTTATATGACCTTGGGTCAATCTGCTGTCACCTTGTCAGGCGGTGAAGCACAGCGTATTAAATTGGCTAAAGAATTAGCACGCAAATCAACTGGTAAAACGCTTTATATTTTGGATGAACCGACTACAGGACTGCATTTCGCAGATATTCAAAAATTATTGGATGTATTACAGGCTTTGGTGGATGCGGGCAATACTGTTGTGGTGATTGAACACAATTTGGATATCATTAAATCAGCCGATTATATTATTGATATGGGACCCGAAGGTGGTGCTGCTGGTGGCCAAGTGGTGGCGACGGGTACCCCCGAACAAGTGGCCAAAGTTCCTGCTAGTTATACGGGTAAATATTTAAAGAAAATGTTGAAATAAGTTTTGAAAAATGATAAAAGAATGTTGTTTTAACAAAGGAGAAAAAATGAAAAAATTATTTGTTGTCGGATGCGCTTTAGCTTTGGCTGCATGTGCTCATACAGCTGAAACTTCAGATGCCAGTTTATCATCCTGTTTGACCCAAAAAGCCTATGCCAGTTTGGCAGATGGTACTTTGGCCAACAGCGAAGTGATGCCTTTGGCCAAAAAGATTGCAGGTCAATGTGTTCAACAATTAGCCTTAGCTGGTATGGATGAAGAAGCCATTAATGCTTCTAAAACCTTGTTGACTGTGCTTAAAGAAAATACAGTTGCAACTACAGATTAAGATTTTATTTTTTTATAAAACCTGTGGTTTTTGTCACAGGTTTTTTTATTGTACTTTAATTCTTTTTATGATACACATATAGTGCGTTTTAAGAGCTATGAATACCTGATAATATTTAAAAAGAAAGGACATGCATGGCACAGCAATCGAAGGAAGAAAAGAAAGAAGTAGAAGTACAACCAGTAGTTCCAAATTGGACTTTTCCAGTGTTGCCGGATAAATTCAATCCAAAAGCTCCACTGTCTTCTCAAAAAAACATTAAAGACAGAAGACAAAATGAAAAACAATATGAATAAGTTACTGTTTTTTACACATGGTTAAGTAAGCTTGGTGCCAGGCTTTTTCCATTTTTTGATGAACTATAGTGGGCTTTAAACCTGTTAAAATTTCCAAAACTTCATCCACCGTTTCCACTGTGTAAATATGGAATTTATTTTGTTTGACTGCTTCTCGAACACGTTCAGCTAACATTAATTCTTGCTGACAAACAGCAGGAATAATAACCCCCTGTTTGCCCGTTAAACCCATGGCATAACAAGCATCAAAAAATCCTTCCACTTTTAAATTAACTGAACCCACAGATTGTACTTGTCCCATTTGATTAATGGCTCCCGTGACAGCTATGGATTGATTCAGTGGTATATTTGCGATAGCTGAAATTAAAGTGCATAGTTGTGCTAAACTTGCCGAATCACCCTCTACGCCATGATAGAGCTGTTCCCAGACCAATGAAGCATCCCAGCAGAAAGGTTCCTCTCTTCCGTACTGTCCCATCAGATAAGCAGCTAAAATAAAAACACCTTTAGAATGAATTTTTCCACCCGCATTGATTTGGTTTTCTACATCTTCTATTTTGCCAGATCCTAACCGTGCACGACAGGTTATTTTAGTAGGATGCCCAAAAGCAAAATCTTGGACGCCATTAACAGTCAAAGCATTGATTTGTCCTACCTGATTACCTGTTAAATCCAGTTGTATCATTTTCTTCTTTAAATCATCTAACCAAGATTGTTGTAAAGCGCTAGCTCTTTGATCACGATTTTGAATGGCGTTTTTAATATCTTTTCCCTCGATGTTTTTTCCTCTGGCCCAAAAATCAGCTTCTCTTAACAAATCATGTAATTGAACAAAATGAGTTGTTAATAACTTTTGATTTTGCGCTAATCGTGCAGCGAAACCAAGCAATAAATTTATAGCTTCTAATGTCAAAGGTTTTAAATGATTTTGTAAAACAAAGTCCATTAAAATACCAGCATATAGTTGTTCGTTTTCTTTTGTACGAGAAACACTTTCATCAAAACGAACGGGGAGCTTAAAAAGTGAAGTAAAATCTTCTTCTTTGTTTGCTAAATCGTAGTAAAGATTTGAGTTGCCAACCAAAATAACTTTAACATTTAAAGGAATATCTTCTGGCAGCAAACTACGAGATGAAATCAAATTCTTTTCTTCAAAAGGTGTATCCATATGAATTTGACGATTGAACAAAGCTTGTTTTAAAGCATGCCAGCTCATTTGATCGTTGGGAATATCTTTGGCTTCAATTACTAAAAATCCACCGTTGGCTTGATGTAAAGCTCCCGCCTGAATCATTGTATGATCCGTGGATAATGTTCCTGATTGTTGTTGGCGTTCAATCTTGCCAAACAATCCTGAGAAAGTGAGCTCATTTAAGTGAATCACTGGTGCTCCCATGTTTGCATGGTGGCTAGTTAAAATATTAATATCTAGAAATGACCAGGCATCTTCTGGAGGATTGTTTGTAAAAAGAGTGCTATTTTGTACAAAATAATCCCGAGCTTGTTTTAAAAAGGAGAAAACATTTGTTTTTTGATATTTTTTGATGATTGGATTGAAGCAATTTTCTGCAACCTGATTCAGGGTATTTTGAATTAGGCTTTCCTGTTGTTTCTGTTCTTCTCCTTCATCAGGTAATGTTTGAATAAGATGCAAAAGTTTTTGACGCGATTTTTCCATTTGTTCCATAATGGGCATACGTGTTGCTAACGGCAACATATTGAAGGCATTTGCATTTAATACTTGCCCACTTACAACAGGATTTAATCCTAGTCCTTCTGGTGTTTTTACGAGCGCTATATTTTCACTGTTAATCTGTTGAGCGATCTTTTGAAAATAGTCTTGTTTTTCATCTTGAAAACGTTGTTGGATTTGATTCAAACGTAAGCGATAATTTTCCCCATTAAAAGCACTTTTGATTTCTTTTTTTAGGGTGTTCTTAAGGGTTTCCATTTGTTTCGCAAATACAGGCGCTTGACCAGCACCCAAGGAAATTGCCGTGGGATGCAAAGGTTGGTCAAAGTTCATTACATAAATCCAATCCTCTGGGGTAGGGCAATTAGAAGCATATTGACGCACAATATCTAATGTCAAACTGGTGCGACCAACACCTTTGGGGCCTAGGCAAAACAAATGAGCTCGGCAGTCTTTTAATTGAATGCCAAAATTAAGTGCAGCTAAAGCTTTATCTTGGCCAATAATTTGGCGACATGACTTAATGGGGCAGTCTTTCTTTGTTAAACTGCCAGGCACATATAAATCGTTTGGTTTCAGCTGATGATAAACCATTTTCTCCCCAACTTCTCTATACTCTGTATAGCCTTTTTTTTGAAAAAATAAAAGCAAAAAATAAAAAAGTTTAGAAAATCATTTTTTTTGTGGTATTTTGTAATAAAATTCGCTATATTCAAAACATCAAGAAAGTATTTAATGAAAGGATCCGAATATGTTTAAAATTACGATTGCTCAAAACGACTTATTGAAGGCTTTGGCCCACGCGCAAAGCATTGTAGAAAGACGTCAAACAATTCCTATTTTATCCAATGTATTATTGGAAACGCAAGAAGACGGAATTTTGTTGCGTGCAACCGATAATGAAATTGAAATTTCGGAAAAAGTGCCCGCTCAAATAATGGAACCGGGTGCTATTACCATCCCAGCTCACAAACTCTATGATATCGTGCGTCGTTTGCCTGAAGATGGTCAATTGACCTTAGCTTTTGTTGATACAACAGGTCAGGTGAATCTATCCTGTGGTCGCTCGCGTTTCGCCTTGGCCAGTCTTCCTGCTGATAATTTTCCAACAATGGCTAAAGAAGAAGCTCCTTATACTTTCGTATTGCCAACCGCTGATTTGTCCAATATGATTATTAAAACAGGTTTTGCGGTTTCGGTGGAAGAAACGCGTTATAACCTGAATGGTATCTACCTGCATACCAAGGAAGATCATTTAGTTGCTGTGGCGACAGATGGGCATCGCTTGGCTTGTACAAAACATGCCTTACCCGAAGGGGCTAAAGATATGCCGGGGGTGATTATTCCACGTAAAACAATTGGTGAAATCACTAAATTATTGACTGAAAATACAGGTGATGTGACCTTGTCTTTGTCTGCTAATCAAATTCGTTTTGCTTTGGGATCCGTGGAACTTTCTTCACGCTTAATTGATGGTACCTATCCTGATTATGAAAAGGTAATTCCAATTAGCAATTCTAGAACAATGCAAGGAGTGACAAAAACTTTGTCGGATGTTATCGAACGTGTGTCCGTAGTGTCCGAAAAATCACGTGGTATCCGTTTGAATATTAAGGAAAATTTATTGCTTGTTTCGGCCGCAGCTACAGATGAGGGTTCAGCCGAAGATGAAGTGGATATCCAATACACAGGTGATGAAATTGAAATTGGATTTAACTTCCGTTATTTGTTGGATATTTTATCACAAATTAAAGGTGAAGAGGCGGAAATGCGTTTTGAAGACGGGGTATCGCCTGTGATCCTACAGGATGTTAAAGATACTGATACCCTGTATGTTTTGATGCCAATGCGTGTATAAAGGTTTTGAATGAAGACGGGCCTTGAGCGTCTACGTTTAACGAACTTTCGTTCTTATTCGACACTGGATTTATCTTTGGGTAATTCGGGTGAACCAGTGGCGTTATGTGGCGCCAATGGTGTGGGTAAAACGAACATTTTGGAAGCCATTTCCTACTTAACAGCGGGACGAGGATTGCGTGCGGCACGCCTTACGGATTTAGCTCGACACATGGGAGATAATGTTTATCCTTTATGGAGTATTGTGGCGGATATTTATACCCCTACTGGGAATCATAAAATCGGTACAGGAATGGTGGCAGGACATGAACGGCGCCAAATTCGGATTGATGGCAAGACAACCACTAAGCAATCGGATTTGGCAAGTGTGTTTCGCTGTTTGTGGTTAACGCCAGCGCAGGATCGTTTGTTTTGTGGTGATCCAAATGCGCGTCGGCGTTTTTTGGATCGTATTGTTCAAGCTTTTGATCCTAACCATGCCAACCGTTTGGCTGATTACACTACAGCGCTAAAACAATGGCTTTGTTTGTTGCGTGAAGGGCGAATGGATAATGCTTGGTTGAACGGGTTGGAAAGTCAATTAGTGGAAAATGGAATTGCAATTGCGGCTAGTCGGTTGGATATTGTATCGCGTTTGGCGAGTTATTTGGATGTCACGGAAGACGTGTCTTTTCCAGCAGCTGAAATTCAATTGACGGGCATGTTGGAACAAGCGCTGATTTCACAAAAGGCTGTGTTGGTGGAGGATATCTTTGCAGGGCATTTAAAAAATGCGCGTAAAATTTGTGCGGAAGGGGGGAATTTGACCGGTCCGCACACCGCTGATTTTACCGTGATTCATAAACAACAAAATCGGTCAGCCGATTTGTGTTCAACAGGCGAACAAAAAGCATTGTTATTGAGTATTATTTTGGCAGAAATGCGGGCGCAAATGGCAGAACAAAATCAATGTCCTGTGCTGCTTTTGGATGAAGTGGCGGCGCATCTGGATAGAAATCGGCGCAACACTTTGTTTGAAATTTTATTGACACGTCCAGCTCAGGTTTTTATGACCACCACAGATCGTGAAATTTTTTCAGATTTTACTGGACAAATTTGCCAATTTGATGTACAAGATAATCAACAGATTTCAAAGGTTGCCTGAAAGGCAAAAGAGATAAAAAAGGAGTAACAAAATGACAGATGAAATTTTGGAAGCAGAAGCAAAATATAATGCTGATTCTATTAAAGTTTTGCATGGATTGGAAGCGGTGCGCAAACGTCCTGGTATGTATATTGGTGATACGGATGATGGCACAGGCTTGCATCACATGGTCTATGAAGTTTTGGATAACTCCATTGACGAAGCTTTGGCAGGCTATTGTACCCGTGTAGATGTTATCTTGAATGGAGATGGTTCTGCAACTGTCATTGATGATGGACGTGGGATGCCTGTGGATACCCATAAAGAAGAAGGTGTATCGGCGGCCGAAGTGATTATGACCCAATTACATGCCGGTGGTAAATTTGATAACAATTCCTATAAAGTTTCAGGTGGTTTGCATGGCGTGGGTGTGTCTTGCGTAAATGCTTTGTCCGACTGGTTAGATTTGACTGTTTGGCGCAACGACAAAGAATACTATGCCCGTTTTGAAAATGGTAATACGGTTAAGCATCTGGTGGAAGTTGGAGAAGCCAATGGTAAACATGGTACAAAGGTTACTTTCCATCCGTCTGCAGAAATCTTTACCAAAACGATTTTTGAATTTGATACTTTGGAACACCGTATGCGTGAATTAGCCTTTTTGAATTCAGGTGTGCATTTGCGCTTGCGTGATGAACGTGAAAGCGAAGCCAAAGAAGTGGATATGGAATATGAAGGTGGTATCAAAGAATTTGTAAAATATTTGGATCGATCCAAAAATTCATTGCATGGTGAACCATTCTTTTTAAAGGGTGAAAAAGATGGTATTGCAGTAGAAGTGGCACTGGAGTGGACAGATTCTTATCATGAAACTTGTTTGTGCTTTACCAATAATATTCCTCAACGTGATGGTGGTACGCACTTGGCAGGACTTCGTGGTGCTTTAACCCGTACGGTGAATAACTATGCAGTGGCTAGTGGCATTGCTAAGAAGGAAAAAGTGGATTTGGCTGGTGAAGATATGCGTGAAGGTTTGACAGTGGTATTGTCCGTGAAAGTACCTGATCCGAAATTCTCATCTCAGACAAAAGATAAGTTGGTATCCTCCGAAGTACGTCCCGTGGTGGAAGGCATTGTTGGGGACAAATTGGAACAATGGTTTGAAGAACATCCGACCGAAGCTCGTACCGTGATTGGTAAAGTGGTGGAAGCAGCGGCAGCTCGTGAAGCGGCCCGTAAAGCCCGTGAATTGACACGTCGTAAAGGTGCGTTGGATATGGCCTCTCTTCCAGGAAAATTGGCCGATTGTCAAAGCAAAGATCCGGCTGATTCCGAGGTCTTTATCGTTGAGGGAGACTCCGCCGGTGGTTCAGCTAAGCAAGGTCGTGATCGTGCCCATCAAGCAATTTTGCCTTTGCGTGGTAAGATTTTGAATGTGGAACGCGCGCGTTTTGACCGCATGCTTTCTTCGGCTGAAATCGGTACAATTGTTACAGCACTTGGAACCGGTATCGGACGTGATGATTTTAATGCTGATAAATGTCGTTATCACAAAATTATTTTCATGACCGATGCTGATGTGGATGGTGCGCACATTCGTACCCTGTTAATGACCTTTTTCTTCCGCCAAATGCCGGAATTGATTGAACGTGGTTATGTGTACATTGCACAACCGCCTTTGTATCGTGCAAAACGTGGCAACTCTGAAACGTACTTAAAGGACGATGCAGCTATGGAAGAATACTTGATTTCTTCAGGTACAGAAGGAGCTGTGTTGCAATTGGCAGATGGTACACAAATTGCGGGTGCTGATTTGGTGGCGCGTGTGGAACAAGCTCGTGTGGCACGTAATTTGATTTTAGCTATGTCCCGTCATGTGCCTTATCGTATTATTGGTCAAATGGCAATCATGGGAATGTTTGGGGGTAATACTGCCTATGATGATACTTTTGCACAACGTCTGGATATGATGGAACCCGAATACGAACGTGGTTGGAAATGTGCTATGAATGATAAAAATGAATATGTTTTCACACGGACTTTGCGTGGAGTGACTGAAACACATACCGTCGATGAAACTTTGATGAATTGTAGTGAAGCACATCAATTAGATAAAATGGCCGCAGAATTGAAAGAGTTTTATGCTAAGCCATCTATCTTGCGTGTGAAAGACGAAGAATTTACAATTCAAGGTCCTGTGAGTTTGGCTGAAGCCGTCTTTAAAGTCGGTAAGAAAGGTGTGGCTATTAACCGTTATAAAGGATTGGGTGAAATGAACCCTGAACAGTTGTGGGAAACAACTTTGGATCCGAACAACCGCCGTTTATTGCAAGTGAAAATTACACATCAAGATGAAGCTGAACAGGTATTTTCAACTTTGATGGGTGATGTGGTAGAACCGCGTCGTGATTTCATCCAAGAAAATGCTCTGAATGTCGCTAATTTGGATGTTTAGTTGAGGAGTTCTTTGCAGATATCCTAAAAATAAATAAAAAAAGATTGACTTTTCAGGATAATTCGGTTATACTTTACCGCGCATTCGGTGGGGCGCGTAGCTCAGTTGGTAGAGCAGCTGACTCTTAATCAGCGGGCCCAGAGTTCGAGTCTCTGCGCGCCCACCATTTATAACAGCCACCGTTTTAATGGTGGCTTTTTCTTTTATTTACAAGTTTAAAAGAAATTATCTCAATTCAGCCAGAATAACATATTACAAAAATTAAGAAAAGTGAAGCAAAAAAAGAAGCACCAACACAAACAACACCAAACTCAACCAAGGAATGTTTAACTATACATTCTTTCTCATTAGTGTTAAGAAAATGATTGATTTTATCTTCCATTTGAACAAAATCGTATGTAAAATCAATACCACGAGAACTCTGGGGTGCAAAAAATACAGCAGTATCCTTACCTGATCTCAATTTTAAGTATAGTACGTGGAGAGGAGATAATATTCCACTACTTCTTTCGGCTTTTTTGACTTCTGATAATTTACAAAGAGTTTTACTTTTATATTTTTTTTGCCAAACAAATTTAGTTTCTTTTGTACAACTATTTCTTTCTCTATTCATTTTAAGAAGAGCGGGACTTCTTAATAAAATGTATACACCTACTAATCCTATTACAAAAAATAGGGACAAAAAACAAAATGCACTAAGAAAATTATCCATTGGTACCTCCTTAATGGCTTTATTTTTTGCATATAAACGTATCAAAGTCAAGGAATTATTTCTTTTATTTTTTCCACCAACCCCTGTAATTTTATCACTTTCATAGTTCGAAAATAGCATATAATCTCCCACCAATTATAACAGCCACCATTCAATCGGTGGCTTTTTTCTTTTAACCGTAACCTTTGATACACGTTCGAAGATGAGATTTTTGAAAAAATGCCATTTTTTAGGCATTTTCGAACTAAAATACAAATTTATTCATGAACACGTTGTAATTTTCTTCTTTTAAGAGATGTTTTAGAAGAAGCTTTTACAACAGTTTCAGGCTTTTGACAAACGATTTTATGAAATTGTTCTCGTTCTTGTTGTGGCGTTTCAAAATCCATATAAGCTTGAATCCCTTTTTCAACCAATTCCTTTTTAGAATCAAAATCATTTTTAGATACAGATTTTTCTGTTAATTTCTTAGCCAATACAAAGAATGTATGTCTTTTAAATTGACGATAGCGTTGCATGCCATAGCGCAGTGATGAACTCAACTGGTATAAGAAAAACTCCTTGTCACTGGAAAATTCTCCATGAACATCGGATAACTTTTGCATTTCTTTTGCTAAATTTTCTAAATCTTTTTGCATAGCAGTATTCTTCCAATTGTTTAAATTGTAGTTACTATATCATATTATTGTTTAAAAATCAAGTTGTTAATCTTTTCTGCCAGCTCTCTTAACTCATCCAAATTTGTTCGATAATTGTGTATATTCCCTATTTACATATCAGCCAATAACGAATGAGCGTTTTAAATGGAATATGACGTTTTAATAAAATC
>Ga0310690_10007176_pt1 | contig 14432 bp, 7 predicted proteins | sample AusTroGonzalo_MG_2_FD_207661 | JGI IMG/M metagenome (GOLD analysis project Ga0310690, IMG submission 207661) | Bovine rumen microbial communities from tropical cattle in Woodstock, Queensland, Australia - Gonzalo_04 (v2) (version 2) | ecosystem: Host-associated > Mammals > Digestive system >...
GTCTTACCTTCACCGGTGCACATCTCCGCAATCCTGCCTTGGTGCAGTGCGATACCACCGATAAGCTGTACGGGATAATGACGCATCTTCAAGACACGAGTGGAAGCCTCGCGAACAACGGCGAATGCATCGGGAAGTAGATCGTCCAGCGTCGCGCCGGCGGCAAGCCTCTCTTTGAACTTCGGCGTCATCGCTTTCAGCTCATCGTCGGTCATAGATGCGTAATGCGGAGCCAAGAGCTCGATCCTGTCCGCTATCTTGGTCAGTTTTGCCACTTGTCTCTCGTTAGAACTCTTAAAAATACACATAGATTTTCACCTCAACGACTATTGTACAATATAAATGTATAATAAGTAAAATTATTTTAGACTAAACCTTCCTGCCGCTCGATGGGCGGGTGTTCCCGCGTCGTGGCAAAGGTGAGCACGTACACTTTGCTCGCGCCCGCCTTCTTGAGAACGCGCGAAAACTCACTCGCCGTCGCTCCCGTCGTCAGTACGTCGTCTACGACGATCACCACTTTATTCTTCACCGCGTCACTCTCCTTTAGTACGAAAGCGTCTTGAATATTTTCCTCTCTCGCCTTTCTGCCGCCTTCAAGCAAGGTGGAGGGAAGGGTGTCTTTCACCCTCTGCGCGGAAGAAACGTCCAAGGGAAGTCCGAGAGAATGGGCGATCACCTCCGCAAGAAGCTCGCTCTGATTATACCCGCGCTCCTTCCATCTCTTCTCGCTGAGCGGAATGGGGATCACGACGTCCGCCGCCACGTCTTCTTTCAAAAATCGATCCGTCATGTAGCGAGCAAGCGGCGCGGCAAGATACCGTTTATTCTCAAACTTCAAGTCCTGCACCAGCCTTGCCGCCGCACCCGAATAACAGACGGGAGCGAAAGCGCGATCGAAATGTTTCTCATGATTCTGACAGTCCAGACAATACTCTTCTTCCCCGAAAAGTTTCACACCGCATTTCAGGCAGAATCCTTCCTCCACGATCTCCAACAGGTGATAGCACCGATTACAGGTAAGATACGGCGTAAGATCCGGAAGCTCGCGATTACATATAATGCAGTTGTATCGATCCACGAAGAGAAGGGAGAGAGCCCGCGTCCACTTAGAATTCATAGCCCTCTGTCATAAAACGAGATAACGCAGTGTGGCGTTTCTCGGTATAATTATTCTTTATCATCTTCACGACGTTCTGCTTATCCCCCACCAGTACGACCGCGCGTTTCGCACGGGTGATGGCGGTGTACAAGAGATTACGAGAAGTCACGATGGGATTATATCGGGAGAAAGTCACCACCACCACGGAGAACTCCGAGCCTTGGCTCTTGTGCACGCTGATGGCGTAGGCAAGCGACAGCTCGTCGAGGTCGCCCGCCGTATACGTGGCGACTTTACCGTCTTCGAACTGCACCTTGAGCTCCGCCTCGGCGCGATCCACCTCCACGACTCTGCCGATGTCCCCGTTGAAAACACCTTCGCCTATCTCAAAACCGGCGTCCTTCTTCAACACCCAGCCGAGATGATAATTATTCACCATATGGATCACTCGATCCCCTTCGCGAAATATCCTGCCGCCGTGCATGATCTCCTTCTTCTCGGGCAGCGGTGCATTGACCACCCGCTGCAACTCGGCGTTAAGCTCTTCCACGCCGCCCTCGCCCTTCTTGAGCGGAGCGAGCACCTGCACCTCCGACGGATCCACGAAGAAATACCTCGGCAATCTCTCGGTGCAGAGAGAGATGACGTCCTTCACGATGTCGCCCTGCTCGGGCACGTTATCGAAGAAGAAATCGCGACTCTTATTATCGAATTCCGGCACGTTGCCACCGTTGATCATGTGTGCGAAAAGCGCGATATGGCTGTCGGCGGACTGGCGATAAATGTGGGTAAGATACTTCACGGGGATCCTGCCCGACGAGATGATATCCGCAAGGATATTGCCCGCACCGACGGAAGGCAGCTGATCCTTATCCCCCACGAGGATAAGTTTCCCACCCATGGGAACGGCGCGAAGAAGCGCGTTGAAAACGTACTCATCCGCCATGCTGATCTCATCCACGATGATGACTTCGGCGTCGATCTTCACCTCGGAAGAATAATCCCCCGCGTGCAATTCGAGCAAACGGTGTATGGTCTTCGCTTCCGCGCCCGTCGCCTCGCTCATACGTTTGGCAGCGCGCCCCGTAGGCGCGGTGAGCGCGAAGGAATACCCTTTCCCCTGCAAAAGCTCGATAATACACTTGATAATGGTGGTCTTACCCGTACCGGGACCGCCCGTGATGACCACACAGCCACTATTCATCGCTGCCGCGATGGCATCCTTCTGCGCGGGGTGCAAGGTGACCTTCTGCCTCTTCTCAAAAGCGGATATCTCCTCTTCGAAGTCCAGATCCAGCTCCACGGAAGACTCCATCAGTCGGAAGAGATTCTTTGCGATATTCCGCTCCAAATTATAGTAAGTCTTCAGCATGACACCGTTCATACGGAAATCATTGAGATATACGATGGTGCCCTCGAGCTGCATCTCGTCCAACACCGAGAGGACGGTGCTCTCCCTGTCCTCGTCGAAAGCGAGAAGCTTCATCGTCTCGCGAAGGAGCATCCCCGACGGGAGATAGGTGTGCCCTTTGGTGGACGCCGCACTCTTCAAGACGTGCACAATCGCCGCGCTGATGCGGAAGGTACTGTCCTTCTCGATGCCCATCGCCAAAGCAAGCATATCCGCCGTGGCGAAGCCCACGCCGTCCACGTCCTCTATGAGCCTAAAAGGATTATTGCGGATGACCTGCTCGGTAAGCCCCTCGTAAGTCCTGTATATCTTGAGTGCGAGATTCAGAGAAATGTCATAGCCCTGCAGGAAAATGATGGTGTGCTGCATGGCGCGAAAACGGCTGTACTGCTCGCCGATGCTCTCCGCCTTGGTGCGGCTGACCCCGCGCACTTTCACAAGCTCCGTCGGCGCGAACTCGATGACCTCGAACGTCTTCTCCCCGAAGAGGGACACGATGTTCTTCGCCGTCACCTCCCCGATGCCCTTGAATAGACCGCCTGACAGATACTTCACCATGCTCTCTCTGCCCGTAGGAGGGGACACCCGAACGCTCGTCGCCTTGAACTGCTCGCCGAAACTGCGATTCACCACCATATCGCCCGTCATCATCACTCTCTCCCCCTCCGTAATGGGCGGAAAGATCCCCACACAAGTCACGCGCTTGGGGGTGGAAACGTGCGCGACGGTGTACCCGTTCTCCGCGTTTCTGAATACGATGCTCTCGATGGTGCCAACAAGTTCCATAATAAAAATAGTATATCATAAAAAAGGAGTAAAGTAAATAACAACACCCGTAAAGCACTCCCATAATAAAAGCCCCTTCCGAGGCTTGCTCTCGGAGGAACTTATTGATTACGTAAGGAATTCCCAACGTTCATCAATGTACCCTTCTCGCAGATCTATACGGCATATCCATCGACGAACTCATCGGCAAAAAAGATTGAAAAACAAAAAAAAGTCCGCACTAAACGGACTTTTTTCATAAGATGATGGGTGATTGTACGAAGCGCCTGTTCGTAAAAAAGGACGGCTTATGCCGCTCTTTTTACACATTATTCTTCACAAATTCCGTTGCTTCGTTTATCCAGTTTGCGGCAGGATAACCTTTTGCGAGGTTAAGCCCGTGTGCGCCTTCTTCATATAATACCAACTTGTGCGGTATGCCGTGCGCTTCCAAAGCAGCGGCGTAACGGAGGCTATTCTCGCAGGGGACGAAGTCATCCTCGCGGGTATGCCAGAGGAAGGTCGGAGGCACACGATCATGCACGCGATCCTCTAATGAGAGGAAGCGGCGGAGCGCCTCATCCGAGCCACAGAGATTCATAAAGGACATCTCGTTACGGACGCCCTCTGCCGCGGAAATGACGGGGTAACAAAGGACGCAAGCGTCGAGGCGCACGTGGTGCGTGCGAAGTCGAGGATGGACGTTATCGTCCGCGTAAAGGCAAGAAAGCATTGCGGCGAGGTGACCGCCCGCGGAGAAGCCGCAAACTGCCACTTGATCCGACACACCGAGCGCCGCACGATGCTCTTTGATATAGGCGAGCGCCATCACGGCTTCGTTTAGTTGCGTCGGAAACTTAAAATGTTTTATGGAATAATTTAAAACGAAGGTGCGGAAACCGCGTATGGCAAATGCCTCCGCGATATTCTCCCATTCCGAATGCGAATTATTTTTGTAGCCGCCACCGGGGAATATCAGCATGGCGGGCTTCGTCTCTAAAAGATCGACGTCATAACAATACAGCCTTCCCGCCACCTCTTTCCTTGGGCATGAAAAAAGGCGCCCGATCCGCTCCTTGAGGCTCATCGGGAGCAGCACGGTATCACGTTTGCTCAGTCCGAACTCTCGATACAGATCGACCACCTGTTCTTTCATTCTGTCTCCTATTATTTCAAAAAAGCGCGAATGGCGTCCACTTTATCCAGTTTCTCCCACGGGAACCCTTCCCTTCCGAAGTGTCCATAATTAGAGGTGGCACGATAAATGGGACGACGAAGCGCCAAGGCATCGATGATCGCCGAAGGACGCATATCGAATACTTTCCGTACGATCTCTTCGAGCTCGCCGTCAGACACGACGCCCGTCCCGAAGCTATTGACGTGCAACGAAATGGGATGCGCCACGCCGATGGCGTAAGATACTTCGAGTTGCATTCTGTCCGCCGCTCCCGCCGCCACCATATTCTTGCAAACGTAACGCGCCATATACGCCGCACTTCTGTCCACTTTGGTGGGGTCCTTGCCGGAGAATGCGCCGCCGCCGTGGGGGCAGTATCCACCGTAGGTATCCACGATGATCTTCCTACCGGTGAGACCGCTGTCTCCGTGCGGTCCTCCCGTGACGAACCTACCGGTGGGATTCACGTATATCAAAGTGTTCTCGTCAAAGAGCCCTTCGGGGATAGCCTTCTTGATGATCTTCTCTTGCACGTCTTTACGAAGGGTATTGATATCCACATCGGGATCGTGCTGTGTGGATACGACAACGGTGTGCACTCTCTTGGGCGTACCGTTCACGTACTCGACAGTGACCTGTGCCTTGCCGTCCGGACGGAGGTAAGAGATCTCCCTTTTCTTCCTCGCCTCGGTGAGCCGAAGGGTGAGCTTGTGCGCAAGCATGATGGGAAGAGGCATAAGTTCCGCCGTTTCACGGCAAGCATAGCCGTACATCATGCCTTGGTCGCCTGCGCCGATAAGGTCATACTTATCACCCGAAGCGCTGTCCGTACTGTTATCCACGCCCATGGCGATGTCGGGGGACTGCTCGTCCAAAGAGACCATGACGGAGCAAGTGTTCGCGTCGAATCCCATCTCACTGTTTACATATCCGATATCGCGCACGACTTCGCGCACGATCTTCTGCACGTTGGGATAGGTAGCCGCCGTGATCTCTCCGACCACGATGGCGATGCCCGTCGTCACGACCGTTTCCACCGCTACGCGCGCAGCGGGATCCTCCTGCAATATCGCGTCGAGAATGGCGTCGGATATTTGATCCGCCACCTTATCCGGGTGTCCTTCCGTGATGCTTTCGCTTGTAATGAGTCTAATGTCTTCCATTTTCTTCTTATACGGTTAATGAGGGGCGGTGATCTACCGCCCCCTCATGGTCTTAGGTGTCGAATCAGCCGAGATAAGGCTGCGTTTCTTCCGCGTTGCTATCCAACAAAACTCCGGGCTGCACGTTCACGTTGGCATAGGTCTTGAGACCGGTACCGGCGGGAATGAGCTTACCGAGAATAACGTTCTCTTTAAGTCCGAGGAGCGGATCTACCTTGCCCTTGATGGCGGCTTCGGTGAGTACTCTCGTGGTCTCCTGGAAGGAAGCCGAAGCGAGGAAGCTCTCGGAAGCGAGCGACGCCTTGGTGATGCCGAGGAGGGTACGCTTCGCCGTAGCCGGCACACCGCCCAAAGACATGATCTTCGTGTTGTTGGTCTCGTAAGTAGACAGATCCACAAGTTCGCCCGGGAGGAAGTCCGTATCGCCCTGCTTCTCGATCCTTACCTTGCGGAGCATCTGACGAATGATGATCTCAATGTGCTTATCATTGATATCGACACCGGACAGACGATATGCGTCTTTTACCTCACGAATAAGGTAATCTTGCACACCCTTCACACCGCGGGTACGAAGCATATCCTGCAAGTTGATGGCGCCCTGCGTGAGCTGGGTACCGGGATCCACTTCCTGTCCGTCGTTCACGAGGACCTTGGCATTCAATGCGGGAACGTACTCTTTCTTGTCTTGAGAATTCTCAACGATGATGGTACGCTTCTTATTCTTCTCGGTGATGGTCACCACGCCGGCGATATCGGAGATGATAGCCTGTGCCTTGGGATTACGGCACTCGAAAAGTTCTTCGACGCGCGGGAGACCTTGCGTGATATCTTCACTGGATGCGACACCGCCGGTGTGGAAGGTACGCATCGTAAGCTGGGTACCCGGCTCACCGATGGACTGTGCCGCGATAACGCCGACCGCTTCACCGATCTTGACGGGGTTGCCGCTCGCCATGTTCTTGCCGTAGCACTTACTGCAGAGACCCGCCGCGCACTTACAAGTAAATACGCTTCTGATCTTGACCTTCTCGATGCCCGCCTTCTCGATGGTGTCTGCCGCATCTTCGCTGATCATGGTATCCTTTGCCACGATCTCTTCGCCCGTTGCGGGATCCACGATAGCATCGATGGTGTATCTGCCGATGATCCTGTCGCGGAGCTTCTCGATGAGGTCGCCTCTGCCGCCATAGATCGCGCTGACCACAACGCCTTTATTGTCGCCGCAATCCATCTCACGAATGATGACCGACTGCGAAACGTCGACGAGCCTACGGGTAAGGTAACCGGATTCTGCCGTCTTAAGAGCGGTATCGGCAAGACCTTTACGACCACCGTGGGAAGAAATGAAGTACTCCAACGCGGAGAGACCTTCACGGAAGTTGCTCTTGACCGGGAGCTCGATGGTTTTACCGGTAGGATCTTTCATAAGACCACGCATTCCGGCGAGCTGACGGATCTGGCTCATGTTACCACGAGCGCCGCTCTGCTCCATCATCTTGATGGGGTTGAACTTATCCCAGCACCTCGAAAGTGCGTCGGTAACGTCGTCGGTAACCTTGTTCCAAATGGCGATGACCTGCTTGATCCTCTCTGCATCCGTAATATGACCACGACGGAAGAGCTTCTCTACGTCGGCGACCTTCTTCTCGGCGTCGGCGATGATCTGATCCTTCTCTTTGGGGATGTGCATATCGAACACGCTGGTGGTCAAAGCACCGATGGTAGAATACTTGAAGCCCTGCGCCTTGATCTTATCAAGCACAACGGCGGTCTCGGTGCTTCCCTTGTACTTGAAGCACTTTTCGACGATCTGTCCGAGCTGTTTCTTGCCGACGAGGAAGTCGATCTCGAGCGCGAATGCGTTCTCCGGCTTGCTCCTATCCACAAAGTGCAGATCCTGCGGGATCGCCTCGTTGAAAATAAATCTACCGAGGGTGGTATGGATCCTCTTGGACTCCATCTTACCGTCGATCTCTTTGAAGACGCGGACGTCGATCATCTCTTGCAGACCGATCTCCTTATGAGCATAGGCGAGCTTCGCTTCGTCCACGCTCATGAACTTTCTGCACTGCTCTCCCTTGTCCTCTTTCACGATGGTAAGGTAGTAGCTACCGAGGATCATATCCTGCGTCGGCGTCATTACCGGCTTACCATCGGACAACTTCAAAATGTTGTTCGTCGAGAGCATCAGGAAGCGAGCTTCCGCCTGCGCCTCAATGGAGAGGGGCACGTGCACTGCCATTTGGTCACCGTCGAAGTCGGCGTTGAACGCGCCGCAAACGAGCGGGTGCAGCTTGATAGCTCTGCCTTCCACTAGCACCGGTTCAAAGGCTTGGATACCCAAGCGGTGCAATGTCGGTGCGCGGTTCAGTAGCACGGGATGATCCTTGATGATATCTTCGAGGACGTCCCACACTTCGTTACGAGCACGCTCGACGTAACGCTTCGCGTTCTTAATGTTATTGCAGATATTTCTCTCCACGAGCTCCTTCATGATGAAGGGCTTGAAGAGCTCGAGCGCCATCTCTTTGGGAAGACCGCACTGATAGAGTTTCAGTTCGGGGCCGACGACGATAACCGAACGACCAGAATAGTCTACACGCTTACCGAGAAGGTTCTGACGGAAACGACCCTGTTTACCGCGGAGCATCGCGGTGAGCGACTTCAGCTCACGGCTCTTATTCGCGGAATTCGACTTCGCTTTCTTGCTGTTGTCGATGAGGTTATCCACGGCGACTTGCAGCATACGCTTCTCGTTACGGATCATCGCGTCCACACCGCCCGTCTGCAGGAAGTGTTTCAAACGTCTGTTTCTGCTGATGACGAAACGATACAAATCGTTAAGATCGCTCGTGGCGTATCTGCCGCCGTCAAGGGGCACCATCGGGCGAAGCTCCGGCGGAAGCACGGGAAGTGCCTCGATGATCATCCATTCGGGCTTGCTGCCCGTCTCTTTGAATGCTTCCAATATTTCAAGTCTCTTGGCGAGCTTCATTCTCTTGGGGGCTTGAGAATTATCCTTCAAGGTCTTCTGATCCTCTGCGATCTCCTTGCGAAGCGCGACGATCTCATTGTCGATGTCGATCTCCATCAGAAGTTGCTTAATGCTCTCGGCACCCATGCCTACCTTAAAGCTGCCTTCGCCATAAGTCTCGATCGCTTCACGATACTGTATATCGTTCAGGACCATCTTCTTCTTGAGCTCCGTCTTACCGGGGTCCAAGACGACGTAGCTCGCGTAATACACGACGTGCTCCACCTCTTTCGGGGGCATATCGAGGATGGTCGCGATACGACTCGGCGTACCTTTGAGATACCAAAGATGCGCGACGGGCGCCGCGAGCTCGATGTGACCCATTCTCTCACGACGCACTTTGCTTTGTTCGACTTTCACGCCGCAACGATCGCAAACGACGCCCTTATGGCGGATCCTTCTGTACTTACCGCAAGCACATTCCCAGTCTTTGGTCGGCCCGAATATCTTCTGGCAGAACAAGCCGTCCGGCTCGGGCTTCTGCGTTCTGTAATTGATGGTCTCCGGCTTGGTGACCTCGCCGCAAGACCACTCCCTGATCTTTTCGGGAGATGCAAGTCCAATCTTTATAGAATCGAAATTATTTATTTCAAACATATCGCTTTACCCCCATTAAAAGATGCTGTCTTCGTCATCGTCCACACCGAAGAGATTCTTGATATCCGCTTCGTCTGCGACGGTCTCGAACGGACTGTCCTCATCGTCCTCGCCCACCGTATCTTCGCCGAAGAGGTTTCCGAGATCGATCTCACTGGTGCTCGTCGGCTCCACTGCCGCTTCGGTGGTCGGGAGATCCTCAATGGTATCGGGGATCTCTTGATCGTTCTCGCCGAGGGCGCGAATGTCAAGGCCCAACGAACGCATCTCTCTCACGAGCACGCGGAAGGACTCCGGAATGCCCGGCTCGCTGATATTCTGTCCTTTGGTGATGGAGGCATACGCCTTCTCTCTACCGTTGACGTCGTCCGACTTGACGGTGAGCATCTCTTGCAGAATGTTCGCCGCGCCGTACGCTTCGATCGCCCACACTTCCATCTCGCCGAGACGCTGTCCGCCGAACTTGGCCTTACCGCCGAGCGGCTGCTGCGTGACGAGGGAGTAGGAACCGGTACTTCTCGCGTGGATCTTATCATCGACAAGGTGCGCGAGTTTCAGATAATACATATATCCGATGGTGACCTTATTCTCAAAGGGCTCGCCGGTACGTCCGTCGAAGAGCTGTACCTTGCCATCCGCAGGCAATCCATTGCTGACGAGAAGCTCCTTGATCTCGGACTCGTCCGCACCGTCGAAGACGGGCGTGGCGATCTTCCAGTCAAGCATTTTACACACCAGACCGAGATGGACCTCCAAGACCTGTCCGATATTCATACGAGACGGAACGCCGAGCGGGTTCAATACGATCTGAAGCGGGGTACCGTCCGCCATGAAGGGCATATCCGCCTTCGGGAGGACGCGAGAAACGACACCTTTATTACCGTGACGTCCCGCCATCTTATCACCGACGGAGATCTTACGCTTTTGCGCGATATACACGCGCACGAGTTTATTGATTCCCGCGGAAAGATCCGCTTTGTTCTGTTTGGTGAAGACTTTAACGTCCACAACGACACCGTACTCACCATGCGGCACCACGAGGGACACGTCTCTGACCTCTCTTGCCTTCTCACCGAAGATACTTCTCAAAAGTCTCTCTTCCGGCGTGGGCTCGGTCTCGCCCTTAGGCGCTACCTTACCGACGAGGATGTCGCCTGCGTGCACTTCCGCACCGATACGAATGATACCGTTCTCATCAAGATCCTTCAGCATATCTTCGCTGCGGTTCGGGATGTCGCGGGTGATCTCTTCATCACCGAGCTTCGTGCTACGCGCCTCGGTATCATAGGTGCCGATATGGATGCTGGTAAAGACGTCGTCGCGTACGAGCTCATCACTGATGAGGACTGCGTCTTCGTAGTTGTAACCTTCCCACGTCATGAAACCGATCAAGATGTTTCTGCCGAGAGCAAGCTCGCCATTCTGCGTGGCGGGACCGTCTGCAAGCACCTCGCCTTTCTTCACGACCTGTCCGACTTTCACGACGGGTTTCTGATTGATACACGTCTCATGGTTAGAACGCTGGAACTTCAAAAGTTCATACGTCTTGACTTCGTCATTATCCCCTCTGACCGTGATGGCGTCACCGCTGACGGAGGTAACGACGCCGTCCAAGTCGCTCAAGATAACGATGCCGCTGTCATGTGCGATCTTGTACTCGATACCGGTACCGACGATAGGCGCTTCCGGTCTGATGAGAGGCACTGCCTGACGCTGCATGTTGGAGCCCATGAGTGCACGGTTCGTATCATCGTTCTCAAGGAAGGGGATCAAGGATGCCGCCACGGAAACGAGCTGTTTCGGGGAGGTATCGAGGTAATCCACTTTGCTGGCATCCACGTTACGGATCTCTTCGCTGATACGACAGGACACGACGGGATTGAGCAGCTTGCCATCCTCTCCGATAGGCTCGGTGGCTTGTCCGATAATGTAGTTGTCCTCTTCGTCCGCCGTCATGTAGACGATCTCGTCCGTCACAACGCCCGTCGCCTTGTCGATCTTCCTGTACGGCGTCTCGATGAAACCGTACTCATTGACGCGAGCATAGGTGGAGAGAGAGGAGATAAGACCGATATTCTGACCTTCGGGAGTCTCCACCGGGCACAGTCTGCCGTAGTGAGAGTGGTGCACGTCACGGACTTCCATGCCGGCTCTCTCACGGTTCAAACCGCCGGGGCCGAGAGCAGATAATTTACGCTTGTGCGTAAGTTCTGCAATGGGGTTCTCCTGATCCATGAACTGGGAAAGCTGCGCACTGTTGAAGAACTCTTTGATCTTCGCAGTAACAGGCTTAACGTTGATGAACTTCTTGATCTCGGCTTCGTCCGCATTGGTGGTGTTCATCTTCTCGATGATCTGACGCTCCATGTTCTGGAAGCCTTTCCTCATCTCGTGCTGGAGCAGCTCGCCCACCGCACGCACACGACGATTGGCAAGGTGGTCGATATTATCATACACGCCTACGCCGTGCGGCAAGTTGAGGTTATAGTTAACGATACTGACGATATCGTCCATACGGATCTGACGGGAAACGAGGCGGTCTGCATTCGCGCGAATGGCTTCCTCCTTCTCCTCCTTGGTTTCGAGACCTTCCCAGATCTCCATGAGCGTGGGACGATGCACGTGCTCCAAGATGCCGAGCTCTTTCGGATCTCTGTCGATATACGTGGCAAGATCGACGGTGTTATTACCGATGATCTTCACCTTCGTGCCATCCGCACCGACGACGTAAGCAACGTTCACGCCGGCATTCTGGATCTCCCAAGCCTTCTTGAGGTCGATGGCAGTCCCTTTCTCCGCGAGCACTTCGCCGTATTCATCGACGATGTCTTCCGCGAGCTCTTTCTCGGCGATACGTGCGGCAAGGGACAGCTTCTTATTGTACTTATTCCTACCAACTCTCGACAGGTCGTATCTCTTCTTGTCGAAGAAGATGCCGGGGATATTCGCCTCGACGCCTTCCGTCGTGATGATCTCGCCGTTCTTGATGGTCTTATACAGCTCGGTCTTCGCGCCGAAGAGTGTACGCTCTGTATCTTTATCCTTCTCCATCGTGGTCTTCATCACGTTGTCGTCCGCGCCGAACACTTCAGTCAGCGTGGCGTCGTCCGTAAGCTCGAGTGCACGAAGCATCAAAGAAGCGGTGACCTTCTTCTTACGGTCGACCTTGACGTACAGAACGCCGGAAGAATCCTGCTCGAACTCCATCCAAGCACCGTTCTTCGGGATGACGGTGCACTTATAAGTGACCTCACCGTCCTTATCCACTTCTTTCTCGAAGTAGACACCCGGGCTTCTGACGAGCTGGCTCACGATGACGCGCTCCGCTCCGTTGATAACGAAAGAACCCGTCTCCGTCATCAGAGGGATGTCGCCCATGAAGATCTCGTCCTCTTTAATGAGGTCGCCCTTCTCTCTGATAGTGAGACGCACCTTTACACGAAGAGGCGCATTATACGTGACGAGGTTCTCGCTCTTACAAGCTCTCGCCGAGAAATGCGGTTCTTCTACCCGATACTCTCCGAACTCCAAGATGAAACGTTCGCCGCCGTTGGTCGCCCTCTGTACGATAGGCGAGAACTCGTCGAAGATCTCACGGAGACCTTCTTCCAAAAACTTCTTATACGAGCTTTTCTGCAGCTCGATAAGATACGGGAGATCCAAGACCTCCTTCGTTTTGGAGAAGCTCATTCTTTCCACGTTGCCGTATTTTACCTTATGAACAGCCATTGAAACTCACTCCTTAAAAATTGTAGCTTTGATACTTTTTGCCGAATTGCCCCTTCACCTACGGTGATAAAGTAGATTTTTCGGTTTAAAACGGCTTTTCCGTATAATAGCACAGCTTATAATCATAATCGGGGGTTGTCAATATGTCAAGCGGTTTTTTTCGATTTTCCGAAAAAGAGAGGAAAAAGACATCGTAAACTGCGTTTTTTCAGGGATTATTTTGAAAAAGATTTATTAATTTTTCTTAATTATTACATATTTTTTCGCGTTTTGCTCGAAAAAATGAGGTCAAAATCGAAGAGCATTCCTCCGCAAGGACACCTTTAGTCTCCTGCGGCCGATGGTTCAAAGCATAGTCGACGGGGAGATCCGCAAGGCTCCCCAAAAAACCGTATCGCGCATCCTTCGCTCCGTATACGACTCGATCCAAACGGCTGTTGACGATGGCGCCCGCACACATCGCGCAAGGCTCCAAAGTGACGTATAAAGTGCACCCTTCCAGCCACCAATTCCCCACTCTCTTCGTCGCCTTCTCGATAGCGCAGATCTCGGCGTGTCGGAGAGCGGAATTCTTCTTTTCTTTTTCATTATGCGCGCGGGCGATGACGACGCCTTCTTTCACGATCACGGCGCCGATGGGGACTTCATCTTCCGCATACGCCTTCGCCGCTTCTTTCAGCGCGATACGCATAAAGTATTCGTCCGTTCTCTCTATGCGCTTACTCATCTTAGGATCCCCCATATCAAAAGGAAAAGGAGCATACAGCTCTCGGCGATCATCACGGCATACAGAGATATATTATCTTTCAAAGTAGGTTTTCCGTTCGGATTGAATCCGTCTACGGGAATGAGTCCGAGGATCTTGCGTTCGGAAACGGGTTTCTCCGACTTGCGCGCCAAATACTGCAAGATCAGGACGATGGCATACACTGCCGCCGCCATAATAAACACGGTCAAAAGGAGCGAAAGCGCATTGTTTCTCGAGGAAACGGCATCATACCAAACGCCGAATTTCGTCTTCCGTTGCGTGGAATAATCAAGCAAGACCGAGATGGCGTTATTCGCGAAGTGGCCAATAATCCCGGGGATCAGCGAACCCGTCTTCACAACAGCGATGCCGAATACGATGCCGCCGAACGTGGTAAACACCATTTGTGAAGGATTCTCATGCATAAGTCCGAACAAAACGGCGGACAAAATAATAGCGGTCTTCTCCGATCCGCGATCCTCCAATCCGGAAAGCAAAACGCCGCGATGGGAGAATTCCTCGAACAGAGCGGGAAGAACGGCAGTTAAAAACAAGGAAAGGAATAAGTCCCCCACCCCGCCGTATATCGTGCCGACGGTAACGGAACTTTTATATCCAATAATAGTTAAGACGAGCCTGCCGAGCGCATTGAACGCCATGGTAAAGGGCACGATCGCCGCCACGATGCCAAGCGAAGCAAGTACGG
>Ga0310690_10007177_pt1 | contig 14428 bp, 7 predicted proteins | sample AusTroGonzalo_MG_2_FD_207661 | JGI IMG/M metagenome (GOLD analysis project Ga0310690, IMG submission 207661) | Bovine rumen microbial communities from tropical cattle in Woodstock, Queensland, Australia - Gonzalo_04 (v2) (version 2) | ecosystem: Host-associated > Mammals > Digestive system >...
TTCGCCATCACATAGAGCGGACGGGCAAAGGGTGCTACGGTTTTCACTTCTCGTTGTCTTCAGGTATGGGGTAGTTCGCACTCGGCTTGTGCATCTGTCGCATGACAGCATCCAACTGGCGCACCATTTCGGGATGCTCTGCAGCAAGGTTATGCTCCTCACGTGGGTCGTCAGAGATATGGTAGAGCTCCAGCGGAGCCCCCTTCTTGACCGTCACGCACTTCCAGTCACCGAAGCGGACAGCACGCTGCTTACCGGGGAACTCCCAGTACAGATAACGATGGTCTGTATCGACCTGTCCGCCGAAGAACAGGGGCGATATGTCAATGCCGTCAGTCTGGGGCACCGCCTTCTCACTGCCCGTCAGACGTGCCAGTGTAGGCATGAAGTCAGGAAAATAAACCTGATTGCTGATCTGACGGGCTGGCACACGGCCGGGTTGGTTCACGATGAGAGGCACCTTGATGCCGCCTTCGTAGAGCTGTCCCTTGCGTCCCTTCAAGCCAGCATGGCAGTTGAGTTCGCTCAAGGGGGCCATGACAGCAGCGCCATTGTCGGAGGCAAAGATGATGAGCGTGTTCTCGCACAGTCCCAGATTGTCGAGAGCTCCCAGCAGACGGCCGATATGGTAGTCCATGTGGGTGACGAGGGCTGCATAGCGCTTGGTGTTCAGCGACCACTCGCCGTGCTCGTCGTACCATGATGTGTCATCGATGTTATAGGGTTCGTGAGGAGCATCATAGCCGAGGAAGAGGAAGAAAGGCCGCTCCTTGTTGCGATGAATGAAGGCAATGGCGTCGTCGGTAGAAATTTCGGTATTATGACGCACATGGGCATCGTGGGCATTCTCCTCAATATGTACCAGACTGTCGCCCCACAGACGGTAGTAGGGGTAGTAGTAGGGCGAATTGCTGTGGACGGTGGAAATAGTCCATCCGTAGAACTCATGGAAGCCGCGGTGGTTGGGCGCCGCCTGCGGGTCGTAGCCGTCAAGATGCCACTTGTTGACCAGACAGGTGCGATAGCCTGCCGTCGAGATGACGGTAGCCAACGTCGTATCCTCGGGCAGCAGATTGGCACGACGGACAATGGTCGTGTCACCCTGAGGGTTGATTTTCAGTCCCGTCATGCCACCAGCATAGCACTGATTGTCGCGTATGCGGCTGTTGCCGCTGTTGCGCCCCGTCATGAGCGAACAGCGCGAGGGCGAACTGATACCGCTACCGGCGTATGCCTGCGTAAAGCTGGTGCCCGTGGCTGCCAGGCGGTCGATGTTTGGCGTCTTGATATATTTGTTGCCATAGCACGACAAGTCGCCATAGCCCATGTCGTCGGCCAGTATGAAGATGATGTTAGGCCGCTCGGGCGTAGCCTGCGTCTGATGGTCGGCAGCCGTTGCCGACTGCGCCATCACGGCACCCACGGCCATCAGTACCTGTCTTGTGTCCTTTCGCATTGTCATTGCTTCAAAAATCGCGTAATTGTTTAATTGTGAATTATGAATTGTGAATTGTGTAATACTGTTATTGGGCCTCAAAGGTAAGGAAAAGAATTGAGAAAACGATATCGAATAGGAGAAAATCGACATTTATGGTTATAATGTTTGGATAATTGCTTGTTTTTTAGTTATTTTGCAATCAAATTATAAATGTTACAAATGAAAAAACTTATTTCAACCATGATCCTTTGTGGTATGGCACTGGCTATGTATGCCCAGTTCTATGCCTCTCCTAACGGGAAATTGAAGCTTCAGGTAATGGCCAACGACAAGAAGGCCGTCATCAGCTACGAACAGCAGAAGGTGTTCGAGATGGCCGACGTCCAGTTCAGTCAACTGACTTTTGTCAGAAAGGTGGAGGCCAACTACCAGATGCTGGAAGGCAAGCGTCTGCACTGCACCAATACCGCCAACGAGTATCAGGCTCCCATCGGCACTGACGCGAAGGTGGTGATGAGACTCTACAACGACGGCATCGCCTTCCGCTATGAATATACCAACCTGCAGAACAGCAAGGCACCTGCCGAGCACACGTCCTACATCATTCCTGAGGGGACGAAGCGCTGGATGCAGCAGTGGAGCGACGGTTACGAGGGCTTCTTCCCGCTGACAACCACCGCCGAGGTGAAGACGCTCGGCGGCTTTGGTGGCGCGATGGAGCAGAAGGACATCAACACCCACTGGGGTTATCCGCTTTTGTTAGAGGTGAGAGGTGAGAAGCCAGAGGTGAGAGGTGAGTCTGTATTTGCTTTGATCACCGAGGCCAATATCGAGCGCCGTCAGAGTGCTTCGAGTCTCTTCAACAAGGGCGAGGTGTTCAGCGTTGTGCAAGACCAGAACGACCTGTTGCTCACGGGCCAGTGGCACACCCCCTGGCGTGTTGTCATCGTCGGCCGCTTGGCTGACATTGTGCAGTCAACACTGGTCACCGACGTCAGCGAGCCTTCCAAGCTCGACGACACCAGCTGGATTAAGCCCGGCGTGGTGTCGTGGATCTATTGGGCCTACAACCACGGTTCCAACGACTACAACATCATCAAGAAATACGTCGATATGGCCGTTACGCTGCATCTGCCCTACGTACTCATCGATGCCGAGTGGGACGAGATGGACAAGGTGGCCAGCAACGAGGGCAAGACCATCGTCGACGCCGTTGGCTACGCCCGTTCGAAGGGCATTAAGCCGATTATCTGGTATAACTCGTCGATAGGTTGGGTGAACGGTGCCCCCGGTCCCAAGTATCGTCTCAACAAGCCCGAGGATCGCGAGAAGGAGTTTGCATGGTGCGAGAAGATTGGTGTGGCCGGTGTGAAGATCGACTTCTTCAGCGGCGACAACCAGGCCAATATGGACTATTGTCAGGACCTGCTGGAGAGTGCCGCCCGTCATCATCTGCTCGTGAACTTCCACGGCGCCCCCATTCCCCGTGGCTGGCAGCGCACCTACCCCAACCTGCTCTCGACAGAGGGTGTCTATGGTGCCGAGTGGTACAACAACGTGCCTCACTTCACGAAAAAGGCCGCCAGCCATAATGCTACGCTGCCCTTCACCCGCAATGTCATCGGCCCTATGGACTATACCCCCTGTGCCTTCAGCGACTCACAGCATCCGCACATCACGTCGTTGGCCCACGAGCTGGCACTCACCGTACTCTTTGAGAGTGGTCTCCAGCATCTGGCCGACCGTCCTGAGAGCTTCCTCTCTCAGCCTCAGGAGGTACAGGCTTTCTTAGGTCAACTGCCCACCGTGTGGGACGAGACACGCTTTGTGTCGGGCTATCCTGGCGAGAGTGCCGTCTTGGCACGTCGCAGCGGTAAGACGTGGTATGTGGCCGGCATCAATGGTAAGGACGAGTTGCAGACACTGTCCACCAACCTCCGTTTCGTGAAAGGCGTGAAGAGTGCCCGTCTGTTTGCTGACAACACTAATGGTCAGTGGCAAATCAGCAATATTAAGAAGTTGCCCAAGCAGATGGCGTGTCAGCCGCGTGGCGGCTTTGTACTGGTCATTAGCCAAAAGTAGGCGATATGAAGACATGGGCAATAACGTCAGCCGTCATACTGGCGATGGCCGCACTGACACAGGAAAGTCCACAAGAAGATGCGTCAGCGCAGTTGGCACCCGACTGGGAGAACCCCGCTGTGCTCGGCATTAACAAACTGCCCTATCATGCTACGCTGCAACAGCCTTCAAAGTGGAAGGACTGCAAGGAAATTGTCTCGCTTGACGGCCAATGGCAGTTCCATTGGTCGAAAGACCCGGAGTCGCGCCCAGCAGATTTCTATCGTGAGAACTACGACGTGAGCAGCTGGGATAAGATTACGGTACCTGGCTGCTGGCAGTTGCAGGGCTATGGCAAGCCCATCTATGTCAACATGCAGTATCCGTTCCATCGCGACCGTCCCAGCGTGACTGGCGAGCCCGCGAAGAACTGGTACGCCTACGACCATCGTAATCCTGTTGGCTCGTATGTGACCTATTTCGATGCAACGAAGGAGATGCTCTCGAAGAACCTCATTCTGCACTTCGGTGGCGTCCATTCTGCTATGTATGTCTGGGTGAATGGTCAGAAGGTGGGCTATAGCCAGAACTCCATGTCGCCTGCTGAGTTCGATGTTACCAAGTTCCTTCGTAAGGGCAAGAACAAGCTCGCTGTCGAGGTCTATCGCTGGAGCGATGGCTCGTACCTCGAGTGTCAGGATATGTGGCGCCTCTCGGGCATCTTCCGCGAGGTGCAGCTCTGGGTGCGTCCCTTGGTACATATCGCCGACTATAAGGTGGAGGCCATCCCCAACAAGGCCTTCTCAAAGGCCTCTGTGACCGCCGATATCGCCATCTGCAATACCGGTAAGAAGAAAGTCAAGAATGTGAGCGTGTTCTTCAAGACCTATGAGAATCAGGGCGAACAGCCCTCGACTGTCAGGCCGGACGGTTACTTCGCCTCTGCCCCAGTGATTCTCCCTGGCGACACCACGCATGTCAAGATCACTTACACCATCATTCATCCACGTATGTGGTCGGCCGAAAAGCCCAATCTCTATGACTACAGTATAGAATTAAAAGTCTCCCCTAAGGAGGAAGCCGAGCACTTCGACAATTACTTCGGTGTGAAACGTGTGGAGTGCGTGGGCGAGGTCTTCAAAATTAACGGCAAGAACGTGAAGCTGCGTGGCGTGAACCGTCACGACCACCATCCTGTGACTGGTCGCTACGTCGATGATGCCACCTACGAGAAGGACATCGCGCTGATGAAGCAGGCCAACATCAACTTCCTGCGCACCTCGCACTATCCCGACCGCGAGTACCTCTACGAGCTCTGCGACCGTTGGGGCATCTACGTCATGGACGAGGCCAATCAGGAATCGCACGGCTACGGCTATGCCAATAAGGTGATGGGCGAAGACCCCGACTGGAAGGATGCCCACGTGGACCGTGCCGTCAGCCTTGTGCAGCGCGACAAGAACCACCCCTGCGTCATCTTCTGGAGCCTCGGCAATGAAGGCGGCGTAGGACCCAATATGAAGGCTATGCGCGAGGCCGTCGTGGCCCTCGACACCATCGCCCTACCCTTCTGCGATACCGATCGCAGTCAGAGCGACATCTACGATGACGGCTATCTCACCCCAGACCGACTTGCTTCCGAAGCGAAGAGGATTACCGACCGTCCTTTCATGATGCGCGAATATGCTCACGCTATGGGCAACTCCGTAGGTAACTTCCAGGAATATTGGGATGTCATCTATGCCGACTCCAGTATCTGCGGTGCAGCCATCTGGGACTGGGTGGACCAGGGATTAAGTGAAGAATTAAGAATGAAGAATGAAGAATTTGCTACTGCAACACATGCAACGGACAGGACGGCGCAGCCCGATTCTTCATTCTTAATTCTTCATTCTTCATTTTTATTCGGTGGCGATTTCGGCGACCAGCCCAACGACGGAGCCTTCTGTATCAACGGACTCATAGCACCCGACCGCGTGCCCCATCCCCACTACTATGAGGTGCAGCACGTCTATCAGCCCATCACGTTCGTACTTGAAGACGATGCTATCCGGCTCATCAACCGCAACCTGTTTACAGGCCTCAATGAATACGAGTATTATTACGAGCTTGCGCGAAATGGTGAGATTGCCGGCGGTGGACTGCTGGATCTCAAGGGCGACCGCATCGAACTGCCCTACTATCCTGATGACAATGAAGTGACGATGACCATCGAAGCTCGCCTGAAGGAAGACAAACCTTGGGCAAAGAAAGGCTTTGCCGTCGCCCGCGAACAGTTCATCCTCAGAGAGTATATCTACCCTGGTTTCTCCACCCTCACCTCTCACCTCTCACCTCTTAAGAACATCACCATCTCCGGCAACGCCCTCACCTCGTGGATTATTGATGGAAAGGAGATGCTCGTTGCTCCCCTCGAGCCCTACTTCTGGAAGCCCGAGAACGACAACCAGCATGCCGCCCACTTTGCTGAGCGCACTGCTATATGGAGAAATGCCACTGATGTCACGGTGAAGTACACCGTCATTGATGAACGCACTATCAAAGTCGATATGGACTATCAGCCGTCAAGCACCGATAAACCCGTGATGCCCAAGTTCGGCATGCGTATGCGCCTGCCTGCCAGCTTCACCGACATCGAGTACTATGGCCGTGGCCCGTGGGAGAACTATCCCGACCGCAAACGCAGTGCCTTCTTAGGACGTTACAAGATGCCCCTCTCCGAGTACGAGACGGAGTACATCCATCCGCAGGACAACGGTTGCCGAACAGACGTGCGTTGGTTCAAAATCTCTGACAGTCAGAAAGCCCTCAGCATCGAAGGTCTCCAGCCCCTTTGCATCCGTGCCTGGGACTATGGTGAAGAGGATTTGGAACAGGCTAAGCATCCACACGAAATAAACCGTGGACGCTTCGTCAATCTGAATATTGACCTAAACGTCCACGGTGTCGGCGGCGTAGATACTTGGGGGGCGCGTACGCTACCCCAGTACACCATTGACGGCAACCAGCCCCATCACTACGCCTTTATGCTTGAATGGAAGTAACCTATTAGTCTTCCTTCACAATCGGATAAAGTTCGATGAACTCGCCCTGATGGTTCTGACCGTCGTTAATGAGTTCGGCGAACTTCTCACCTACCGTCTCGATGTCATGGAAACCAGGTAGCGCCATATTGCCGTTCAGGTCGGTGGTGGTGGGTCCCGGGTGAACAGAGAACACCTCAACAGGAGTATTGCTCTGCTGGAACTCGATGGCCATCACGCCCATCATCGCATTCTGTGCTGCCTTGCTGGCAACGTAAGCCAGTGGATGCCAGTAGGGACTGATCTCTGAGGGCACGGTAACGTTGGCGATGCGACCTTCGTTTTTGGTGAGCAGGGGTATCAGAGCCTTCGTCAGGGCGAAGGTGCCGATGAAGTTCACGTCGAGTGTCTCTTTGATGTCGCTCAGTTCCGTGTGCTCGCTGTTGACGCTCATATCGCCAGGGATGCCGGCATTGTTGACCAAGAGCGAGAGACCGGCATATTTCTCCTGAATCTCCTTGGCAGCCAGCTCAATGCTGTTAAGGTCGCGAAGTTCGACGCTTACCCATCCCAGCACGTTAACACCAGCCTGTTTCAGTTCGCTGATGGCCTTCTCGGCACGCTGCTCGTCGCGTGCACCAATAATCACCTGCCAGCCACTCTTTCCCAAGTGCTTGGCAATTCCAAATCCGATGCCCTTGTTGGCACCTGTCACAAAAACAATCTTATCCTTCATATCTATTGAAAAAAAGTGAAATCACACCGCAAAGGTACGGCGGAAATCAGAGGTACACAATCACCATGATGCGGTATTCCGCATACCAAACGTTTGGTACGTGCATGGTGGCATAAAAATAAAACATGGAACACTTCAATCGAAGCATTCCATGTATTAATAATAGGTTTGTATGCCGCGCTTGTCGGCTTCTCATTCTGGAGCTATTACCAGTCTACGCCTCCTCTTGAGCCAGCAACACCATCATCTTCGCCACCATATTCGTAGTCTCCGCCGGCAACTGGTGCATCATTGGCATCAAGGATATTACCAGTCAACGTCTCGTTGGAACCTGCCAGCAGGTGACTATCTACCTGACAGAAAAATATTTCAATCTCTGGTGTCTTATATATCTTTTTCATATACTTCTTTTATTATTTCACAACAACTTTTTGGCCATCTACAATATAAATGCCGCGTGGCAAATCCTTCGGGCTCTCTACATTCATGCGCATACCGCTGATGGTATAGATACCGCTGGCAGCTTGACGTTCGTTGCCTGTTATCTGCTGTATATTCTCAATGCCTGTTGTCTCACTATCGTCGGTCAAGCCGCCCAGTCTTGCATTGTTCATAACAGCACCATCCTTCAAGATCTCGAAGTAGCAGCGATACGGAGGAACGTATGTTCCGCCCCATGTTGCCGTTTTCTTGAACAGCATAGAAGCATCGCCATCATTGTCGGTACTGCTGACGAGATAGAACAAATCCTTTGGCAGATACTTGTTGTCGATATAGCTGCCGCGCATTCTCACAGAGACGTTGTTTTCTGCATCAGCAACAACCGTCGTTGAAACATCACAAGTCCAGTGAGCAGCCGTCATTGAGCCTTCTCTGAGCATATCCAACTGTGTAGCTCTTGGCATATAGATCAGATACGGTTTATCTGACTGCAGATCGTCAATGCTTACCTGCTTGAACGTCAGGTTATAGTTACCCGCCGTAACATCCGGTTCTGCCTTGATAAGCTCAGCGATAATCACGTCATTGACATAGTTGGTTTCCCCATCCATGAACGCAGTAGTTTTCAGATAGTTCTTATAGGTGGTTTCACCGCCGAAGGGGAAGCAGATAGTGCTCCACTTCAACGCCTGTACGCTCCGTGAAGACTGAATTTCCCAGGAATATTTGTTCTTATAGCCACCATTCGCCTCCGTGAAGTCTCCCGTGTGCTCTGTATAATATCGCTTGTCTGTCCAGTCCGGATTATCAGAACCTTTGGTATTATACACGTTTGTTTTGTCAAGACGTGCCCATACATGTTCTCCGTCTGTTTCCTGTCCAATATAAGCATTATAGGCTTCCTGGCCGTTTACCCAGAAAGTACAGTTGTTTACATGTTTGCAGGTATCGACCGGTCCGAAGGAATACAATCCTGTTATGACGTCGGCCGACTTCAGCATACCAGGCTCTCCGAGCAGATATACATTTTCCAGACTTTGACAACCATGCAGGAATGCTCCTTCAATATTCTTCACCGAAGCAGGGATAACCAACGACTTCAGCGCAGCACATCCGCAGAGGAAATGTCCACCGACATTCTCCAGGTTGTTGGGCAGGTTCACGCGTTTCAGATTCGGCATGTGTGCAAAGCCGAAGTAGCCAATCGACAGCGGCTCTGTTCCGTTCTCGAAGTTGACGTAGGTGATACTGCTACCGCTAAACGCGTTGGCACCAATGCTTGTCAGACTACCCGGCAGATTGATACTCGTAATGCTGTTGCAGTCGTTGAAGGCAAACTTCTCAATTTTAGTGAGCGACGTGCAACTGCTCAGATCCAAAGATCCCTCTATACCGGTTCTGTAGAATGCGCTCTCATCAATTGTTTCAAGTGCCGTGCAACCCGACAGATTGAGAGATTTCAGATTTAAATTACCATGTGAATTATTACTGTTTGACAATTTTGTCAGGTATGTGTTTCTGCTAAAGTCCAACGATGTTGCATATTGCGGAAGTGCTCTAACCTCAACAACTTGATAGGTCACATTATCAGTCACAAACGTAGCAGGAATACGGTATGCCCCAGTATAATCCACTTTTGCACGATATGCCACAATTGTGCATGTTTCATCACCTAATATCAGATACGGCTCGGTTTTTTCCTCGCCATCAATATATACAGGACCATCAACATAGTGCTCTGTTGTATAGATGTCATCCGTCCACCATGTTCCATAACGATCGCCTTTCTTCAAGCGTATTTTAACCTGATACCGTGTTTGCGGAGTCAGGCCTGTTAGAATCTGTGAAGGCGTCGTAGTAACAGTAAATGACTGATTATAGTTTTCTCCTTTTGTCTCATAATCAACTACGTTCAACTCCCACTCGTCTTCTGCCAGATCGGTAGTGTTCCAACTTAGCGTTATACTATATCCTTTTGCTGGTGATTCATGTGGATATATCCGCTCCTCAGCCACAAAGCTTGCTGCCTGGTACCAGTCCAAGGTTCCGTCTTTTTTCCTTATGTAAACATAATATGTTGCCCACGGAGTAAGACCACTTATTATTCTGCTAGAGGATAAGTCATACGCTGTAAGAGTACTTTTATCAGCATTTTGATCTGTAGTGTAAACGAACTGATAGTCAGACCAGTCGCCAGACGGTATGGAAAAACGGAAAGTTCCACTATGGAATTGCAGCGGCCATACCCAACACGTTGGGAGAGTAGTTGCTGAGGTTTTGAAAGATTCTTTTACCCAATCGGTGTATTCTATATCACCACCGATGTATCCTCGTAGATATACGTCATACCGCGTACTTGGTGTCAACCCTGTTAAACGATAAGATAGCGTACTGTCAATCTCAAGAGTTTCTCCACTCTCCATAGGCTGACCTTGTTCCACACACACAAACTGCCAATGCGTCTCTTTCATTGCCGACGCTGTCCATGTTACATCGACATACGTTGAATTTTCTGTTTTAATAACTATACGAATGTCTGGTTTAGGATTTGTTTCAAAACAATAAGAATAATCATCACTATACCATTCACTTACTTCCTCATCATGATATCTTACATAATAATAGTATGTAGTACGTGGTGTCAGACCTGTAAGTTCAACGTCGTTGGATGTTATATCATACTCAATAAGAGTTTCTTTATCCACATCCGGGTCTGTCGTATAAGAAAATTTATATTTGGCCAGGTCGCTTTCCTTCTCAAAAGCAAACTGTAACTTTGCGGTCGTAAAAGTTACGTCATGAGGCGTTGGAAAACATAAAGACGATAACTGGGGAACAACAGTAAACGCGTTAGTCCATGAATCATATTCACCACGTTCTTTACTATATCCTCTCATATATACATAGTAGGTTACCAGATGCTCGAATTCAACAAAGATTGTACCATCGCATTCTGCATAACTGACCACCTTGCGGTTGACAATATCATCGGGCGACATGGACGCACTGGTTGTATATCTAACCTCAACGCTATCTGGTTCGGTATCACTATTGTACGAGAAATTGAATTGTACCGTTTTATTTGATGGGAAACCTGTCCATCCAAAATGAAGTTTAAATCCCATATCTTTTTCTTGGGCTTTACTCCATGATGTTACACCTCCCGTTTCACCATAATTACCACGTACATAGAAATAGTATTTCTTGATTCCCGGATTTGATACATTTTTTAAAATTACTGAATGCAGACTTTCAATAACAACACTATCATTGGGAACTTTTATAATTGTTTCAGGGTCGATATCATCTGGATTCTGCGAAGGATCTGTAGAATACGCCAGTTCCCACGATTTCGGGTATAATTTATCATAGTCTTCTATGCCATCGTTGGTTGTATAAAAGCTGACATAGAACGTTGTCTTATCAGCAATAGGCTCTAATTCTGGCGCGTGATTTTCATACAAGGATAGGTTGATTTTGGTTGTTGAAGCCTCTATCTTTTCAGTCCAGGGTGAATAGCCTCCCGATTCACCATAATACGCACAACACCATACATAGTATTTTGTGTTGATTTGAAGATTTTCCAAAGTAATTTCATATTCTCCATTCGTGTTATCAGTAACACGAGTGGCTCCGGCCACATTCGGAGTAGCATCCTTATCTGTGGAATAGAAAAACAGTACCGCTTCCGCATCTTGTTCTTCTAATTCACAAGATGCCTCTATTTCTGTTGCATAGCAAGAACTTTGATAAATATAATTTAATGTCGGCGTTCCATCATAGGTACTTATTTGATACCTACTGCTCCACCCTGATTTTATATCATTATCGTCACCACTGCCTACAACAGCCCTGAACCATATATAATAGTCTGTTGCAACCTGAAGGTCGCTCAGTGTTATCTGATGTGTTCCAGAAGAAGTAATCGAAGTGGTTGAAATAGCTAAGTCATCAGGATCAGCGTTGCCATTTTTAGAATAGACATACTCGATATAATTAGCATTGGAGCCATGATTATTATCATACGTTACGACATATTCGACAACCAGTTGTGTTGCGTATCCATCACTGCCGTAGTCGTGCCCCTCAATCGTCACATTTTCCGTCGTCGCTTCAACACGTGTCCAATCTTCGTGTCCCAAGTCTCCATAGTTAGCCCTACACCATATATAATAGGTTGTACCAATCTGAAGACCACTCAACGTTGCACTACCAGCTGATGGAGATGCTGTATTTACAGTAAGATTATCAAGGTTGGCATTTCCGTCTGTTGAATAAACATAGTCAATGCTTGAAACAACACTTTGATCTGTAGGATTATCAAATGTCCAAGCTATCTGTATGCTTGTCAAAGAATTTCCTGATTGGCTATAATTTACGGAGACTGATGGTTTTTCAACCTCGGTTGTCGTTTCACTCACACAGTCACTCCACGACGACGTACCTAAATCGCCATAGTTAATTCTGCACCATATATAATAGGTTGTTTCAGGAGTCAAACCATCCAATTCCACATCATTTGCAGGAGATTCTGTCACAACATTTGTACCTGCAGCATACAAAGCTTCAGGATCAGCGTTGGAAGATGTAGAATAGACAAACTCTACCTGATCAGAGCTTCCGATACTATCATAATCATCCAACGAAACTACGATTTTAGTTGCAGAGTAATCCGTTACATAGAATGATGGCTTAAGAACGGCTTCTGTCGTTATTCCTGTCGGTATTCCATTGGAACTATAAGTTTCCCAATCTGAATAATGGTTATCATCCTTATATTTAGCACGAATACGGAAATAATACGTCGTTCCAACTTTTAAGTTTCCTAAATAATAGTAGTAGTAAGGGTCGCCTTCCTCAGGGTAATCGACATCGTCTATACTTTTGGTAATTCGTTCTACATTGTTGGAAAAATCACTCACTGTGGAATATTCAATTTCCATACAGTCTATACTTTGAAATTCATCATCATAATCTTCCCAAGCATACCAATACAAATCAATGCTGGAAGTTGTTACATCTTGGTACCACAAATAAAACTCCACAGCTCCCGCCTTCATTGGCAGCAAAAGAAGCGCCAATAAAACACACTTCAAGTAACGGCATAGAAAATCTGCCGTTTTTGTTTTACTCATAAAACTTTCAGAATACATAAAATTATTTAACTATTGCTCTTAAAAATTAGTCTGAAAACAACGCTTTTCGCGTTTCGACCTGCAAAGGTATAGACTTTTTCCGATTCAGCAAAATATTTTGGGCATAATTTGTAGAAAAATATAATATTCAGTGACTTACAAGAATATTCAGAACGTGACAGAAACCTATGACAAAACTATCCCTGTGTCACCCACAATCGCCATTATGTGGCATTATGAATATCAAAAGAAGGATATTCGGTTATATTTGATGACAAGGACCTGTGTCACCTTTGATATGTTTCTTGATGACAGGAACTGTCCCTGTGTCATCCGGAATGAAGGAAAATAGATAAAAGCTGTTAAAAGTTGCACGGAAAACAATGTTTTATTTGGATTGCTGTGCAGGATTGTGTAAGTTTGTGGGTGTGTGGCCGAACGACTACTTCCTGCAGCGTGGCCCTACAAGACTTAATCGCTTCATACAAAAAGAAAAACGGATGAGGATATTCATAATCATTCTGGCCGTAGCCCTAGGGCTTACGGGATATGTCAGCTGGCACCTATGGCGGATAACGCCGACGGGATGGCCGCTGAAGCTGACAGTGACGGGGCTGTTCCTGTTGTGGATGGCCAGTTTCTTTGTGGGCTTCTTTATGATGGAGCGCTTCCCCGTCAAGGTGGCAGCGGTATGCTATGAGGTGGGCAACACCTGGCTGATAGCGTTTCTCTATCTGTTCCTTATATTCCTACTGGCCGACATTGCCGCAGTGTGTCACCTGTTGCCGAAGGCGTTTCTACGGGATAGTCTGACGGGGCTCCTGACCGTTGCCGGCGTTGTGGCAATAGTGCTGGCGTTGGGGGGCATGCAGTATCACCATAAGCATCGTGAGACGCTGACCCTCACCACCACGAAGCCCATAGCGCAGCCGCTCACCATCGTGCTGGCCAGCGACCTGCACATAGGCTACCATAACCGTAAGGCGGAGCTGGCGCGATGGGTGGACATGATCAATGCCGAGAAGCCCGACCTCGTGCTTATCGGTGGCGACGTCATCGACCGCAGCCTGCGTCCTGTCGTTGAAGGCAACTATGCCGAGGAGTTCCGTCGCATACAGGCTCCTGTCTATACCGTTCTCGGCAACCATGAGTATTTCGGGCATCTGGAGCAGGCAGAGCGCTTCTTCAAGGATGCCGGCATCGTACTGCTGAAGGACTCTGTGGCCCATTTCAAGGGCGTCGACATCATTGGACGCAACGACCGGATGGCGCGTCGCCGTGCTGCAGTAAAGACCCTTGCTGAAGGCCTGGACGGTTTCACCATCCTGCTTGACCATCAGCCTTATCATCTGGAGGAGGCCGAGCAGGCTGCCATCGACTTCCAGTTCAGCGGTCATACGCACCGAGGACAGGTGTGGCCCATCTCCTGGATTACCGATGCCGTGTACGAGAAGTCGTGGGGGCACCATCAGCGTGGCAATACCCGCTACTACATCAGCTCCGGCCTCGGCATCTGGGGACCGAAGATCCGTGTCGGCACCCGCTCGGAGTATCTGGTGCTGACCGTCAAGCCCGAGTAATTGATGACAGGAAC
>Ga0310690_10007179_pt1 | contig 14424 bp, 11 predicted proteins | sample AusTroGonzalo_MG_2_FD_207661 | JGI IMG/M metagenome (GOLD analysis project Ga0310690, IMG submission 207661) | Bovine rumen microbial communities from tropical cattle in Woodstock, Queensland, Australia - Gonzalo_04 (v2) (version 2) | ecosystem: Host-associated > Mammals > Digestive system >...
AAAGGATTGCTTCAAGGATGTCTATTCCGTAATGAACTGCTGGGGAGCTAACCACGGCGCCATCGCCTACGGACATATCGGAGCCGACATGCTGACGCTTTGCAGCATCCTGCGCATCCCTGTCTGCATGCACAACGTGGCCGATGCCGACATCTTCCGCCCTGCTGCGTGGAATGCTTTCGGCATGGACAAGGAGGGCGCCGACTTCCGCGCCTGCGCCAACTTCGGCCCGCTGTACAAATGAGAATTAAGAATTAAGAGTTAAGAGTTAAGAAAGAATGTTTCTGTATGCGGCGTACTGAATGTCAAGGCTATTTTTCTTAACTCTTAATTCTTAACTCTTGACTAAATCAATCTCTTAACTCCTAAAAAACATTGTAAGATGAAGTATAAAATGCTTTTCGTACTAGGCCTCCTGTTCCTCCTCTCCTGCGGCGAGGATGTCGAAAAGTCGGCAGGCCGGTTCCTCACGGCGGCGCAGACGGCGTTTGATGCCGGGCGGTTCGACGAGGCCAAGGCCAACATCGACAGCATCAAGGTGGTCTATCCCAAGGCCTTCGAGGCACGCAAGGCGGGCATAGCCCTGCTGCGGCAGGTGGAGCTGGCCGAGGCCCGGCGCACCTACGCCTACACCGACAGCCTGCTGGCCATCAGCGTGGCCCGTGTCGAGGAGCTCACGCCGCGCTTCACGTTCGAGAAGGACGCCCAGTACCAGGACATCGGGCGCTACAGCGCCCCTTCGCAGAAGCTGGAGCAGAACGCCCAGCGCTGCTACCTGCGTGCCACCGTCGACGAGCATGGGCGCATGGTGCTCACCTCGTTCTGGCGCGGGGCGGCCTACATCCACCATCATGCTGTGAAAGTCTATGCCGGCGACACCTTTGCCCAGACGCCTGCCCGCACGGACACCTACGAGTCGTCCGACGCCCTCGCGAAGACCGAGCGCAACGACTTCGTGCTGGGTGAGACCGATGGCGATGTCATCCAGTGGATAGCCCTTCACGCCGGCCAGGCAGTCAAGGTGGATTATCTGGGCGACAAGACCTACACCTCCACGCTCACTGCCTCCGACACCCGTGCCATTGCCGATGTCTACGAACTGGCGCAGGCGCTGCAGGCCGTCCACAAGCTCAGTGTCATGCAGGACGAGACCACCCGCCGCATCGCTTTCCTGGAGAAGAACGAGCATCGCCCTGCCACCGACGAGCAACCTTAATGGAAAGGAAAAAACGTAAACATGATAGAATGGATACAGAAGAAAGAAAAGACAACGAAGCACGAAAGAACCACGAAAGGCAGGAAGAGCGCACGTATCGTTGTAACGACTGCGGAAACGTCATTCATAAGCACGAAATCTTCTGTTCGAAATGTGGCAAACTGCTGGATCGGTACGACTTTGAGGATTAATCCCCTTTGGAGTAAGCGCCATATTTATCAAATAAAACGTGGTTATTTCTGTTATAATTCAAAATCGCGGATGTAACCTTGTAACCTGTAACCAATCGCCGACCCGCCGCCCGATGGCTCCGACCCTGTTGCCCTCTTCGCCCGTACCCTACGCGAGGCCCTGAAGCGGATTGGAGAATTCAATACACAAAACCGAACTATTCATCCGTTTTTGAGGAATGGTCATCCTCAAAAACAATTTTGCCTTTTTTCTTGCATTTTTGCCTGCTGTCGTTTATCTTTGCAGTCGAAAACAATAGAAAGATGGCAACTTATACAATCACATTAAACGAACGCACCACCAGCGGCAAGGCGCTGATGGCCTATCTGCAAGCGTTGGGAGTGCCCATGTCAAAGGTAACGCCCAAGGCGAAGAGCAGCTATCTCCGTTCGCAGGAGGACAAACAGGCTGGCCGTATAGAGAAATTCTCTTCCTCAGAGGAAATGTTCAAGTCGTTAGGCATTTGAGCTGTATGTATGAGGTCAGGATGACTAAGACGTTCCGTAGGGACACGGAACGCTGTCGTAAGCGTGGCTACGACATGGAACTGCTCAAGACAGCCATCCGTTTACTTGAAGCCGATGGCAAGCTTCCCGCTTCCTATCGACCTCACAAGCTATCGGGCTATTTCGGTAGTTGTTGGGAGTGCCACTTAAAAAGCGACTGGCTTATGATTTGGGAACAGAACGATACCGAGTTGACATTGTTGTTCACGGGAACAGGAACGCATTCAGACTTATTCTAATACTTCGTTCAGGGGCAGTTGTAATCCCCCTTAAACAAAAGTGCCTTTTTTCTTGCATTTTTGCATGCTGTGTTGTACCTTCGCAGCAGATTTTTTGAAGATGAAAAAAAGTAAGAGCAGCCTCCTTTTGAAAAAAGCCCTGCTGCTGATGGCAGTAGTTGGACTGTTGTCGTGCAGCGATACGTCGTGCCGCGATGCTCTGCAGCGTGCCGAGGCCCTCATGGAGACCGACCCCCACGCCGCCCGCGCCGTGCTGGACAGCATCAATCTTCAATCTTCAATTTTCAATTTTCAATCTAGAGATGCTGCCCTCTACGCCCTCCTTCGCACACAGGCCGACTATAAGTGTCGTGTCCGCCTGACCTCCGACTCCCTACCCCTTATCGCTACGGAGTATTATGGCACCCGTCGTAAGACGCAGCATGCCGCCCTCGCGCAATACTATCTTGGCTGCACCTACACTGACATGCATCGCGACCTTGACGCCATTGGTGCCTATCTTCGTGCTACGACTTTATTCCCTGATACTACTAACAAATACTATGCTTATAGCCAACGAGATTTAGGGGAATTGTTACTCCAACATGAGCGTAAGATGGAGTCTCTTGAAGCCTTTCGGCATTATCGCTTTTCAGATATCTGTCGTACTGATTCCGCTAATATGGGTTGGGCAGATTGGCACATGGGCTGGGCTTATCTTTATCTAAATCAGGCGGAACAGGCTGAACCGTACTTCCTGCGTGTAATAGCCAATCCGTATCTGAGCGTGGAACTTTATGCCAATGCCTTGTTTCAGTTGGCCAAACTGAATGCCTATCTGAAGGACGATTACGCCAATGCAAGATATTATTTGGAACAATTCATTGCAGGATACAAACAGAAAGAGAACATTGGCGCAGCCTATCATATAAAAGCTGACATTCTTTTGCATGAAAACGAATTGGACTCCGCTTTCTACTATTATAAAAAGGTATTAACATGCAAGCAAGACACCCGCACTTACTGCGAAACCTACAAAAAGTTGACTGAACTCTCGCTGGCCCTAAACCAGACAGATTCGTCGGATGTTTATTTTCAGCAATACATGGCTTTTGCTGATTCCGTTAACCAAATCCGCAGGGACAAAGAGATTAGCGACATTGAAAACAACCATGTGGTGGAACTCCATGACCGCGAGCTGGCCGTGCAGCGCTCGCGTCTTTACTGGACATGGAGTATTCTGTTTGTCTTCTTAGTATTCATTGCTTTTATGATCATTCTTCTTAAAGACCGCCAACGTAAAACTGAAAAACTGAAATACGAGGAAGCCCTGAATGCCATCAAACAACGATACATCTCCCAAACTATTCTCACCTCGCAGGGTGGTAGTTTGCCCGTTTCGCCTCCAATCGCTGTTCAGAAAGAACGCATTGCCATCTACCAGAAACGCTATGAGTCCAGTGAATGGAAACGCTATTTCAATAAACACCTGTCAGAAATTAAAAATGGATTGTTTATGCCCGCTGCTGAGGCCACCCAGTTCGAACAATATCTAAGCGATCTCTTTGTAGATATGTTGTTAGATATGTTCAGGGATAACGAAGGTCTCACTGACCAAGAGGCGCAACTATGTGCCATGATGTTACTCGGTTTTAAGGCAAATCAGATTGCATACGTTTGCCGCATTTCGGCCGATGCTGTCTATATGCGTCGCAGCCGGTTAAAGAAACGCTTGACTAACAATTGGAGCGATTTCATCTTTTCTGCCTCTTCTCCCAAGCCTTAATCTTTCCCGTCCTCTGCTCCAGACTACCCTCATTTTGCCTCCTTGGGCAAAATGTTGGATTTTTGTTAGATTTTTTTCATGGTTTTTTGTTTTTCTCCTTCTACTTTTGTGCCAAAATTATAAACCTTTAAAAAAAACAGGCATGAAAAAAGTAGCTATTATCAGTGTCCTATTTCTGTTTGTAGGAAATTTATTCGGGCAAAGTGGGAATTCAATGATTGAACTTACGGATACAATTATCCAAGGGAAACCTCGATCGTTTGTTGAGATGCCGACAGCCTTCCTCAACAGCTTGGTTCTGACCATAGATTTCCCAGAGGCCACCACTTCGCAAATCATTATCAGTGACCAGAACACTAATGCTGTTGTCTATTCTGATAGTTTTTCGTCCACACTTCAGCTAATAATTGATTTGGAAAACGAGAACATTGGCGAAGGAAACTACTTGCTCCGCATCTATGCCTTTGGCAAATGGTGGTGGGGCGAATTTGTAATAGAAGAGGATGACTAGAGTATTTCATTAAGTATTGTATCACCATGAAAAAACATTGCAGAATTCTGTTTGCAACAGCTTTGTTTCTGATTGCATTGGTTTCCTGTAAGGAGGATGCTTTAAACCTTACTTCTGAAACCCCTGCCTGGCAAGCACAGACACGTGCAGCAATAGAAGGACTGAATGCAAACAGCATGAAGGTGCTCTCTTCCACAGAGAGCTCACTTGTGTTGGAGCTGGATGTAAACAACTATGCAAAAAATGCCGTTTCCATCGATGGAAAGGAGTTTTTTGCTATTACGGCTGCGGAAGCGCATAGTATGTTGAAGAAAGGTAATCCTGACCTTCCCGAGTATGCGTATAGCGTGGTCATTCCCCCGACTTCAGCATGCAATGTCCGAGTAGTGGATGCAGAATATGAGGACATCAGTCTGATGGTGGCTCCGTCCAAAGGAGGCCTAATCAGTTCGACCGAATCCAACCCCTACACTTTCTCCGAGGTCTATGAAAAAGATGCCTTCTATCCCGCGAAGTTGGCAAGTACCGACGCTCCCTTCCTAATGCGCGGTGTTCGTGGCAGTGTGGTACGGTTGCATCCCTTCCAGTACAACCCGGTCACTGGAACCTTGCGTGTTTATAAGAAAATGAAAGTGGAGGTGTCGTTTTCGGGCACGGATGACCGGAATGTGCGGACCTCGGCTATCCGGCATACGATAGACAAGTCCATGGAAGAACTCTTCCGGAAACAGTTCATCAACTATGATGTAATGGTGGGTTCTTCAACTACATATTCCACAATTGCAAAAAAAGAGAAAGGTGTAAAGAAACCCCTTCCTAAAGAAAAAATGCTTATTATCTGTTGCGACTCGTTTGCTATAAAGATGGATAGTTTCATGATCCACAAGAATAGCAGGGGAATAAAAACAAGACTGATAACAATGAGCCAGGTGGGAACAACGGCTGAAAATGTGGCTGATTATATCCAAGGCATTTACAATATAAACGACTCTTTGACTTACGTTCTTCTGGTTGGCGATGCCGAACGTGTGCCGACAATGTCATGGGCTGATGAGGGTTTGCCAAGCGAATTGGGAGGGGCAGACCCTTGGTACGCTTTGGTTGACGGCACGGACTCCGTCCCAGATATTATCGTGGGGCGCTTTAGTGCCCGAACCTGTAACGAGGTGAAGACGATGGTGGCGAGAACCATCAGTTATGAGAATATGTCTATCCAGACTTGGCAACATAAAAGTATTGGGATTTGCGATGGGTGGCCTAATAATGCTCCATATTATAATTATGAGTACATGAACTCAATTCTGGAAATGCTTGACTTTTCTGACTATGGAACAGGAGGACTTACTGGATTATACGACATTTATCCATATAATTATATTACAGGCTATGTTAACGCTACAACAATCTATCTCCCAACAATAAACGACACAAGTAATGCTATCAATGACGGAGCTTTTGTAATTAATTATATCGGCGATGGTTTTTGGAATACGTGGAATGTCAATGGGTACTATGATATTCCCGGATATTTACAAAACTACAATAAACTGCCCTTCGTCTTTAGTGCCTCTCCAGGAGTGGGTGATTTAACTGGCTGTAATTATTTTAGCACAGACCCTTGTTTTGCAGAAAGGTGGCTGACGGCGCGCACTATTATGAATAATACTGCAATTGCGAGAGGTGCAGTAGGATTTTACGGTTCTTCTATCAGTTCGCTCAACATTGAACTTATATCGGCTGCACTAAACTTTAACAGTGTATTGACCACATATAGCTCTGCCACGAGAAACTTCGGAGTGCTGTGTTATAATTCTGCTATCACGATGCGCAACCAGTATGGAAGTGCAGCTAATTACGTATTACTAAAATGGAACTATTTCGGGGATCCCTCATTGAAAGTCATTCCTAACCTATACGTTACTCCGCCTGCTGAATAGTTTGCAAAAATATATTACCCCCCCAAAAAATAAGTATTATGAAAAAGTATTTCTATTTACTAATTGCTCTGCTGTTATTTGCCGGAGCTGTTCATGCGAAGACCACCGGTGATGGCTGGTGGTACGCCTGGGATGGACAAAAGGACATTGAATTAGTGAACGATGATGGCCTGCGTAACGACAGCCTTCAATGTTTCTTGTCGGTTGCTGATATCATTTATATCGGCCATGTAAATCCACAATATGATCGCTACCTTGCCAACCTCATTAGGAAAGACTCAACACTGATGAATATCGATACCACAACGGTTGTTGTCACGCGAGCGGAAACGAATGATACCGTTTTCATGAAAGGTTATAGAAGATGTAAAGAACCCCAACTCCAGCTGAATTATCTCGGATTTACCAATGGGGATTATAAGTTGAACATTCAGTGGCGAGATTGCTGGTGGAGAGGAGAATTCACATTCAAAACGCATTGGCCTGAAGGCGAATACGTGTACGTTGACAGTACGTATTATCGGCTGAATGGACGTTACGCTACTACCGTAAATCCTAGTTATATTGCAGGTCATTCTATCACTTACAGAAAGCTCTGGAATATCTTTGAACGAGATTATCCGCTTGACGTCGTCATTCCTTCAGAACTAACTTACGAGGGAAAGACGTATCAGGTAGTCGGTCTTGAAAATAAATCTTTCAAATGGTGCTATTATCTGTTATCGGTCACTCTCCCGAATACGATAACTTTTATCGATCAAGGTGCTTTCATGGAGTGCGTGAATCTTCGACGCATTGACATCCCCGAGAGTGTTACGAGCATTGGAACGGGTGTGTTCGATGGATGTGTCAAGCTATCTTACATTGAGATTCCTGAGGGCATTACCGCGATAAAAGACCACACATTTAATTGTTGTACGAGCCTTTCAGCAGTCACACTCCCGAGCAGCCTTACAACCATCGAACGTGTTTCATTCTCCGGTTGTACTTCTTTGCCCTATATTGATATTCCCGACGGTGTTACGTCCATCGGAGAGTATGCCTTCAGCGATTGTGAAAACTTGATGGGAATTAAACTGCCCAGGGAACTCACACAGATAGATAATCATGCCTTTTATAATTGTAAAATGCTGACATCGATAGAAATCCCTGAGTTTGTCAGGACCATAGATGATTATGCATTTTATAAATGTGCTAAATTGGCATCCGTCACCCTCCCTGAAAACATGACCAAAATTGGCGAAAAGGCATTTTTCGACATGCCCAGTTCCGGCCATATCTACTGCGATGCAAAGGAACCCTTTACGATTAGTGAAAATACATTCAACTACAAGTGCACTCTTCATGTCCCTTATGGCTGCAAGGAGAAGTATCAGAAAGCCGCTAACTGGAAAAACTTCACTAAAATAGAGGAGATGGAAGCAGAAGAATACGACGAACCGGCGTATGGCGATGAAACGGGTGTCGCTCCTGCCGTGAGTGATGCTGCCGCATCCGACGGACAGTTCTACGACCTCCAGGGCCGTCCTGCCGACGGAGCACGGAAGGGTCTCTACATCCGCAACGGCAAAAAGGTGCTAGTGAAGTGAAAATGAACTGAGTTCGTTTGGGTTCTTCCACTTAGGAAGAACCCAAACGAAGTTCAAGGAGATGGACTTACGCGCAATATGATTACATTAACGTACTCTAGAACACTGCCATGGTCTCCGACATACAAAATGTCGGAGACTTGTCGGAGATGTTGTTGGTGAGCCAATGTACATTTTGACCACTTTAGAAAGAAGGGTATCTACCTTGAACTACGATTTAACTAGGAAAAACCTGTTTTTGCCGTGAACGACCACTGTTTTGGTGCAGACAATAAAGACAGGTTTGTAAACGGTGATAATAAGAAGGAGGTGTATGCTACAATGTTGAGTCTGCTGACAGAGATTTTGCAAGCATACTTTCACTATGCAACAAATGGAGAGAGATAGTGCCGTTGACAGGTCTATTGGATAAAGAGAAGAAAAGGGCTAAGGAAACGATGGGATACGGTTTCGGTATAATAGACATTTTATGGAAGTTAAGGCGCAAGATATTGTAGACTCTGTTGACCTTTCGAAATCAGAGGCTCTTTACCCTATCTATGAATCTGTTGTTAATTCTATCATCAGTTTGCTTAGGGCAGAGCGAAAGGATGGAAAGATAGATGTATGCATAGAAAGGGAGATTTTTGAAGAGAAGGAACCGGATTTGTTTGACAAGAAGGTTCCGCCTATCAAATCCGTAGAAATCATTGATAATGGTGAAGGGTTCACCGAAGCTAATTTTAAATCTTTCAAAGCCCCTTTTAGCAAACTCAATAAGAAATTCGGTTGTAAAGGTGTTGGCAGGTTTACGATGCTTGCGATGTTCCGTCTTGTCAGAGTGATTAGTACCTACAAAGAAGGTGATGTGTGGTATCGTCGTAATTTCTCATTTGATGCAGACCGTGAGATATATTGTGATAAAATAAGTGAACTTGATGAAAGTGAGGTTCATGAGTACCAGACAAGGGTTAAGCTGATAGACTGTAGCAATGAAGAGTTGAAACCCTTTACCGCTAAGAATGCAGAGGATATTGCAATGGGTATTAAAAACCATTGCTTCATCTACTATTTATGCGGTCAGTTTCCAGAAGTCAGTGTAGTTGAGAATACTGAAGGAAGTTTGAAATCTATTAGTGTAAATGGATATTTTAAACTTGAATCCAAAGATAAAGAAAAGGATATCCACATTAGAGATGAAGTTTTTAAGTTATACATCGTAAAAACACCCAAAGAGAATAACCGAAGATATAATTATGTCACATTCTGTGCCAACTCACGAATGGTAGGAGCAAAAAGAGATTTATCAAAAGTTGATTCATTGTTTTTGTATCCCATCACAGAAAATGGCGAGTCAGTTTTTTTGGATGTCTATGTTGTTTCACCATATCTTGATACTCATATTAACAATACAAGGACAAAGCTCAAATTACCGGACTCAAATGAGGGATTTGAAGAAGATTCCAATACAGATATTGCCATTGATGAAATCATGATGAGGATAGCTGAAGAGGTATCAGGACTGTATGATTCATACGTCCTTGAAACAAAAAAGAAAACGGTAAAAGAGGCAGAAGAATACATTATGACGCAAGCCCCTCAGTACAGGAGTTTTCTTTTACGTAAAGATGTACTCGACAGGATGCCGCCACACCTTAGTCCTGAAAAGAAAGAAGAATTCTTCCATAAAGAGATGGTCATGGCAGACAAGAAATTGGAAGATAAAATCAATGCGTTTATAGAACAGAAAGAAATAAATGATGAAATGGTTGGCCAAATGGTGGCGGATATGAAAGAGAAAAGCGCATTCGATATGGATAAGCTGACTGACTACGTGATGAGAAGGAAAGCCGTACTTAAATTGCTTGGGAAGATGTTAGATGCCCAGAAAGATGGGAAATATGCATTGGAATCAGTTATCCATAACCTTATATTCCCGATGGGACTAACTAATAAGGATGTAAACTACCAATACCATAATCTGTGGCTGCTTGACGAACGCTTTGCTACCTATCAGTTTATTGCATCGGATAAAAGTATATCTTCGTACACAGGAATAAACAGCAGGTTGGAACCGGATATCGTAATGTTTAACAAAGAATCTGATTTTGTTGACAGTAGGATGACATTTGGCTCCAGCGATGCAGGAGAAGTAGATTCTTTAGTGGTGTTTGAGTTTAAGAGACCAGGACAGACGGCACATCAAAAAAAGAAAGGTGACAAGGCTTGGGATTTTTCTGAGCTTATCAAGAAGTATTTTGATGATTTCCTGTATCGTGGTAAAAATAAGAACTATCGTGGGAACACAGTAAATGTTCATTCGAATACACCCAAATTCGGCTATATTATTGTGGATGTGATAGAGCCAGAATTGGAAAAATATAATTTGGAGAACGAGTGGAAGAAGACGCCATTTGGGACTTATTATAGGATTTTCTCAGGATTGAATTTGCATTTGGAGACAATGACCTTCCAAACTCTTTTAAAGAATGCTGAGAAGAGAATGAATCCGTTCTTTGACCATTTGTTTACGTCGAAGGTGTGAGAAGTGGAATGTTTGAAGAATAAACGCAATAATGGGTAAAATGAATTAATATGTATTTTGAGAAGCAGGTAAAAACGACGCTCAGGGCTGACAATTTGAATAGCGTGAAGGAAGCCCAGATGTATCCATGTCTAAAATTGGTGTTTAATGATAATTGGAATGACTATGGATATTCTACATGGTTTCACTTGTGGTTGCTTGAAACTAAAGACAAGGATTCGTGGCACAGCCTTGGTGACATAAAAATCATCCATAAAGACGATGGTGAAGTCTTTTCGCAAATTCCAGATGCATTTGAGTCTCTTGATGACAAATTTTGTTCACTTGGTATCAATATCAGCTTTTATAAGACTCTACTTGATTTTTATGATAGAAGAGGTGCAAAGGAGATACTTGCGGCTTTGAAAGACTGTTCCATAGATGCAACAGTACGGGAACGCTTCAACACTTCTGAGTCATATGAGGTTTCGTTGCTTAGAGAAATCTCTACTAAGGATGTAATAGATGATGCCCTTCTGCTCATTGAAAATGAGAATGCAGAGAATATCTTTTCCTTTGGCTATCATTTTACCCCGCCTTATAATACGGAATGTATAGTAGACTGGAATGTACATTTTGATTTCGATGCAAAGAAATACAAGCGGGTAGTAGCCATTATAGGTGAGAATGGCGTAGGCAAGACTCAGATGCTGTCGGACATGCTGCGTGACCTCACAGAGAATAACAATGACAAATTCACACATAAGCCATTGTTAAGGAATATACTTGTACTTTGCTCATCAGAGTTTGATGCTTATCAAACCATTAATAAAGGGAATAACAATTATAATGTAAGAAGACTTTCAGTAGTACAGAATGATGATACTGTGGAAAAACTGACAGGTAGTATTTTGACCATACTAAAACGTGGAACCTTTTTGGCACATGGTAAAATGTTGGCTGTATGGCAGCACTATGTTGAACTGCTGAGAAACCAGGTAGGAGTGGGAATAGAAGACTTCCTCGTAGTCCCCCCAGAAACTGAAGAGAACCTATATCCAAAACCTTATCTTAACGAAAAACGATTAGAGCAATTGGTAAAACAGTTCAGTACAGGACAACTTCAAATATTTACTCTGATAACCCACATGTGTGCCTATATACATCTCAACTCACTCGTTGTGCTTGATGAGCCGGAGATACACTTACACCCTCGTTTGGTGACTGATTTTTTTACGTGTTTAGGAGAACTTTTATTCTTTTTTGGTAGTTATGCCCTAGTTCCCACACATTCACCTTTAGTAATACGAGAGTGCGTGAATGGAAATGTCTATCTGATGCAGCGAACATGTAATAATATAGCACATATTGGATTAGTACCATTCCGAACATTTGGCCAAGATCTGACCACCCTGTATGAAAACGTGTTTGGTTATGAAGAGAGAAGGACATTCTATTATAGCGTAATACGTTCAATGGCAGAGAATGAAAGAGCGAGCTATAAAAAAGTTGTAGAATATCTGGAGGCAGATGGCGTCAAACTTGATGTTAATAGCCGTGGTATTATTAAAGAGTTTTTCTTAGAAATTGAAAGAAAAGCAGACGAATGAGGAATATTTCACATACAAATATAACATCTGCCCAAGGACTGGAAGCAGCCGGAAAAGGACTGAACCAAGAAGTGAAAGATAAAGATGGGAATAAGATGCCCAATCCAAAATATGTATCGTATCACGACAAGGAGAATGAGTTGAAGACTGCTTATCAAGAATATGACAATCATACAAACCCTTGTAAACTGGAGGAAATAGGACCAATGCCATTAACCCCCTATCAAAAAAGCGGGTTGAAAGAACTCTATGGAAGAGAACGTCCTTTTTTGAAATATTTATGGAATGAGGTGGCTTATGAGAATGGCGAGTATATTATGTGCCCGCTGTGTGGCCAAAAAGCCGTGACTGACCTAGACCATTATATTCCGCGTGCCAAAATGGCGGAATACTCCGTTCACCTGTTGAATTTGATTCCCATCTGCCATGAGTGCAATGTTGATAAGGATGACAGGTGGTTGGACGAGAATGGAAAACGTATCATATTCAATGCCTATTTTGACCAGCTTAATAATATAGGGCATCTTTTGAAGTGCGAATTGATTATTAGTACTGTTACAAACAATCCTCAGGTGGAAGTCTCATTTGATAATCTGGCTATAGCAGCAGTTGGTGAAATAGGAAGTCTTGTGTACTCTACCTATAATTTTATTAAAAATATACGCGAAGAATGGCGAAGTAAGGCAACCAAAAGCCTTAAGAACCAAGTAAGGTATATTTTAAATTCAGTTAACGTGAGAAAACGGCATGGGCAATATAAATATGGTGATTGGAGTTTTGAAAAAGAAATTATTCAAGAGACAATTGACTCATTGCTATCATTTGAGTTTATAGAGAAGATTGTGTACGAAACGATGCTTGATTCACAAGTTTTTGAAGAGTGGATAGTAAAAGAAACTAAATGAAACTCAAAAAGTTATTTATTTGATTACAACGATTCAAATAATATTAAGCATAGTACAAGTAAAGATAGTTTGCATTGTATTTTACCCTAAATAATTTATTGGGGGTGTCATAATGCAATGTGAATTTTGAAAATCTTATATTTTTTCAATAGAAAAAGCATTTTTAAACTAATTTCCAAGTCAGGAAAAGACCTTTCATTGTCTTTTAGTGGGTATCTTACAAATATGAGTTGCCAAGTTCCAAAATAGTATTTATTACCGATCAAGGTCATTCAAACCCACCGTAATCCACATTATATCATTATTATCCGAGCATTACACTTTTTGCATAACGTAAGCATAATGTCGTTCCTTTACCTTGCCATTCTTTCTACCAGTAAACGATTCCACTCCGGCATTACACGAATACCCTCTTCCGTGTTCTCTTCGTCGTACGTCGTCAGCAGGCACGGCCATTCATATAGAAAAACCATTTTATAAAGTTTAGTTTACAAAAAGTGTCATTTTTTATAAACTAAGCTTTACAAAACGCCTTCTCCCTCGGTCAACGCTGCTACCTTATTCTTTCCTCTTGCGGGGTTGAAAAATGCCCTCAGCTTAGGAGGGCGAGGGCGATGAGGGCAAGGACGAATGTCCTTAGAGGAGGTGCGGCACGGCTCAGCGGCAGCTGTGGAACGTCAGGGCTCCGATGATGGCTGTCAGTATGGCCATTACAAGGGTAAACCCTTCACACCCTCATTCTTTTACTCCGTAGTTCCGTCCACTAATCCCGCTTCCAATTATCGTTTTTATCATCCTTATTTATCTTGTCTTTCTGATGTGCTAATCTAGTTTCCACCATGAGCACAGAGCAGTACCAAATTACCACAAATAGGCTTCTTGGGGCTTAGTAATTATGAAAAAAGTGGTACAATTCTGTTGTTGATCTGTTTCAACGTCTTTTTCTTTACTTCGAAAGGTCTATGTACAAATAGCCTTTCTTCTTAATCGAGTTGCAGAGAATAGAATAACTATCAATGGACTTTTCCATAAAATTAGTGTAAAAAACCACCTTTTGTACTTGTTTTCTTTTTTTTTTTGTAATTTTGTACTCAAATCTGTATGAAAGGCAGTATGAAATACGAGATATATTGTGACGAAAGTAGCTGGGAGGCTTTATTTAACAAAGATGCCCATGCGTATGCAGTGATGGGTGGCATTTGGATTCCCGCAGAAGAACGTCAGCCTTTGAAGGTCGCAATACGGGAAATGAAGGAACGACATAGTTTACATGGTGAGATGAAATGGAATCGTATTTGTCCAACTTCTGTTGATTTATATCGGGAATTGGTTTTAATGTTCTTCGAAAACAATAAGATTCATTTTCGTGCAATCTGTGTAAAAGCCAATGAGGTGAATCATAAAAGCTTTAA
>Ga0310690_10007180_pt1 | contig 14423 bp, 14 predicted proteins | sample AusTroGonzalo_MG_2_FD_207661 | JGI IMG/M metagenome (GOLD analysis project Ga0310690, IMG submission 207661) | Bovine rumen microbial communities from tropical cattle in Woodstock, Queensland, Australia - Gonzalo_04 (v2) (version 2) | ecosystem: Host-associated > Mammals > Digestive system >...
CCGCTTTGTTGTCCGGGATATAGCTGTCCAGCTTTTTCTTTGTGTCGAGCAGTTTCTGCCACTGTTCGTCTATTGTCGGCTCTGCCTTCGCCGTCTCCCGCTGTGCCTGCGGTTTTGCCGTTTCCTTCTCCTGCAGTTGTGCTGCCTGCTCTTCTGCCCGCTGCTGCGCCTCCCGCTGCGTCTGCCGCTTCATGTTCAGATCCACGATCGCCCGTTCGAGAGAAAGGTTCTGCACGTTGTTCAGCTGCGGCATCCGTGCCCTTGCCCGCAGCACGTCCAGATTGCTCACGTCCTGCCCGCGGTTGAAGGTTACGTTCTGCAGTGCTTCCTGCCGCTGCCGGCGCGCGGCCTCCTCCGCCGCGGCCTCTTCCTCCTGCCTGCGCTTCATTTCCGCATTGTACTGCTGCCGGTTAAACTGCTGCAGCGCGGCCAGCCTCGCCTCTTCCTGCCGGCGCGCTGCCACCTGTTCCGCCGCCAGCTCATCAGCCAGCGCCAGAGAATTACTCCGCGTTGCCGCCCTGGGTGCGGACGTTGCCAGCCCTCTCCGTCCGATTATGTTCAGCGCTTCATCGATCGCGCGTTCTTCTTCTTCGTTCCGCAGCCTGTTCAGTCTCGTATACGCCATCCTGATTCCCTCCAAAATCTCCAATCGGCGGGGATCCTCTCCCCGCCGTGTGTTCTGTTACAGTCCCAGCCGCTTGTACAGTTCCAGCAGTTCGTCCGCCGTCATCGCCTGGATCGCTGCTGCCGCTTTTTCCTGCGCCGCCTGGTTCTGAACCTGCTGTGCGGCCTGCTGCACCGCGTTCCCGGATCCGGATCCGCCTGCCTCCGTTCCGCTGCCGGCTGCGGCCTGCGTTCCGCTTCCGCCGCCTCCGCCGCCCGTGACCGGTTCTTCCTCCATGTAGTTAAGCAGATTGTAAATAAAGTTCCGGTTCGCGTTGTACTGTCCCAGATCCGTCTCGTACCTTCCCTCGTTCAGCTTCGCTTCCGTGCCGTACAGATCCAGCGCCGCGTTGCGGTTCTGGTTGTACTGGCTCAGCTGATCCTGGTACTGGCCGTAGTCGTTCGCGTACTGCTGCTGCGCCTGCTGCGCGGCAAAGCTCCGGTCCTGGTTGTACCAATCCCGCGCGTCCTGGTACTGTCCGTATTCCTGGTTGTACAGCGTGTCGTACAGTCCCTTGCTGAAGTCGCGGTTCTCGTTGAACTGTCCGAGCTCCGTCAGGTATTCGTTCCGGTCGCGGTTGTACAGCGTGTCCGCCAGCTGCGTGAAGTAGTCGCGGTCGCTCCGCAGATCGCCGGTCCGGTCGCGGTACTGCCCGTAGTCCTGGTTGTACAGCAGATTGTACATCTCCTGCGCGTTCGCCCGGTCGGTGTTGTACTGCGCCAGCTGATCCTGATACTGCCCGTAATTGAAGTTCCGGTTCGTGTTGTACTGGCCAAGCTGGTCCTGGTACTGTCCGTAGTTCTGCCCGTACATCAGGTCGTACAGGCTCATGGCCGCGCTGCGGTCCGCATTGTACTGGTTCCGCGCGGTTTCGTACTTGTTCAGGTCGTTCTCCTGCCCCTGCTGTGCCTGCTGACTGAGGAAGCTGCGCTCTTCCTTCTCGTCGCCCACGGTGTCGCGGTTCCTGCCGTAGTCCCGGTCTGTTTCCGTCTGGTAACGGCTGTTCAGATACGCCCTGTCATTCTGCCAGTCGCCCACGGTGTCGCGGTATTTGCCGTACGCCGATGTCTCCGCGTTATTGAGCGCGCCCAGCAGATTGTACGGATCATTCTTTTCGTCCCTGTACTGCTGATACGCGCGGTCATAGAAGCTCGGCAGCTGCTCGTTCAGCCGCGTCAGATAATCCTGGTACGCCTGCTGCCCGGCGCTCACGCCCGCCGTGTTCGCAAGCCCGCCCGTCAGCGCCGCGCTGCGTCCCAGCGTGTCCTCCATCGCGCGCTGTCCGAGACGGATATACATATCCCTGTAGCTCTGATACAGCGGATCCTCCTCCGCGTTGTAGCTGAATTCGTCGGACGGGTTCGTGATCTCGTCCAGTAATTTGTCGATCCGGTCCTGGTACGTGCTCCGGTATTCGCCCGGCCGCTGGTTCTCGATCGCGTCCAGCCGTTCCCTGGCCGCCGTCACGTCCGCGCCTTCCTGGTACGCGCCGGGCATCTGATAATTGTCCAGCTGATTGTAATAATTCCGGGTGCGTTCGCTCTCCGTGAATTCGCCCGGCCCCTGCAGGCCCTGAAGCGCTGCATACGCCGCCGCGGTCCGCGCGTCCTCCGTATACTGCGGCATTGCCTCGCTGCCCGTATACGCGCCCGGACGGTTCGCCTCCGCCGCCAGCATCGCGGCGTACGCGTCGTTTACCATCTGCCCCTGGGTGTACTGCTCCGGCAGCTTCGTGCTGATCTGGTTCGCCCTGGCCTGTGCGGTGCGCGCTGCCGTGCCGGCGCCGTTCCATGTGGGTGCGTTGCGGAGCAGTTCCTGCCGCGCCGCCGCCGTCGCGTCGCTCATCTGATAGGCGCCCGGCTGCTGCTGCTGAATCAGCGCCAGCTGCTGCTGTGCGTTGGCCGCCGCTTCGCCCGGCGTATAAACCGGCTGCTGCGTCAGGTTCTGAAGCTGCTGCTGTCCGAGCAGCTCCAGCGCGCTCTGCTGGCGCTGCGGCGTCGCGTTCATCGCGTCCGTCAGCATCGAGAGCAGCTGCTGTTTACTGAAAAGCCCGGTGCTCCCGGACGCGCTTCCGCCTCCGCCTCCTCCGCCTCCGGATCCCTTTGATCCCGCTGCCGCCGCTTCCTGCGTGTCCTCGTGCGGATCAATGATCGCGGGATTGTTCTTCAGGATCTCCATCACGCGCTGCAGGCGTTCGGTGTCCGCCACGGACAGTCCGTTGTTTGTCCCGTTCAGGTATTTGTTCGCGTTCTGATCGATTATGTTTGCGGCCTGCGTCTGCAGCGACGGCTGCCATCCCGTGCCCTGGTTCGCGGTCCCGGTCACGCCGCTCCCGTTCACGGTCTGCTTCGTTCCGGTGTTCTGCGTCCCGGCCAGCTTTGTCCCAGTTGACAGGATCGCCGGTGTCGCCCGCGTCCCGGTCAGCGTGCCGGCGCCGTTCATCCCGGTCGTTTTCGTCCCGGTATTCGTTCCCTGCAGCGACTTATTGAGATTTACTTTCTCCTCGCCGCCGCCTTCTTCTTCCAGCTTCAGTTTCTTTGCCATTTGAAAACCTCCTTCTTCGGTTATGGTAAGGCAATAGTTTTAGTTCGTCGCTTCGCTCTTTTCTGTTTTGAAACGTTCTCCGTATTATTCATTCTTCAGTTTTCAGTCTTCAGTATTCATTGTCCCCGCGCCGTGCGCGGCCTCTTCCCTATTGCCTATTGCCTATTGCCTTCCTCGTCCGTTCCTCTACAATTCGCTTCCGTTCTCGTCCACAAACGCGATTTCATGCAGCTTCAGATACCCGCATCCGCCGATCCTCAGTCTCATGTAGTCGCACCTTGTCGGGATCAGCGTCACCGTCTCCATCATCAGGTTTCCCTTGCTGTCTACCGTTTTCAGCACCTGCCAGTCGCCTTCGTCGAAGGCCGCGGAGATCTCCAGCGGCGGCGGATCCTCCCGCACCTGGCTGTAATACTCGAACCGCAGCTTCAGCTTCGCCGCGTGCTTTCTGTACAGCTTCTCCATTTCGATCCGCCCGGTGTCCAGCTTGAACCACACCGAAGAATAGTCCACCCAGTAGGATATCTCATGTTCATCAAATGTCGGATACCCGGATCCGCCGTGTGCTTCGTTGACGTCGATGGCCCAGAGTTCGAACTGATCGTGATTGTTCGCGTCGATGAAGTGCTCCAGCACGTACAGGTCGCCGTAGGAGCTTGTCAGGAACCGCTCTACCTTCAGATCGTCTTCCTTGTACCACGTGCCGTTCCGCGTGTCGTATACCAAAAGCTCCGGTTTAATGCTCCCGCCGTTGAACCTCGTCTGCCAGTTGTCCCAATTCTGACCGGTCTCCAGCGGATACATGCTCACGTACAGCTTTCCGTGACCGGCGCCGAATCTCGCCCTGGTGTAGTTCCCGCTTCCGAGCGCCGCATCGATCTTCACCGGTGTCGCGCCGTCGTATGCCATGATCCCCTCGCCGCTGCGGTAGTACAGCGTTCCGTCCATCGATACGGACGCGCAGCGCGTCACGCCGTTGTATCCCTTCTCCACGCCCGGCGCCTGTGTGATCACGGTCTGGTATTCCGACGGCACGGATCCGTACACCTTGATGATCTCGTTTTCCTTGAAGAACATCGGCATGCTCTGGAAAGCGCACACCCAGGTGAAGCCGCCCGGCGTTCCCACCGCGCTCACCCAGCTGTCCGTGCTCAGTCCCTGGAATGTGTTCCAGTTCAGCGGATCGCCCAGCGCGCTGCAGAAGATCTGCCCTTTCCGGTCCCCGGTGTTCGCGCAGCCCCACACCCGGTTGCCGCACTCGCAGGCGTACGCGATGTTCGGATAGTTCCGTTTGAATTTCACGCTTGACGCCGATACGCTGGATACCGTCAGCGCCGCGATGACCACGATCGCGTTTGCGCTGATCCGTTTAATGATCTGATAGTCCCCGTCCGTGATCGCGTCCAGGGCGTTGCTGCTCTCGATCGCGATCACGTCGCCCTGGTTCAGGTTCGTCGCCACGCCGGTGCCGCTGATCTTCGCGTAGGTCGATACGTTCGCTTCGCCGGCGTTCCCGTCGATGTCGCACGGCGTCGCGGTCACGTTCACGGTGTTCGTCTGCGCAACGCTTGTCACCGTGCCGCCCGGCAGCGTGATCACCACGCCCATGTTCACCAGCAGCAGCTTTCCGCCGATCAGCACGGCCTGCTCCCCCACGCCCACGTCCGTCGCCAGGGTCGCGATCTGCGTCTGATGGTAGTACACTTTCTTCCCCGTGATGTGCACCATCCCGTCCCCGCCGTCCGCGATGATCACGTGGCTGCCGTTCGCGGTGCCATAACTGTGGATCAGCTCCCGCTGGTCCCGCACCCGCACGGCCGGATAGTCCGCCCCTGACATGTTCAGCGTGTCCGCAAAACTGTCAATGCTTCCGAAGGCCGTCCCCTTCGCCAGCCCCCGGAAGCCCGTCGCTGTGTATTCGTTTCTTTGTATCGGCTCCTGGTAAATCATCGGATCACCTCACTTCGTTCGGTGTTAATGAATCATGAATACTGAAGACTGAAAAATGAATAATTTGTATTTTGCTTTGGTCATGAATAAAACAAACTTTGTATTATTCATTTTTAAGTTTTAAGTCTTCAGTTTTCATTTTATCCCCGTCAAAACAGTTTCCATCCCCTCCGATGGTCCTGCAGCGGTTTGTACGTCCGCCGCACGTACGCCTTCCATTTCTGCATCAGATCTTCATACTTCGCCGCGTCGTTGTTGTACCGGTCAAATTCGCCAAGCACCTGGTCGATCTCCGCGCACATCCGCCACACGTACGCCATCGAATACTGCTCCCAGGCGAACACAAGACGTGTCCCGTCATCGATTCCCATCGTGTGATCGCTCAGCATCATCGTCCTGCTTTCCGCCAGCTCGCCCAGGTCTTCCACATCGTACTGCGGAATATTGTCCAGCGTCGTGTAGCTCCAACTGTCCGGATCCGCGAAGATCTCGTGCCTCATCAGATACGTCCCGATCTCCCGCTCCGCTTCGTTCACCGCGTCGATCAGGTACTGATCCGCCACGCTGTTGTTCGGCCGCAGCGCCTTTGCTTTTGATACCGCGTATTTGAGCTCCATCTCGTTCACCCCGTTTCAGTTTTTGTCTCTTTTTTCGTCTCTCTTCCAGCTCCATCCGCCCTTTTTCGTCGTGCGGTTGATCCTGTCAAGTTTTGTCATTGTCGCGTCTGTCTCAGCTTTCCGCGCCTCGCGCAGCTTCTCGCATTTCTCCCTGAATTTACTGTATCTGCCGCACTCTGTGTGGCAGCCTTCCTCCCGCTCTCCACAGCCATAGCACGGCGCTTTCATCGTTTTTGATCTATCTCCCGGATGATTTCCTTTTCCCGCTCGCTCAGTTCCCAGACATGCGCCGCTGTCTTCTCCGCCGCTGCCTTCTCCGCCGCTGCCTTCTCCGCCGCTGCCTTCTCCGCCGCTGCCTTCTCCGCCGCTGCCTTCCCTCCGATCAGATAGCCTCCGCCGAAGATACCTTTCCCGCTCGCTTTCTGCGCATCCAGCTCACCGATAAAGCGCGCTTCTTCTTTCCGGATCCTGAAGTCCTGTCCGTATTTGCTCAGCTTGTTCATCATCGCAAGCGTCACCACGTTCATCGGATAGCTGTATTTCGGATTCTCTTTCTTTGTCTCTTTTTTCCTTCGTTCCTGCGCTTCACAAATCGCGCGGCCCAGCTCCGGCGCCGTCCGCAAGATGTTCTCCTCCAGGTTTGTCACAAAACCGCTCCGCACCCTGGCTCCGTTCTCGTATTCAATATCGCTGTCCGTGCAGATCTGGCAGCAATTCCGCTTTTTTATCATCGTCAGGCCCGGCTTGAAAAGAAAATACCGGATGCCCATTGCTCCGTAAAAGTCCACGATCTGTGTCAGAATAGAAAACGGCGGATTGTCTACCACCACGCAGCCTGCCGGATAGTTTTCCCGCATGTAATCCCCGCCCGGATAGAACGGCCGCACAAAGTTCTCGCGCCTCAATCCGTATTCCTTCTCCACCCACGACGCCACCGCATCATATACCTCATCCGGCGTGAAACAGTCGTCCGTCGTTTTCTTCGGTTTGAATTTCTCCACGAACTGCCGGTATCCTTCGTTATCTTCCAGCACTTCCGCGCTCATCATGCTCAGCTGCTCCGCGTACAACGGCATGCTTGCTCTCCCTTTCCAAAATCGCGGACGGCAGATCGCCGCCCGCGATGGCACATCCCTTTGCGTTTTACCTTTGAATTCTTTGTTTTCCGGTAACTTGTTCCGGATCCTTCGCTTCCGCTTCGCGGGCCTCGCCGCGTCTTCATCACGCAGCTCGCCCGATATGCGGTCTTCTTTCACCGCTTCCCGTACCCGCTTCCGTTCAGGATCCGCGTCTCTCCCACATTGGAATCACGCCTTTCATCGCCGTCAGGCGCTATTTCTTTCCCTTTTCTTCGAACTCTTCGACTTTCTGCAGCAGCATCTCCGCGGTCCGCTGATCCTCGTCGATGCTGTTCTGCAGCACTTTCGCCACGTAGTCCGGCACTTCCACTTCCACGCCGCGCGGCACGATGTAGCTTTCTCCGTTCACAGCCACATACACGCTTTCCTTGTACTGGTTGTTGTCCCGGAACAGCTTCACCTTCACCATCTTCTTCGGGCCCTTCGGCATGAACGCCCGCCCGCCGAAGTGCGGCTCCTCGTCTCCCGTGCCGGCAGGCTTCGCCTCTGCCATCTTCTCCGCCACGGCGCTGTCGATCATGGCCTTCAGCTGCTCCTTCGTCACCGTTACGGTCTCCTCCGCCGGCTGTTCCGCTGCGGTCCCCTCTTCCGGCGTCTCGACAGCTGTTTCGATCTCCTCGGCCAGTTCCACTTTCTTCTTCGTCGCCATTTCCCTTTTGTTCCTTTCTGCGTATTTTGACGGCCTCAGATCTGTGTATAGATCCTATCCGTTAATGTCTGAAAACGGTGGGGCGCGGGGAGGATTCGTCCTCCCCGCACTCCGTATCCCCGCTTAGTTGGCTGCGGTGATCTTGCTGCTGAAGGTGCTCATGCTCTCGATCCGGATCATGTTCTGCTCCTTCAGGCGGATCGCGGCCTTCATGGCCTTCCAGCCCGCGGTGCAGCGCTGGTTCAGCGGATCCTCGCCGGCGCCCAGCGGCTTCACGATGTGCTCAAGGCCCAGGCCCCTCGCGTAGGTCGTCGCGTACGCGTCCTTGCCCAGCACCATCGTCAGGAAGATCGCGCGGTCCACTTCCACATCCGGCGTGAGTGCGTCGTCGTCATCGTCCACTTCGATCGTGTTGATCACGATCCTGGCTTCGGTGCTCTTCACGAAGCGGATGTTTCCGATCATGCCGATTTCACCGCGGAACAGCTGTTCGGGGGCTGCGTACTTATGCCACTCCACGAACTCCGGAGAGCTCATGATGTCGTACGCGGCATACGGGTGAATGATCGCCACGTAGCTGCCGCCTTCAAGGGGCTCCGCCAGGTTCGCTTCCAGCATCGCCTGCGCCTGCAGGAAGATGTCCGGCGTGAGCAGGCAGGTCTCGTCCAGGTCGTCCTGGTCGGTTACCGGCGTCAGCACGCCGCCCACGGTCTTCGGGCAGTACAGCACGTTCGTGCCGGCGGTGATCACGTTGCGGGTGATCGTGTCGAGGCTTCTTCCGGCCTGGCTGCCCATGGCCTTGGTCGCCTGCACCAGCATCGGGTCGATGGTGGTCACGCTCACGACGTCGGAAAGGGTCACATAGTCGCCGTACTGCGCCAGCGTCACGTGCTTCTCGCCCATGGAAAGGCTGCTGCCGTCCGGCGTCACGCCTTCGGTCAGGGCGGTTGTGTTCTTGGCCAGCACGTCGAAGTAACGCACTTCGACGGTCTTGCCGCCGTGCTCCGGAATATTGATCTCCGTTCCGAACTGGTCGTGCACCAGGTAGGGCTCCGCGTTGTCGATCAGTGTATCATGATAATACGTTTTGTTCTCATCGCTCAGCCCCGCACTGCCGGTGGTGTTGGTGTTCGGATCCGTCGTCGGATGCGCGAACATCTGCAGATCCAGTTTGATTTTCTTTTTCATTTCTTCGCTCATGGTGTTTTCCTCCTTTAATGGGATGAGGTCAGCTGAAGGTGATCACCTTGCCCCTCATTACTTCCTGCGCGATCTTCTCCCGGTCGGCCTTCGTCAGCTTGTTCACGTCCGTCTTCATCGTCGCCGGCGCCGCTTTCGCCGCCGCTCCCTCATCGGGCCGTGCCTGCCGCGCCTGGATGTTCCGTGCCGTCGTCTGCTGCACCTTCGCCGCCGTGTACTGCATCGCGCCCTGCATCAATTCGTCCATGTGCAGTACTTCAAACGCCTGCTTCATCGATACGCCGCGCTTCAGCAGCGCCGTGAAATCCGGGTTCCCCGCTTCCTTCTCCAGGTCGAAAGTCGGGTACACTTCCTTCACCTGCGCTTCCTCCGCTTCCAGCCGCTGCACCATCGCCGCCCGCTGCTGCGCCGCCTGCTGCGCCTGCTGCGCCGCGAGCAGCTGCTGGTTCTGGATCCGCAGATCCGTGAACTGCTGGTACTGCTGCCGCGTCATGCCGGCGCGGTCCGCCTGCTCCTGAAGGAAGCTTTCGTCCTTGCCGATCGCGTCCATCAGCGCGTCCACGTTGGCCGGATCCACTCCGTACCGCGCCGCGACTTTCGCCGTCAGCTGCTGATACTTTCCGTTCGCTGCTTCCAGCTCCTTCGTCTGCCGGAAGCGCCCGTCAATGATCCGCTGTGTATCGCTGGTGTACAGGTCTTTGTATTCCTGCTTGGCCTTTTCCCAGTTGGCCTTTCTCTCTGCCGCGGCGTCCGGCTGCGCGCCCTGCGCACTCTCTCCGCCCGTCTGCTGCCCGGCGTCGGCAGCTGCTCCTCCGCCCGTTCCCGCTCCTCCGCCGCCTTCCGCTGCCATCAGCTTTGTGCCCCGGAGAAACAGATCAAACCACTTATTCATCATTGTCCATGTCCTTTCAACAAGTCGCCTTTTCAGGTGAGATTATTATACCACCGGTTTCCCGGATACCCCCGAATTTGTGCCATTCAAAACCGCGCGCAGCGCGATATCACCCGGCTCTGCCGGATATCACTGCCGCGCAGCGGCAATATCACTGCGCCGCCAGGCGCAATCTCACTCCGCGTCAGCGCCGCCGTCCGGCGGTTTGTTCTGCCGCTTGATCACCTCGATCAGCATCGTCTTCACGGCGCTGATCCCCGCGCATGCCGCGCTCAGCAGCGCGCTCTTCCACGCCGCGCCGTTCATTTCCATCGTGATCGTCGCCGGCAGCGCCACCAGGAACGCTTCGAGGAAAGTCCACAGCGCCCGCTCCGCTACGTTTTTCCAGTCGATCATATTACGCCTCCTCCGTCCATCCGTACACGCCCGGTTCCCACACGTTGTTGTCCGCACTGCTCACCCAGTGCTTCCCGTTGTGGCTCACCTTGTCTCCCGCCATATACGCGTCCTGCGCTCCGATGGGCTGGCTCCACTCCGGCCATTCCTCCGCCGGATCTCCCGCAAGCGCCCACAGCGCCGGCGTCACATCCGGTGTCCAGTCGCTCTGGCTCTTGTGCGCCTGCACGCACTTGTACAGTTTCTTTTCTTCGCCCTGCTCCGGGTACGTCCGCAGGTTCCCGGCCGCGTACTGCACGTCCGGCTCCCACGGGCTGAACGCGCCCAGGTGTTCCGTCGCGGTCACTTCGTCGATGGTTCCCGCCTCCGCCATCGTCACAAAGGCGATGTTCGTCACCAGTTCCGTTTCTTTTGCTTCCGCGCTCAGCCGGTTCAGCTGGCCTTCCTTCGCCAGCGGCCAGCCGCGTTTCTGAATTTTCATTCGCTCACCTCCATAATGCTTTCAGGTACGCGTCCATGCGCTGTACCGTTTGATGGTTATTTCCTTTGATCGCCCAGCTGCGCCAGCTCTGGTAGCTCTCCTGCACCTTCGCCCTGCTGATCCCGCCGGCTTTGCATTTCTTCACCAGCCGGTACAGTTTCCGCTTCTCCGCTTTTACGCGCTGTGGATCGACGCTCTGGATCACCTTTCCGGTCTCTGTCAGCCGAAACACGAAACCGAGGAACATGATCGGCTCTTCGATCGGTCGGATTTCCGTCTTCTCCGGATGCAGCGCAAAACCGATCTCTTTCAGTTTCTCGCCGATGTCGTCCCGGATGCGCTCCGCCTCTTCCTTCTCTGCCACCAGTGCCAGCATGTCGTCCATGTAGCGGATGTACTGCTTCACGCGCAGCTTTTCCTTGATGTAGTGATCGATCCGGTCCAGCACGCTGATGCCCGCGATCTGGATGATCTGGCTGCCCGGATTGAATCCGGTGTCTCCCGGAAATCCGTCCAGAATCTCCGCCGCTCTGCGGTAGACTTCCGGGTCGAGCTTCGCCCGGAAGGCCGCCTTCGCCACGTCGTGCCGCATGTTCGGATAATAGCCTTTCACATCCATCTTCAGGCAGCATCCGTTCAGCCCGTGCTTCCGCCAGAATCTTTGCAGGTGGCAGCGGAACCGCTCCCGCGCGAAGTCTGCGCCCTTGCCCTTCTGGCACGCGCAGTTATCATAGATAAAGCTCTTTGCCATCGCCGGGTAAATCCCCACGTCGTTCAGGCTTCGCTGGTACACCCTGTCCCGGAAACTGATGCTCATGATCTCGCGCGGTTTCGGATAGCTGATCCGGAAATACTTGTGCCTCCGCTCCCGGTATGTCCCGTCGTGCAGCGCCTCCTCCAGCTTCAGCGTTTCCTGCACGCCGTTCAGTACGTAGTGCGCCACGCTGTCTTTCCAGATCACGCCGCGCCGGCACTTCTGCATGGAATCCCATAGCGCTTCATATCCGATGATCTTTTCGATGTCCATTTCTTTCCATATTGCGGCGGTGTGCAGCGATGCCGGGAAGACCCCGATCGCATCCGCCGCAGGTTGTTCTCCCGTTTCCGGGATGGGTTTCGGCTCCTTGTGTCAGTCCGCCCCGAAAATCCGCGCTGTGCGCAGACCGTGCATCGGGGCTTCGGGTGGCACAATCCGGCTGCGCCCGATAGGCGTTGTTCGCGTTGTTGTTGTTGAGGTAGCCTCCCGTGTTCACATTCCACGCGTTGTTCGAGTTGCCGCGGGCCGTGGAGCGCAAACGCAGGTTGACCGCAGGGCATTCAGCCTACACCCTTATGTAATCCGTCACGGCTGCCCGTAGCGGCTTACATCGCTTTCCTTCCATTTCTGTAGCAGATTGCGCACCTCCGTGATGAGCCCGCTCCAGTATTTCATCCGCTTGCTCCGCAGATGGTACACCAGCTTGGAAATGCCCACGTAGGCCAGCATCTCATCGCACAGAAGAATGGCCTCTTCCTCCAGGTTGTACCGCGTGATCCAGTTGATCATGTTCGTCTCCGCCCGGATTTTGTTCGCGCTCCACGCCTTTGCGTAGATGTCATACGCGCAGTTCCTGATCCGCACGATCAACTCCGCGTCCAGTTTCGGATCGAACACATTCTCGTTACTCAGGATTTTCGCGGTATACGCGGCAAGCGCCTGCGCTTTCACGTGCACTTCCATGCGGCCCTTATGCCGCAGCGGTTCCGGTACGCTCATAATTCGCTCCTGATGAGGTCCACGGGCGCTTCCGCGCCCGCATGGCTGATTAAAAGATCACACAAGCCGGCAGCGCCCGATAGGCGGTGGACGCGCTGTAGCTGGTGCCGAGGTAGCCTCCCGTGGCCACAACCCACGCGTAGTACGAGGTGCCGCGGGCCGCGGAGCGCAAACGCAGGGTGACCGCAGGGCCCACCGGGGCCGTTACCGCTTTTACTTTTCTCGCGTCGTTGGGATGGCTGGAATCTCCGTTTGACGGGCTTTCCAGCCCCGTCACTTCCTTCCAGTACGGCCAGTACGGCCCTTCGACGCCTTCCGCGCCGGTCTGCGGGCTGCCGTACATTTCTTCGACGCTCGGCAGGAAGAATTTGTCGTACATCGTGTCCGTCTCTCCGCCGTCCGTCACGGTATTCGCCGCCACATTCACGCGCACTTTCTTGAAGATCGCGCGCCATTCCGCGGGAAATCCGCGCAGCCAGCCGGGCTTATTGGTGTACGTGCTGTCCGGCGTCACGTCGTAGTCGTGCTGCGCCGTCCACCAGTTCTGGTTCTTCTCCGCGTCGCTGTTCAGCCACTGCCGGATCGCGCTTTTTTTGTAGTTGTTGTATCCGTACCGGATCACGTTCGCGCCGGGACTGCCGCCGATTGAGTGCACGTAATAGGTCGGGCTCGCGGGGATCGCTTCCCCGGCTGTCACTTCCTGCTCTTCCCACGCGTCGCCGTTCTTGGTGAAGTAGTGCAGCCCCTCTTCGAATGCCCCGGACGCGACCACCTGCTCCGGCTTGTCGAACATCATGTCCTGCGAATTGCCCAGCTCCGCCATCAGCCAGAGCGCCTTCTCGTGCTTCACGTCGTTCTCGTCATAGCAGTCCGCGATGTTAACGACAACAAACGGATATTCGTACTCGATCGGCGTGCTGCCCGTCCAGTCCGTGTACGGGATGTAGATCCGGTCTCCAACCTCGAAGAACTCTTCCGCTCTCCCTTCCGCCACCACCTTCTGCAGCACGGACGGGCTGTCGATGAAGTTGTCCTCGATCGCTTCGTCCACCTTTTTCTTGATCAGCGCGATGATTTTCCCGGTTCCCATGCCTTACACCTCCACCCACGTTCCATCCGCGGCTTTGTGCCAGATTTTCTTGAATCCGGCCGTGTACGCCAGCGTTCCGGGCTGATAGTCCGGCAGGCCGGCCAGATCGCTCTCCGCCGTCACCATCACTTCTTTCCCTGGCACATCCTCGCGCAGTACTCCGTCCGCGTCCACCACGTCATACATCTCGTGGTTCATGATCTTCCGTTCCGTCCTGGTCATGTTCTTTACTTCCATTTTCCTCTCCTCCTTTAGTTCAGGGTAGTTCAGTAGTTCAGGGACGGTTCCCCGTTCTAATCGTTCTAAACTCCGCGTCAGCGGAATATCCCTCCGTCCCTCGGGCGCGGTTCAGGATGGCATGCCCTGCACTTCGTTTGTGCGTGCCTATCCTTCACCGGGCTTCCGGTTCGCTGTTTCCGCCACTGGCGGCGCTCACCTCCGCCCCCTCCGTCAGGCGGATATCACTGCCGCGCAGCGGCAATATCACTGCGCCGTCAGGCGCAATCTCACTGCGCGAAGCGCCTACCGCGGCGCCGTCGCCTCCGCCGTCTGCAGCTTCGCTTTCTCAACAATTCCGTTCTGTCCCCTCACGCCTCCGAGCGCGTCCGTGCTCAGCTTGCTTCCGTTAACCGCGCCCCCGGTCATGCCGGTCTGCTGCACGGCTTCCTCGCCCAGCAGTCCCATCTGCACCAGGTCGTTCGTCAGCGTGCTGCCGTTCTGCTGGTCAATGGTCTGCGCCATCTGCAGCGCCATCTGCTGCAGCTGCGTGAACTTCTCGTACAGCGTGCCGTTCCGCTGGATACTCTGCGTCAGCTCCGCTTTGCCCTCGAAGTCCATGATGTTCAGGCAGGCCAGCGCCCGGTCCGCGTTCGCCGGGTCGAAGAATCCCATATTATAGAATTCCTTCGCCAGCTCGTTCTGGCTGATCTTCGTGTACGGGCTCGCCTTCTGCGCCTTCACCGCGATGTCGAATACAGGCATCCGGCTTTCCTGGATCCCGAACGGGCCCTGCCGCACACTCGGCGCAATGTGCGCGTTGCTGAAG
>Ga0310690_10007182_pt1 | contig 14422 bp, 13 predicted proteins | sample AusTroGonzalo_MG_2_FD_207661 | JGI IMG/M metagenome (GOLD analysis project Ga0310690, IMG submission 207661) | Bovine rumen microbial communities from tropical cattle in Woodstock, Queensland, Australia - Gonzalo_04 (v2) (version 2) | ecosystem: Host-associated > Mammals > Digestive system >...
CTTGCGCGGCGGCGCCTGGGATGAATGGGCGGTCAGAGCCCGTTCCGCCAGACGTTTCGCCTGCGACCCGAGCAGGGGAACGACCGGCAACATGCCGACTTCCTCGGTCGGCTTCAGGATCGCGATTATCATTCAGTAATTTTAGTTTGAAACAACATCAGGAAACTGTATGAAAATAAACAGCAAGACAACGATCATAGTTCTGGCGGCCCTCTTTGCCGCACAGGCGATGGCTGACGTGGTGTCCAACATCAGCTGCCAGCAGCGCTGGCCCTGGAACGGCAAAGTTGACATTAATTACACTCTGTCTCCGAGCGAGGCTACGACGCCGGTTTACAGCGTTAAGTTTTACGCCAGCATCGACGGCAGGGAATGCTTCGAACTTAAGGACGTCGTCGGCGACGGCGCCTGCGGTATCGTTTTGGGTTCGGGCGCCAAGCGCGTGACTTGGGATTCCAACGCTTCCGGCCGCGCTATCAATACTGAAAACATGAAGATCGGGGTGGCTGCCAAAGAAGTTACAGCCTCCGCCACGTATCTTCACTACAACATCGCCAACAGGAAGATGGACATCTCCGCCACGCTCCCCAAAGTTTTGGAGTCGGCGGCCAAGACCAAAGAACTTTGGTTCCGCCGTGTGGAGCCCGGCACTTTTGAGATGGGTTCCCCTGAAGAGGAGACCGGCCATCTCGACAACAACGATAACGAGGTGCGCCATACCGTCACCATCACGAAGGCTTATTACATCGGCGTTTATGAAATGACCCAGGGCCAGTTCTCCAATCTCTTCAACGAGAACCCCAGCCAGAACGGATCTGTCAACCCCGTTTCCATTCTGCCGGCTACCAACGTTTCCTACGCTATGATGAGGGGCAGCTTTTTCGGCAGCAGCTGGCCGGAACACACCGACTACATGGTTGACGCCGACAGCTACCTCGGCAGACTGCGCGAACAAGCCAAAAATTCCTTCACCTTCGATCTTCCTACGGAAGCACAGTGGGAAATGGCCTGCCGCGCCGGCACGGATACGGCTTTCAACAACGGCGTTGCCTGGGAAGAAACGGGCAAAGGCTTGACGAACACTGTTCTTGACACCCTTGGCTGGTACAGGGGCAACGTCAACTCGCTGCACTCCGTCGGCCTGAAACTCCCGAACGCGCTCGGACTTTACGACATGCACGGAAACGTTTGGGAATGGTGCATCGACCGTTATGCGGTCGACAACACTAGCTTCACGCTCGATCCGGTCGGAACGGCTGCCAGGACCAACTCCCGCGTCGTAAGAGGCGGCGCTTTCAACGAATGGGCCATAAGATGCCGCTCCTCCAGAAGGATGGGCTTTTCCACGACCGACCGCGGCGGCAACAAAGGCGTCAGGCTCGCCATCGTAAAGTAAACGTTTAACTGATCGTTTGACTTTTTAAACGGGCGGCATTTGCCGCCCGCTTTTTATTTTTACCCCCAAATCGGGGGTAAATTGGTATAATATATAAATATGCTAATATTCCGTGTAAAAGAAGTCTTGGTCCAGAGAGAGACTAAGAACGCCCTGTTTTTGCTTTTGGCGGAACTGGTTTGCAACGTCTTTCTCGTAGCTTTCGCTTTCGGAACGGGAAGGCTGACGGATCCCTTGTTTCTTTCCGTCCTGGTTGGGAACGTTCTGCTTTTGGCCGGCGCCTTCTTCCTTTCTTCGAAAAGGCCGCTTAGCGCTCTGCTTTTGGGAACGCTGCTTGCTTTTGCTTTCGCTCCGCTCTTCTTCTGCTGGACTAATGACTGGCGCAGCTGGCTCTTGGGCCTGGCGCCCGCCATCTACTGCGGCTTCCTTGTCTTCAGGGTGGCTTTCAGCTTCTACCGCGCCAACGTTGACGCGGAGGCGGCCGTTCTGAACGAGAAGCGCTGGCTGAAGCCAGTCTTCGGCCCCAGGACGATGCTTTTTATGCCGCTCAACTGGCTGGCTCTGTTTGCGCTCTCACTTTTGCTTTACCGCGCCGACGTTTTGGGCTGGCCGGCTTTCGCCGCGAGCTCTGTTCTGGCGCTCTGGGCGCTTTACGGCAGCTTCCGCTCGGAAATGCACCTTTATAAGCGCAGCAAGGGGAAATTCTGCTTCTTTATCCTGACGGCTTTTATTTTGACTGTCGCGGCCTTCGCTTTCGGCGAATGGTCATTGGGCCTTCTTGGCGTGATGGCGGTGCTCTGCTTCGTTCTGGCGCATTATTTCGCCCGTTCAGCCGCCTTCGACCGCTTCAGCAACTATTTCTTCCAGCACCCGGCGCTTCTTTTGGTCGTGAGCTTTTTGGGCGTCATCCTTACGGGAACGTACCTTTTGGCTCTGCCCTGGGTCTTGAACAAAGGCTGCGACATTGGCTTGGTGGACGCGCTCTTCATGTCGGCTTCCGCGACCTGCGTTACGGGCCTGGCGACGGTCGATATCTCGAAGATCTTCTCCTTCAGCGGCCAGGTCGTCATATTGGGCCTCATCCAGGTCGGCGGCTTGGGCATCATGACTTTGTCAACCTTCAGCGCGCTGGTTTTGGGAAGAGCCATCGGACTCCGGCAGGAGTATTTTGTCAAGGATATGCTGGGCGAGAAGCGCCAGTCGAACGTTCTGCCTTTGACGATCTTCATCTGCACCGCGACCTTCATCATTGAGGCCGTGGGCGTCGCTTTCCTTTTCCCACAGATGCTGCACATGGGTCTCGATTGGAAGGTGGCGCTCTGGAAGAGCGTCTTCCATTCCGTCTCGGCTTTCTGCAACGGCGGTCTCTCTTTGCAGACCGACAGCCTTATGATGTTCCAGCATCACCCCTGGATCCTTTTGACCTTCACGGCGCTCATCGTGGCGGGCGGCCTGGGCTTCGGCGTGCTAAGTTGGATCAGCGACTTCGTGCGCTTCAAGAAACCGCACTCCAACTTCTACGTCAGCGTCGTCATAGTGGGAACGCTGATCCTGGTCTTCGGCGGCACGATAGGCTTTTTGCTTTGGGACCATGCGCGCGGCTTGCAAGGTTTCAACTGGCCTGAAAAGATCAGCAACGCGCTCTTCTGTTCCGTCACGGCCAGGACGGCGGGCTTCTCGACTTTCGACCTTAACGACATGAGCCGCGCCGGCAGGTTCCTGACCATGGTGCTTATGTTCGTGGGCGGCGCGCCCGGATCCACCGCCGGCGGCGTCAAGCTTACGACGCTGGTGATCTTCCTGGCGCTCTTGTTCGCTGTATTGAGAGGCCGCGACGACGTGACGTTAGGCCGCCATTCTTTTAACGCCAACACTGTCTGGCGCGCCGTCACGGTCTTCATGCTCTACAACGTCACGTTCCTCACTGGCTTCATCCTGCTCATCACTTTCGAGAACGGAGGCTACGAGGAATTACTTTTCGAATCGGTCTCCGCTATCGGCACGACCGGTTTGAGCATGGGCATAACCGAGAAATTGAGCGTCATGGGCAAACTTGTCATCACCGCCATGATGTTCATCGGGAGGATCGGTCCTCTCACTCTCTTGCTTTTACTGCCGACCAGAAAACGCTCGGCTATAGAATATCCCAAGACGCCTTTGATGGTGGGCTAAGGAGGAAAACTTATGATAAAAAGATGCGCAGTTATAGGCCTCGGCCGTTTCGGTACGGAAGTCGTACGCTGGCTGGAATCGCACAACATTCCGGTTCTGGCGATCGATTCCGACAAGGACGTGGTCCAGAAAGTGGCGGACGAAGAGAACGTCACGGGCGCCCTGTGCATGGACTGCACGGATGAATCCGCGCTTTTGGAAGCCGACATCACCTCTATGGAAGTCGTGGTGGTGGCGATAGGCGACCATCACGTCGAGAACAGCATCATGGTGACGGCGCTCTTAAAGCAGCTGGGCGTAAAGCGTATCGTGGCGAGAGCCAGCTCCGAACTGCACGCCAACATCTTAAAGAAGGTGGGCGCTACGGAAGCGGTCAACCCGGAAAAGGAAATGGGCTTGCGCGTCGCCAGAATGATCTACGCCCCGAACCTTAGGGAAGTGATCCCCTTCGCCTCGGGCGCGTCTATCGCGGAAGTCGATCTGCCGAAGAGTTTCGTCGGCAAGAGCATGATCGATTTGAGGCTGAGGGACCGCTACGGCGTCAACGTCATCGGCATAAAACGCCTGCCTGTCCAGCGCGAGGAGAACGAGCGCTTCCTCATGCTTTCGCCTGACCCGCACTCTCCGCTGGAAGAGAACGACATCCTGGTGGTCGTGGGCACCGACACCAACGTTAGGAAATTCACGGACATCAAGTGATGGAAGCAACCTCCCGTGAACCGCGCTTTTCCGTCGTGGTCCTCAACTGGAACACGCTTGATTTTTTGAAGCGCAATCTCGCCGCGCTGAAAGATCAGGGCTATCCCGCCCTGGAAGTCATCGTGGTGGACAACGGTTCCGGGGACGGAAGCAAAGAATATTTTGCGGGCGAAGAGTTCAAGAGTTTCGGCTTCAGGTTCGTTCAGCTTCCCGAGAACGTCGGCTTCGCGGCCGGCATGAACGAAGGGCTTAGGATCGCAAAGGGCGATTGGCTCATGCCGCTGAACGTCGATGTTTTCCTGGCGCCGGACTTTTTCGCGAAAGCGGCGGAAACTATCGCGCACAAACCTGAAGCTACAATGCTCGGCCCCTTGATCTACCGCTACGACAAGGAAAGAGGGGAGACGGAGGAAGTGCTTTGCACCTACGTCGTGCCGACGAGATTTCTCAGCCTCGCCACTCCTTTGGCGGAACCTTTTGCGGAAAAGTTCGTCTTCGCGCCCGGCGGCTGCGCGCCGCTTTTCAAAGCGGACGAACTTAAAAAGGCCGCTATTCCGCCCGAACTTTCCGTTAGCGGAAAGACGGAGTATTACGACGAACGCTACTTTGCTTACGGCGAGGACATCGACCTCTACCTGAGGCTGAACAGTATCGGCGGGAAAGCGCTCTACGCTCCCTCCCTCAAGTGTCACCACGTGCACTCCGGTTCCCAGGAGGGCGTCCGCTGGTACGAGAAAAGCGGCGCGACGATCACGCGCCTGGGCGCCAACGCGCTCGACACCTGCCTCAAGAACCTGCACGGCTTCAGCTGCTTCAAAACTTTTCTGCTGCTTTTCCTGGCGCCAATTGGTAGAGCGCTATTTCTTCTCTTCAAAGCGCCTTCTAAATTTTTCGCTCCTTTGAAAACTTACGCGCTCTTTTTTAAAAGGCTTTCCCTTACGAAAAAAATGCGCGCTTATTTTGCAAATTTAAAACTACAAACCAAACAATCATAAAGGGGATTTATTTATGAACTTCACGGAAAAAAGGATCTGCGTCACAGGCGGCCTGGGATTCCTTGGCAGCCATCTTATCGATCGTTTGAAAGCCCGCGGCTGCCAGAACGTTTTTATCGCCGACAGGGACAAGTATGATCTGACCAAGGAAGCCGAGATCATCAGAATGTACGAAGAGATCAAACCCGACATCGTCATCCACTTGGCGGCGGTCGTCGGCGGCATCGGCGCCAACCGGGAGCATCCGGGGAGCTTCTATTATCTGAACATGGTGATGGGCGCTATGCTCATCGAGCAGGCGAGACTGCATAACATCGAGAAATTCGTGGCGCTCGGCACGATCTGCGCCTATCCGAAATTCACGCCGGTTCCCTTCAAAGAAACCGACCTCTGGCTGGGGTATCCGGAAGAGACCAACGCGCCCTACGGCCTGGCCAAAAAGATGATGATGGTGCAGCTGCAGGCTTACCGTCAGGAATACGATTTCCACGGCATCTATCTTCTGCCCGTCAACCTCTACGGCCCGAGGGACAATTTCGACGACCGTTCTTCGCACGTCATTCCCGCCCTCATCAAGAAGTGCGTGGAAGCTAAAGAAGCCGGACGCGATTCCATCGAAGTCTGGGGCACCGGCAAGGCCACGAGGGAATTCTTCTACGTTGAGGACGCTGCCGAAGCGATCGCTCTGGCTGCCGAAAGATACGACGGCACTGAGCCTGTCAACCTTGGCGCCGGCTTCGAGATCTCCATCAAGGACCTTGTGGAACTGATCGCCAAGCTGACCGGCTTCACTGGCAAGATCGTTTGGGATTCCAGCAAACCCGACGGCCAGCCGAGACGCTGCCTCGACACCAGCAGGGCAAAAGAATACTTCGGCTTCCAAGCCCACACCAATTTTGAGGAAGGCTTAAAGAAGACCATCGACTGGTACAAAGAGAACAGGGAAGCCCTGGCCAAGAAATACGCTGAGCGCAAGTAGTATGCAAAGATTCTTAAAGCGCCTTATCGACATAGTCTTCGCCTTTTTCGGATTGCTCTTCTGCGCGATCCCCTGGCTCGTCATCGCGATACTGATTAAGCGCGATTCGAAGGGCCCGGTCTTCTTCGTGCAGGAAAGGGCCGGCAAAGACAACAAGCCTTTTTTGATCTACAAATTCCGGACCATGACGGTCGGAGCGGAGAAGGAAGGCTACTATACCGGCGAAGGCGACGCGAGGATCACGAAGGTCGGCGATTGGCTGAGAAAAACCAGTTTCGACGAACTGCCGCAGTTGATCAACATCCTGAACGGCACGATGAGCATCGTGGGCCCGCGCCCGACGCTGCTCTATCAGACGGCGGAGTACGACGAGCATCAGAAGAAGCGCTTGCTGGTCCCGCCCGGCGTGACGGGCTGGGCCCAGGTCAACGGCCGCAACTCGCTGACTTGGCCGCAAAGGATCGAATATGACGTCTGGTACGTTGAGCATTGGTCGCTCTGGCTCGACATCAAGATCTTCCTTATGACGTTCGGCGTCTGGGCGAAAGGCGAGGGCGTTTACGCGCCAAAGGAAAATTTCGTCGTGAAAGAAGGCGATGAGGAGAAACTGTAAATGCTCATTTTAGCCTTTGAGACAGCCTCTTACAAGGAAGCTTCGGTAGCCGTGTGGAATTCCGAAGGCGGCTTCCTAACAAAGACCTTTCCTATGGGAAGGGATCTTTCCAGTCAGCTCGTGCCTGAAGTCAAATCAATGCTTGGTAAAGAAGTTCCGGATCTGATCGTGGTTGACCGCGGTCCAGGCTCCTTCACGGGCATCAGGACAGGTTTGGCGGCAGCCCAGGGGCTCGCTCTCGGGTGGGGCGCAAAGCTTGTCGGCGTTTCGCGTTTCGATTTTTATCCAAGGGACACTAAGGATGAAAATGAGCTTCTTCTCTTGGATGCCAGGGCCGGCGGAGGTTTTTATTACGAATACCGCACCGACGGTAAGAAAGAAGCCGGGTTCTGCAAAAAAGAAGAACTTGCGCAGAAATTCCCCGATTGCAGCTGCTATTACGGCGAATGCGACGAAACGACTTTGCCTGGGAAACGTTTCGTATCGCTCGACGGCGAGCCGGACGCGAAGTTTTTGATAGCGCTGGCCATGGAAAAAATGGAGAACGGCGAAGAGCTTCCTGCGGACGCCATCTATCTTCACTTAAGGGCGCTTCTGCCCAAAAACAAGCTCTGACGACTTATGCCTGCGGAATTGGTGTTGACATCTAATTTTGAGAGGATCATCTTCGAGACGATCCCGTCTCTGACGGATCTCTACACCTGCGTTTCCGCGTCCGTGCCTTGCAGCACCAACGTCGTCGCCGAGACCGCCAAAGGGTTCATCAAGCTTTCAACGGAAAACTTCCTGCTGATCGGCGCGATCCTCTTTTTCCTGTCCATCATCTTCAGCCGAACTATAAGCCGCACCGGCATCCCGATCCTTGCCCTTTTCCTTTTCGTTGGTTTCCTGGCAGGGGAGTACGGTCTTGATTTCTCAAGCATCGCGGTGGCCCGCGGTCTGGGCGACTTCGCTTTGATCTTCATTTTGTTCTACGGCGGCCTGGAGACGAAGTTCTACAAGATAAGACCGATCCTCTACAAGGGTGTCGTCCTTTCGACGATCGGCGTATTGGTCACGGCGGGTATCTTAGGTTCGCTGACGATGCTTCTGGCCTATCTCTTCCACTGGGAGTCCTTCACCTGGCCTTACGCGCTGCTCTTAGGTTCCATCGTGTCTTCCACCGACGCGGCTTCCGTCTTCGGCATCTTCAGGACCAAGAACTTGGATTTCAAGAACGACCTGAGGCCTTTGCTGGAACTGGAGAGCGGCTCCAACGACCCGATGGCTTACTTCTTGACCGTAACCTGCATCGATCTCTGTTTGGGACAATGCGCGCCCGGCCATATGCTGATCACGCTGGCGAAAGGCATGATCGTCGGCGCTTTCGTCGGTTATACGCTGGGACACGGCATGAGCTTTATCATGCGCCGCATCAGGCTTGAGGCGGACGGGCTTTACTCCGTCCTGGTGATCAGTATGACTTTGATCGTCTATTCCGCGGCCGAGCATCTGGGCGGCAACTGCTTTTTGGCGGTCTATATTTCCGCGATGGTTTTGGGCAACGCGAACATCATCCACAAGCGCAGCATGTCGCGATTCTTCGACGGTTTCGCCTGGCTCATGCAGATCACGATGTTCATTATGCTGGGTTTATTGGCGGCGCCTTTCGAGCGCTTCAAACCCTACATCGGCTTCGGCCTTGCGGTCTCGGCGCTTTTGATGTTCGTGGCCAGGCCGATCTCCGTTTTCCTCTGCCTGCACTTTTTCAAGATGCCAATGAAGGACAAGGCTTTCGTTTCCTGGGTGGGACTCCGGGGCGCGGTGCCGATCGTCTTTGCGACGTATCCTTTGGTCGCTTTCGGCGTGCACGACCCGATGGCGCGGGCGCTTTTCTTCATAGTCTGCTGCATTTCCTTCTCCTCGGTATTGTTCCAGGGCTCAAGCCTAGTCTGGGCCGGGAAACTTTTGGGGGTAACTATTCCCGAAGACAAGAGCAAGACCAGCGACTTCGGTCTGGAAGTCTCGGATTCCTTCCAGTCAAATCTTGACAGTTTCGCCGTGCGTCCGGGCGACCAGTGCATCAACCGGTCCCTGCTCTCCATGTCTTTCCCCAAGAACTGCCTGGTCATGGGCATAAAGCGGGGGAGCGAATTCATAACGCCCAACGGATCGACCATTATCCAGGAGGGCGACGAACTGCTCATTATGGCCGCCAGCGAAGAGAAGATGGCGCAGATGAAGATGCTTCTGCACGGAGTGCGCGAGGGACAGTAAATTGCCATAATTCAAAGCTTCTGCTAAAATCACGTAAAAATAAATTAAGGATAAATATGAGACCAGTTGAGGAACAGATGGCGATCCTGGAAAGAGGCGCCATGACTATTACGGAAAGGGAAGAGCTTAAAACGAAACTCGCCAAGGGAAAACCCTTGGTCGTGAAGCTGGGCGTCGATCCGACGGCCGCGGACCTGCACTTGGGATTTACGGTAGTGCTTAGAAAACTCAGGCAGTTCCAGGACCTCGGCCACCAGGCCGTGCTTTTGATCGGCTCCTTCACGGCCCAGGTCGGCGACCCGACCGGCCGCGACAAAACGCGCCCCCAGATCACGGAAGAGCAGGTCCTGAAGAACGCCGAACACTACCTGGAGCAGGCTTCCCGCATTCTTGACCGCGACAAGCTTATCGTCCGCTACAACGGGGAATGGTTCTCGAAGATGACCTTCAAGGAAGTGATCGCGCTGCTTGCGAAAGCTACGCTTGCCAGAACTTTGGAACGCGACGATTTCCAGAAGCGCTTCAAAGAGAATCTTCCCATCCATATGCACGAATTTGTCTATCCTTTGATGCAGGGCTACGACTCGGTCGTTCTGAAAGCGGATGTGGAACTGGGCGGCAACGACCAGACCTTCAACCTTATGGTCGGACGCGACCTGCAGAGGGAGGAAGGCCAGGAGCCCCAGGTCTGCCTTACCATGCCTCTTTTGGAAGGTCTTGACGGCGTCAGGAAGATGTCGAAATCTTACGGCAACTATGTCGCCATCGCCGATCCTCCCAATGAGAAAGTCGGCAAACTGATGTCCGTCAACGACGAGCTGATGTTCAAGTATCTTGAGCTTCTGACCGACATCCCGATGGAACAGATAACGGAATGGAAGAAGGGCGTCAAGGACGGTACCGTCCATCCCATGACCGTCAAGAAAGCCATGGCGCACGCCATTACGGAGATCTACGACGGCAAGGAAGCCGCGGACGCCGCCATCGCCAATTTTGAAAATGTTTTCAGCAACAAAGAGATCCCGGACGACATTCCGGAATACAAATTGAAAGAGGGGGGAGTTCCCGAATTAGATCTTCTGGAACTCTTGGTGGAGAACAAGCTGGCCGCTACGAAGAGCGAGGCCAGGAGAGTCATCCAGCAGGGCGGCGTGACCTGCGACGGTGAGAAAGTCTCAGGTTTCAATCTAACAATGCCGAAAGTCGACAGCTTCATCCTGAAGGTCGGCAAGAGAAAATTCTTGAAAGTCATTCGTTAAAAAAAATAGGGAGCACAAAATGAGAGTAGCAGTAATCGGTACCGGATACGTCGGCTTAGTGGCCGCGACTTGTTTCGCCGACAGCGGCAACACTGTCATAACCGTTGACAAGATCGAAGCGAAGATCAAAAAACTTCTTAACGGCGAGATCCCTATTTTTGAGCCGGGATTGGAGGAAATGGTCAAGCGCAACCTGGCCGCCAAGCGCCTCATCCCGACGACCGACATGCGCTATGCCATAGAGAATTCAGACATCATCTTCTCGGCGGTGGGAACGCCGACGGGCGCCGACGGCAAAGCGGACCTTTCCGCCGTCTGGGCGGTCATGAAAGAGATCGCGCCTTATTTCAACGGCTACAAGATCGTCGTCAACAAGAGCACAGTTCCAGTCGGCACGGCCGCGAAAGTAAAGGAAGTGCTTGCCCAGGGCACTACGCAGCCTTTCGACGTCGTTTCTAACCCTGAGTTTTTAAAGGAAGGCGCGGCTCTGGATGACTTCCTCAAGCCCGAGCGCGTGGTTATCGGCACGACTTCCCCGGAAGCGGCCGAGAAGATGAAACTCCTCTACGATCCCTTCACCAAGTCCGGCGCCGACATCCTCGTCATGGACAACAAGTCCGCCGAGATGTGCAAATACGCTTCCAACGCCATGCTCGCCACGAGGATCTCCTTCATGAACGAGATCGCCAACATCTGCTCGAAAGTGGGCGCTGACGTTACGAAAGTCAGGATCGCCATGGGCCTCGATTCCCGCATCGGCCGCCGCTTTTTGTACTCCGGCATCGGCTACGGCGGCTCCTGCTTCCCGAAAGACGTGAAGGCTTTGGCTGCCACGGCCAGAGAGAACGGCTACGAACCGATCATGATAGACGCCATCGAAAAGGTCAACGCCAAGCAGAAAGAGCTGCTCTTCAAGCTCGCCAGCGAGCATTTCAAAGGCGACCTTAAGGGCAAGACGATCGCCCTGTGGGGCCTTGCTTTCAAGCCGCAGACTGACGATATGCGCGACGCTCCTTCGCAGGTCATCGTAAAGCTGCTCCTAGATGCCGGTGCGAAAGTCAAAGGCTACGACCCGGTGGCGAAAGAGACCGCGAAGGCGATCTTCGGCGACACGATCGAATATTGTGAAGACGCTTATGAAACGCTGGAAGGCTGCGACGCACTGATGCTCGTGACCGAATGGAACGAATTCCGCGTTCCTGATTTCCCGCGCATCAAATCTCTGCTTAAGACGCCCCTCATCTTCGACGGCCGCAACCAGTATTCGCCCGCCGAGATGAAGGAACTTGGCTTCACTTACTACAGCATAGGGCGTCCGGCAGTCAAGTAAAATGGCCGTTTCCTCTGATGAGCCTATCAGCGTAATTGAGACTGCTCCGGGCTATAAGGATGCTCCCAAGGCGACCGGAGTCTATCTCATGTACGACGAAGCGGGCGTCGTTATCTATGTCGGGAAAGCCAACAATCTGAAGCTCAGGATGCAGCAGTACTTCCGTCCGGGAGGGGACGGAAGAAGAAGCGTGCCATTCCTTGTCGAGAAGGTGAGGAAGATAGAATTCCGCATCACCGGCAACGAAGCGAAAGCTTTCCTTTTAGAGGACGAGCTTATCAAGAAATTTTTGCCGCGCTACAATGTCCTTGGCAGAGACGATAAAAGCTATCCTTCCCTGGAACTGACCGTCCTGGAGCCATATCCCAGGCTTATTCCTGCCCACCGCCATCTTAAGAAAGGCAGCCGCTATTTCGGGCCTTTCATTATCGGCGTTTCCGCCGACGAACTTTTAAGGCGCTACCGCGACCGCTTCAAATTGAGGCGCTGCACGGTCAATCAGATGAAGAAAGGCAAGCCCTGCCTCTATTATCAGATTGAGCGCTGCTGCGCGCCCTGCACAGGCAATGTCAGCGAAGAAGAGTACGCTTCCTATGTTGAGAAGATCACCTCTTCCCTTAGGCGCTACGAACGCATCCAGGTCAAGACGGAGGAGGAGTGATGGAGCGCGAGATCATAGTTGCCAAAGAAGCGGGTTTCTGCGCGGGCGTCAAGCGCGCGGTGCAGCTTGCCAACGATACCCTGGAAAAGGAGCCCAATAAAGCGCTCTGTTCCCTCGGCCCTTTGATCCACAATCCTTCCGTCATCGAAGCGCTCGCTAAAAAAGGCATGAGCGTTCTGAGCTCATCGCTGGATGAGAAGACGATATCTGAGCTTCCCAATAATGCCAAGCTCCTTGTGAGGGCTCACGGCGTTTCCAAGGAGCAATACGAGCTTCTGAGAGATCATAAGCTTGATATTCTGGACGGCACTTGTCCGCACGTCATTGCCATAAGGAGAATAATCGAGCGCGCCGCCAACGATAATGAGCCGGTCGTCATCCTAGGCGACAAGGGCCATGCGGAAGTAACGGGCTTGATGAGCTTCGCCAAAGAGGGGACAGTCGTCAGCTCCGTTGAGGAAGCGGCCAGCCTCAATTTTGACAAGCCTTTCACGGTCGTCTGCCAATCGACGCTCGACAGTTCCACTTTCGAAGCGGTAGTAAAAGAGATACAAAAAAATTATCCGTCCGCCAAGATCCACAATACGCGCTGCCAGGCAACGGAAAATCGTCAAAAAGAAGCGCTCTCCCTTTGCGATGCCTGCGACGCCATGGTCGTGATAGGCGGCATCGGCAGCGCCAACAGCAATCGTTTGGCCGAGATCTGCAAAAGCAGCGGCAAGGCGACATTTTTCGTCACGGACCCTGCGAACTGGAAACCAGAAGAACTGAAACCATACCGCAGGATCGGCGTAACGGCCGGCGCTTCCACCCCACAAAGCGATATCGATCTTATCCTGGGCAAACTGAAAGGCCTGATCTGATGTTCTAATTTTGAAGCGAGACATGTAGTTTAAAAACATTGTCTCACAGTTGAAAAATATTAGAATATTAGATGATTAACAACCAATTTGCTCTTCCATGAAAAAATACTGCTGCTTTTCGTTTTGCTTTATTTTTTCTTGGACTTTTGTTACAATTTTACTGAATGTAGAGATAGCCAACCAATAATCAACCAATCAACAACTCTTATGTTCAATATCGTATTCCTGGACGCCGATTCGCTCGGCATGCTTGATCTCTCGCCCATCGCAGAGCAGGGGGCTCTCATGGTCTACGCCAGCTCAGGCGCTCTCGACCTTACTGAACGTATCAAAAACTGCGAATGCGTCGTGGCCAGCCACGTTCCCATCCGCGCCATCAACATGGAGCGCGCCCGCAATCTCAAGCTGATCGTGACGATCGACTCCAACATTCCCAACATCGACCTCGAATACGCCTCGCAGAACGGCATAAAGGTCGTTGGGATCAGCGGGTTCGCCGTAAACTCCGTAGCGCAGTGCACGATCGCCGCGATGCTGAACCTTGTCTGCAAGTTCCACTATTTCGACAAGTCCGTGAAATCCGGCGCCTATTCCAGAAGCCATTCCTTCACCGACAGCTCACAGAACTTCTTCGACATCATCGGCAAGACCTGGGGCATCATAGGCATGGGCAAGATCGGCGTGAAAGTCGCCGAGATGGCGACGACTCTGGGCATGAAGATAATCTATTATCCTCTCAGGGACGAAGAGCCCGTTGACAAGTATGAGGCTGTCACCATCGAGGACCTGATGAGGCGCAGCGACGTTCTTTCCGTGCACGCCCCGGCCACTCACCAGACGATAAATCTCATCACAAACAAGATGATGAAGATGATGCGTCCTACGGCCTGCGTCATGAACTTCGGCGGCGCCGGCATCATAAACGAGGAGGACCTGGTCCAGTGCCTGAACGACTACACTATTTCCGGCGCGGCCAGCGACACCTTCAGCCAGGAACCGCTGCCTTTCAACCATCCTTACTTCCAGGTCAACGACCCTGACAAGATCATCCTTACCCCGCACATCTCCTGGGCCAGCTATGAATCCAGAGTTGAACTGGTGAAGATGATAGCCAAAGAGATCAAAGCCTTTAAAACGAAATAAGCCTTGCTATGGCTGAAAACAAAAAAAGGATCCTCTTTGTGCACCATGGTTCCGGA
>Ga0310690_10007185_pt1 | contig 14420 bp, 11 predicted proteins | sample AusTroGonzalo_MG_2_FD_207661 | JGI IMG/M metagenome (GOLD analysis project Ga0310690, IMG submission 207661) | Bovine rumen microbial communities from tropical cattle in Woodstock, Queensland, Australia - Gonzalo_04 (v2) (version 2) | ecosystem: Host-associated > Mammals > Digestive system >...
GTTCGCGAACTACCTGAAGGGCGACATCCAGCTGGCGGACATCAACGACATCGTTGAGCCCATCAAGGACAAGCTGGTTATGAGCCGCTTCAACAACTACGCCAAGGATGGCAAGTACTACGGCATTGACCATCATATCGGCGCCTGCATCATGTTCTATAACACCGAGATTCTTGAGGCCGCCGGTATCAACTATCAGGACATCAAGACCTGGGACGACTATCATGAAGCCGGCAAGGTTGTGCTGGAAAAGACCGGCAAGCCGATGTGCACCTGGGAATCCACAGACTGCTGGAGCATTTATCCCCTGGTTAACCAGCACGGCGGCGACTGGCTGACTCCCGACGGACAGGTCCGGATGGACGAGCCCGTGGTTGTCAACACCCTGGCCTTCATGAAGAGCATGCTGGATGACGGAACGGCTGTTGCGGCCCCCGGCGGATTCCATCACGCTGAAGAGTACTACGGCGAAATGAACGGCGGCGCCTTCGCTTCCGTCAGCATGCCGTTCTGGTACCTGAACCGGTTCACCGATTATATGCCTGACCTGTCCGGCAAGATGAAGGTTGCCCCGATGCCCCTGTGGTCTGACGGCGGACATAAATCCGCTCAGATGGGCGGTACCGGCACCGCGGTTGTGAAGACCAGCGCCAACCTGGACATTGCCAAGCAGTGGCTGGCTTACGCTACCCTGAGCTTCGAAGGCTGCGTGAAGACCTGGACCATCCTGGGATTCGATCCCATCATGACCGAAGTTTACGGCGCACCCGAGATGATGGAGCCGAACAAGTTCTTCGACTACTATGGAAACGACATCTTTGACATGCTGAAGACCCTGCTGGATGATATTCCGGACACCTGCATCTCCGAATACTTCCCGGCAGCAAGCGACATCGTCAAGCAGCATATGGCGTATGACCTGGTCATCGGCGGCGGCGATCCCGAAGCCATTGCCCAGAGCTGCGCTCAGGAACTGAGAGACGCGATTGATTAATCTTCCCTGATACGGGCCGGCCGGAGGGAATCCTCCGGTCGGCTTCTTCCGGTTATATTCAGTTTTCTTTTGCGGAGGCTGATTGTATGCAGCAGGTTTCAAAACGACCCAACAAAGTGATTGCTTTCCTGACCAGCAGGAAAGCAGTACCCTATGTGTTTGTTGCGCCGTTTATCATTTATTTTCTCCTGATCTACCTGTATCCGACGGTATCCACAATCCTGATGAGCTTCCAGCGGATTGACGGGCCGACGATCAGTACCTGGATCGGACTTTCCAATTATCAGAAACTGTTTTCCCGCAATTTTATCCAGTCACTGGAGACAACCACCCGTTATGCTTTCTGGGATGTTGTGATTCTTACTTCTGTACCGCTGATTTTCGCCGTGATTCTGCATTCCGGACTGGTCAAAGGCGCAGCTTTCTTTAAATCCCTGTTCTTTATTCCGGCACTGACATCCATTATAGTGGCCGGTATTGTGTTCCGCCTGGCCTTCGGAACGCAAGACACCGCACCGGTTAACGCACTGGTGACCGCATTGGGCGGACAACCGAGGAAATGGCTGATGTTTGCCGATACAGGCAACCTGGCCCTGATTGTGATGACACTCTGGCGCTGGATGGGCGTCAATATTATCTACTACCTGTCCGGGATTCAGGCAATTCCGACCGACCTGTATGAGGCGGCGGAAATCGATGGCGCCAATCCTGTACAGCGTTTCTTCCATGTGACACTTCCCGGTATCAAGCCGGTTCTGATATACGTGATTACCATTACTGTACTCGGCGGCTTCGCCATGTTTACCGAGTCTGTGGCCCTGTGGGCACAGAATAATCCCGGCGGCGTCGGTCGTACGATTGTCGGCTATCTGTACCAGGTGGGTATCAGCAAAGCCAATATGGGTATGGCTTCTGCCGTGGGTCTGACCCTGCTGGTGCTGGTGCTGGGCGTGAATCTGATCCAGCTGGTACTGATGGGATTCTTCAGGAAGGAGGACGCTTGAACATGAAAATCAAAAAGCATTTCAACAAGCGGAAAGCAACACTCTCCTTCCTGGCAACGGGTCTGATGATCATCTGGGCATGTGTGGCCATGCTGCCGTTTGCTTTCATGTTCTGCAGCTCCCTGAAACCCGGCGAGGAAATGCTGCGGAAGGGCCTGAGCCTGACCATTGAACCGGGCATCTCCTCCTTCAGCAATTACAACGCGCTTAACACCTATCGGGACGGTATCTACTGGCACTGGTACAAGTCCAGCGTCATTATCATGGTGCTTCAGACTGTGATCGGCCTTTTCTTCGGATCCATGGTCGGATACGGTCTGGCAATGTACAACTTCAAGGGCAGGAACCTCATCTTTACCCTTGTGCTGGTCGTGATGATGATTCCGTTTGAGATCCTGCTGCTGCCGCTGTACCGGATGCTGATCCGCACGAAGATGACGGACAACTATTTCGGTGTGGTACTGCCGTACCTGGTTCCGCCCTTTATGATTTTCTTCTTCCGGCAATATGTGCTGGGACTGCCCAAAGAACTTCTTGAAGCCGGAAGGATTGACGGCTGCACCGATTACGGTGTATTCTTCCGAATTATGGTACCGATTATGATTCCGGCCTTCGGAGCCATGACGATCCTCAGCGGCATGAACAGCTGGAACAACCTGCTCTGGCCCATGATTGTGCTGAGTTCCAATGAGAAATTCACGATTCCTATCGGTATGGGTACGACCATCACCCCCTATGGAAATGCCTACGACGTGCTGATGCCAGGCGCGGTGATGGCGGTTGTGCCGATTATCATTATTTATCTGTGTGCCCAGAAGACTTTCATTGCAGGGCTCACCGCAGGCAGTGTGAAGGGCTGAACGGGCCGGAAAAGGAGAAAGACACATGAAAAAAGCATCCATGATTCTGGACAGGGATTACAAGATCGGCCAGGTGGATCCGCGCATCTTCGGCTCGTTTATCGAGCATCTGGGACGCGCTGTTTACGGCGGTATTTATGAACCGGGGCATCCGATGGCAGATGAAGCGGGATTCCGGAAAGACGTGATCGAAAAGGTCCGGGAAATCGGCGTTCCGATCGTCCGCTATCCCGGCGGAAACTTTGTTTCCGGCTTCAATTGGGAAGACTCTGTCGGACCGCGGGAACTGCGGCCGAAACGGCTGGACCTGGCCTGGTTCACGACGGAAAGCAATGAGGTGGGCCTGCATGAATTTGCCGACTGGTCAGAAAAGGTTGGCAGCGAAATCATGTATGCCATTAACCTGGGCACCCGGGGTCCGGAAAATGCCCGGGACATCGTGGAATACGCGAACCATAAGGGCGGCAGCAAGTTCAGCGATATGCGGATCAAAAACGGAAGAAAGGATCCGCTGGGCATTAAGATGTGGTGTCTGGGCAACGAGATGGACGGCCCCTGGCAGATGGGACACAAGACCGCCCTGGAATACGGCCACATTGCCAATGAAGCTGCCAAGATGATGAAGTGGGTGGATCCCTCCATTGAGCTGGTGGTATGCGGTTCCTCCTCTTCACAGATGCCCACCTTCGGAGACTGGGAACTGACTGTATTGAACGAGTGCTATGAGAACATCGATTACGTCTCCCTGCACCGCTATTACGGCAATCCCACCAACGACACCCCCGGATTCCTGGCCCGGAGCATGGATCTGGATGACTTTATCCATACGGTGATTTCCATCTGTGACGCGGTGAAGGGTAAGAAGCACCAGAAGAAGCAGGTAAACCTGTCCTTTGATGAGTGGAACGTATGGTATCACTCCAACCAGCAGGACCAGGAAATCTGGAAGCAGGAGAAGTGGGGTCCCGCCCTGCCGCTGCTGGAAGACGTCTACAACTTCGAGGATGCGCTGCTGGCGGGCAGCATGCTGATCACCTTCCTTCGCAACGCGGATCGGGTGAAGGTGGCATGCCTGGCGCAGCTGGTGAATGTGATCGCACCGATTATGACCCGGAAGGGCGGCGGCTGCTGGGCACAGACGATCTTCTATCCCTTTATGCACGTGAGCCGGTATGGCCGCGGCACAGCCCTGAAGGCGATTGTGGATACACCGGTTTATGACTGCTCGGATTATGAAGGTGTTCCTCTGGTTGACGCTACAGCAACACTGGGCGATGACGGAAGCGTGACGGTTTTCTGTGTGAACCGGGATATGAAGGAAGATTTCTGCCTGGACCTGGATCTGCGCTCCTTTGGCGATCTGCGCCTGGAAGAGCATATCCTGCTGCATCATGATGACGTGAAAGCCGTCAATACCGAAGAGAATCCCGGCAACGTCATGCCTACGGCAGGCCCCGGCGGCAGTGTTGACGGCGGTAAAGCGGAGGTCAGACTGCCGGCACTGAGCTGGAATGTGATCCGATTTGTGAAGGCCTGAACAAAATGAAAAAAGACGGGAGCCTTTCAACCATTACGGTGAAAGGCTCCTGCTTTTTTAGGAAGATATTACTTCAATACGACGGCTTCCGCGTTTACCCAAAGTGCCGGGCGGAAGGCGGTATTGTTGAAGTGGATGTTGGAGAACATTTCTCCGCCGTCATAATCAACCAGCATTGCGTTGATCAGATCGTCAGAGGGAGACCGGAGCCACCAGGCGCAGCCGTCCGGGGAAGCAAAGACACCATTGGCGATTGCAGTCTGGGAGGGCTCACACAGTCTGTCCTCCAGTTTGGGGAAATAGGTTACGAAGACTTCACGGTAGCTGAGCAGAAAGATCTTGTCGTCAGTGTCGGGGCCTCCATCGACACTGTGTCGGGCTCCCTGTCCGGATCCGTTTACCACTTTGGTAGTCTGGATAGCGGCCTGTTCTTCATCAGTAAAGGAATTCTGCAGGAATTCATTGTTCATCCAGTTGTGCAGGGAGCAGTTTTCCCAGTTGGATTTACCCTCTTCATTATGGTAGGGAATGGTGTCCAGGCCGTATTTGCTGAGCAGCAGGCACTTTCCGTCTTTCTCTTCCAGGACGATCCATTCGATGGGTTCCTGTCCGTTGCCGGGGTTGTTGTCCTGGTCATATGCGCCAAAGGTTACCGTTTTGCGGGCTGTATTATCAACGTTCGCAGCTTCCGCACTGCCGCCTCCGATATTAAAGATGTATACGGCGAGTACGACCAGGAACAGAATATAACCGATTCTTTTTAAGATGATGTTATCGTAAGTTTCCATTGATTCATCCCTCCTCGTCAACAAGAATAGCAAACGAATCTTACTTTCAGGTGACTTTCAGCTTACAGTTTTGTAAGGTGGATCGGAATATGGACTTTTGATAATGAATCGTATAGAATATGCAGCTAAGAAAACGTGGTGGAGTTCATCACAGAGGTGAAAGCATGGCTTCAGTAACCGGTGACTTTTCCAAGGGAAAGGTTTCCATGGTCATCCTGAAACTCGGCCTGCCCATGATGCTGGCTGAGCTTGTTCACGTGCTTTACAACATAGTGGACAGGATGTATATCGGCCATATGCCGGAAGGCGGGACACTGGCGCTGACCGGCCTGGGGATCTGCTTCCCCCTGATTACACTGATCGGAGCTTTTGCCAATCTTTTCTCCACCGGCGGAGCCACCCTGGCAACCATTGCGCGGGGCGCAAGGGAAGACCGGAAAGCGGAAAGAATCATGGGCACCTCTTTTACAATGCTTCTGCTGATCGGACTGATCCTGAGCGGGCTGCTGTACCTGACAGCGCCTGTAACACTGCGGTGGCTGGGCGGAGACGATGAGACGATTCCAGCTGCGATGGGGTATTTCCGGATCTATGTGCTGGGTACGGTGCCTGTGCTGATCAGCCTGGGAATGAATCCTTTTATCAGCGCCCAGGGGTTTCCGAAGATCGGCATGGGAACGATTCTCATCGGTGCTGTACTGAATATTGTGCTGGATCCACTGATGATCTATACCATGAATATGGGAATCCGTGGGGCGGCATTGGCCACGGTTGTTTCGCAAACTGCCAGCGCGGTATGGGTGCTGGGTTTCCTCAGGAGCAGGAAGGCGGTGCTGCGCCTGACAGGACTGCACCTGGACAGAAAAGAACTGAAAAGAATCGTGAGTCTGGGTGTGACCGGGTTTACCTTCCGGGTGACGAACAGTATCACGCAGGCGATTGTGAACATCATGCTCAAGACATGGGGCGGGCCGCTCAGTACAATCTATGTGGGTGCTATGAGCCTGATCAATTCCCTGCGTGAGATTATGAGCCTGCCCAACAGTGGGATTGTTATGGGCGGCCAGAGCGTTATGAGCTACAATTACGGTGCGAAGCTGTACCAGCGTGTGTCAAAGAGCATCCGCTTTATCTTCCTGAGCGGACTATCCGTCAATATTGTTATGTGGCTGCTTGTGATGGCTATTCCCGAGCCACTGATCCGTGTTTTTACATCTGATGAGCAGCTGATCCGGACAGCTGTGGTCTGTGCCCGGATCTACTTCGGAGCTTTTCCGTTCATGGCCATGCAGCAGGCAGGACAGTCCACGTTTGTCTCACTGAACTATCCGCGGTATGCGCTTTTTTTCTCCCTGCTGAGAAAGATTGTGCTGGTGGCACCGCTGACCCTGCTGCTGCCGAACCTGGGGCTGGGAGCGCACGGCGTCTTCTGGGCAGAGTTCGCCAGCCAGGTTATCGGCGCGACAGCCTGCTTTACGACGATGTATGTGGTTATCTGGAGACATATGAGAAAAGATGTTATATAAGAACAGGCTCAGTTTGTGCCGCGGAGGAGACGACAGATAATCCGCGGCACGTTTTTATGTCAAAAAAGAAAGAATATTTTGCTGCAGCCCTATCTTTTTCCCGTTCTCATACGTCTATTATATGTCATGACTGATAAAAACCCTTCGAAGAGGTTGAGATCAATGATGGATGAAAGACAATTCACACGGATGCTGCTGGAAAGTGAGCAGATGCTGTACCGGATTGCCTGCGCACTCCTCCGGTCTGAAGCAGACCGGCAGGACGCCATGCAGGAAACCGCAATGAAAGCCTGGAAGAACCGGGCCGGACTGCGGGAAGAAAGGTATTTCAGGACCTGGATTTCACGGATTATGGTGAACGAGTGCCATAATCTGCACAGAAACAACAGCCGGTGTGTGCCGACAGATACGCTGCCGGACCGGCCCGCGCCGGAGAACGGCGATGAAGAGATGCGCATGCTGCTGGACGGTCTGCCCGAAAAGCAGCGCGTTCCCCTGGTCCTGCACTATCTGGAAGGGTTTTCATTGGAAGAAATTGCGAAGGTGCAGCATGTAAGCCTGCCCCTGGTTAAGTACAGGATGCGACAGGCTCGTAAAGCGCTTCGTGTGGAATGGAACGGAAAGGAGGAGTCGAAATGACAGAGCAGGAACTTCGGGAACGGCTTAACCGGATGACCGGTGAGATCCCGGCGGAAACGCACCGTGCTTTCCTTTCGGCTGCCTGCCCGGGAAAGGAAGCGACGATTGTGAAGAAAAAGATATCAGCAGGACTGGTTTTCGCGCTGGTTCTGATCCTGGTTACAGTGGCGGCCATTGCCGCGGGAATCGTATATGACCTGAAATGGTGGTATGGCGAAAGGACAGCTGAAACTGATCCGGAATTCATGCAGAAGATGCTTGATAACCGGGTTATGGAACCGGAACAGCAGCAAACAGAGGACAGCCTGGTAGACGTAAAAGTCCGGGAGGTTTCCTGGATGCCTGACGAAGGAAGACTGGTTGTCAGTATCCAGGCAACCGCAAAGGATCCGGAACACTTTGAACTCCACAGCAGATATGCGCTGGATGTAGATGGTGCCTATGATCCGGACTTCGAACCGGACATGTATGATGAAGAAGACTGTGAAGGGCATGCGGAACACTGGCTGTGGCGGGAAAACACAGATCCGGATGCAGATGAACGCTTCAGAAGCGGCCCGGTCGTGCAGATGATGGATGACAGCAGCAAACGCCTGCTCCTGTTCGAGGGAAAGGAGCTGGCACCGCTGGAGAAACCGGAACTGTTCGGTTATGCTTCCATGGATGAACTGCGTACTCCTGAAGGCGAAGTCCTGTATCTGTTTGAATACAGCCAGGACTGGATGAAACGGGATTATGACAGGCAGATGGAAGAGTATATTAACGAATATCCGAACATGAAGGAATATGCCGAAAACCAGATCGCAAAAGCCAGGGAGGCGCGGGAAACTCTGAACGGTGAAGGGATCAGCTGCATGCTGAACTATAAGGTTGTGGAGTATACCGAAGGAATGGATGATACGGAGCTTTACACAGGCGGAACCGAGGGACAGGTGATATTTGCTATCCGTACCGGGAAATGAGAGGAGAAACGGAAATGATGAAAAGGATAATTCTGTGTGCGCTGTGCCTGATAATGATTGCTTCTGCCTGCCCGGCGGAAGAGCTCCCCGCAAAAGCGACTTGCTACAAGATCAAACTGAACCGCAACGTTCCGGAGGAAACTATGCGGGAAGTGTTTGCGGAGTATATGGTTCCGGGATATGAAGTGGAATATGATGAATACAGGGCTTCATGCCCGGCTTTGCTTGATGGCGGAATCGGCTGGTTCTCTACATATCCAGTAATTGAGGAGAGTGTGCAGGTCAGTGCCTGCCGGGAAATCGCGGAAAAGCTTCTTCATGTTGTATATCCCGATCAGGTGCCGGAACTGATTTCCGCTATGCCTTTACGTGATAACCTGCTTCATGATCTCTATGATTTTGATACCTATGAATGGACAGACGGACAATGGTATTTTCTTGGTCAAGCAGTTACACATGAACTGGAAGGCGCGCTGAAGGTTGCACGTCTTGCTGCAGGAGACAGCAGGAAACAGATAGAGGAAATGGATTCCTCCTGGACTCTTCTGCAATATCATCCGGGTTCTGTTGAAGGGCTGCCAGTGGGGATGGACTGGCCGGACAGTGAATACAATATGCCCTACTGTATGTCGAGTTTCATTTTTGACGGAGAAAAGCATCTTATTTCTGTTTGCCTGGGTGGCAGTTTTACCATGACACCCGGAAAAGAAAAAGAGATCAGAATCACAAAGGAAGAAGCACTTCAGCTGGCCCGCGAGCATAGTGCAAAAGGAAACGCAACTGGCGATCGCGGGTTCGAATGGACCGAACATGTGGGTGGTGCCGATGCTTACAATCTGCTGTTGCAGACGCTGGGATATTCATCGCTTCGCAACAAGATGGTCCTGGAGGAGGATTCCGGTCGTCTGGTGATGGCAGTGAATCAGAAAGGACAGCTGGAACCCGCCTGGGAATTCGCAGAGAGTTACAGTGTTCTTGCGGATGGAAAAGTGATTAAAGAACACCAGTTTGCAACGGGCTATTATTTCTACCTGTCCGCAGAAGACGGCAAACTGATCAGATAATATACCTTCAGCGACGGCTGACAAGCCCGCGGCTGCATGGCCGCGGGCTTGCTGTTTGCCTTTGCGCATCTGTTCCTGCCGTCAAGGATGAAAATGCTTAACATGAAAATAAGAAACAATTAAGGAATGAGCAAGGGACAGCTTAAGACTTTCAAGGTGGGATGCGGTAAGATGGAGTCGGCTTAAGGGCTGTGATATCTTACGGAGGAGACTGAATATGAGCAGGAACGTGATTTTAACGGCAAAGGATTTGTCGAAAACTTTTTCCAATGCTTCCGAGCAGCAGCATGTGCTGAAGAACCTGAACCTGGATATTTACCAGGGTGACTTTACGGTGATCATGGGCAACTCCGGATCCGGCAAGAGCACCCTGCTGTACGCGTTGAGCGGTATGGACCGGCCGTCCCTGGGAACGATCACCTATACAGGCGCAAACGGCACCAGACTGGAGGAGATATCGAAATACAGCAATGACAGGCTGGCACGATTCCGCCGGAATCACTGCGGATTTGTCTTCCAGCAGAATTACCTGAACGACAGCATGAGTGCGCTGGACAATGTGATGGTCAGCGGCATGCTGACAACAAAGAACCGGAAGGAGCTGGCAGACAGGTCCAAAGAACTGCTGCAGAGGGTTGAAATAGGTGAAAAGGACTGGAAGAAGTTTCCTGCCCAGCTGTCCGGCGGACAGCAGCAGCGGGTGGCGGTGGTGCGCGGCGTGATCAACCGGCCGGAAATCCTCTTTGCGGATGAACCTACCGGCGCCCTGAATTCCCAGAATACGAACAACGTGCTGGAAATCCTGTCCGCGCTTAATAATGACGGGCAGAGCATTGTGATGGTTACCCACGCAATCCGGGCGGCAGAAAGAGGAAACAGGATCCTTTACCTGGCAGACGGCGTGATCCTGGATGAGATCGAAATCGGACCGTATCGGGGAGACTATAAGGACAGCTCAAACCCGCAGCAGGCTGAGGCACAGGAACGCCACAGGAAGCTGAAGGACTTCCTGGCGGACATGGGCTGGTAAGGAGACAAGGCATGAACAGACTGTTTTTTATCGCCGGGAACAATGCAAAGAAACAGAAGGGCGATATGATCACCTTTTTTCTTCTGACCCTGGTGGCGGCGTTCCTGCTTTTCGACGCGATTTCCGCAATTACCGGTATGAGCCGGGTGCTGGATGACCGGTTTGATGAAACCCGGGGAGCAGAAATGATGCTGATTACAGGGGAGACGGATGAAGAACGGGACTGCGCCCGACTGGCTATTACGGAAAACACACATGTGAAAGACTATGAAGCATCGCCTGCCTTTTGTCCGATTTTTCGGTTCCGGAACGCGGAAAACGAAGAATGGAAGGAGTATTCGTTCCTGATTGAAAGCACTTCCACAGAAAAGAAGTACATGGTTCATGAACTGGACGGAGCGGGGGAAGGGACAAATGAAATCTTTCTGCCGCTGTACCTGAAAGGACAGTTCCCCATCGGAGATACGATGCAGATCCGGGTTGACGACGATATCTATGACCTGCGGGTGGCCGGATATGTGGAGGAACCGTACTTTTGCAGTTCCATGAACATAACGACATACTATAGTTACCTGTCACAGGAAATGATGGATACCATGCTGGCGGAGCATCCTGTGCTGGAAGACGCCAGGCGGATCATCAGCAAGGCCGTGATGAACGAAGACAGTGTCACCGCGGGTTACTCAACATTTGATCTGGAAAAAGAGATCACGGACCGCTACAAAGAACTGATCACCCCATACGGAAACGCGCATCCGGAACGCAACTATTTCAACTATCTGTCGGTCAGCTGGGAGTTTATGAGAGGCGGATCCCAGTTTATACCGATGATTGTGAGCGGCATTGTGATGCTCTTTGCGGTGATTATTTTTACAGTAGCCATGATCATCATCTGCTTCAGCATCAGGAACTATATCCAGCGGAGCATGAAAGATACCGGAGTGCTGGAGGCCAGCGGATATACCGTGAAAGAGCTGCGGGCGGCACTGACGATGCAGACCGGACTGGTTTCGCTGCTCGGCACCCTGGCCGGAATCGGACTGGGTATCGTAACATTCGGCACTTTCGAAAATGTGATCAGTACGATTCTCGGACTGACATGGAACCAGCCTGTGAATGCTGTGGCTGCCGCAATGACAGCTATTGTCCTTCCGGCTTTTGTGATCCTGATCACAAGGTGGGTCAGCAGGGCGTACCTGAAATATACTGTTCTGGACGCGCTAAGGGGCGGAATCAGCAACCATAATTACAGGAAAAACCATTTCAGTTTTGAAAAGACAGCACTGCCGGTTCCGGTTGTGCTGTCCATGAAGGAAATGACGGGCAGCAAAGGGCGGAATATCGCACTGGCACTGATTGTCGCGATTCTTACGATTTCGACGCTGATGGGATTCGGCTGCTATGAAAACTTCGGAAAGAGCGCGGACAAACTGATTGAACTGATGGGCTTTGAAGCAGGTACCATTGCCGTGACCGGGAGACGGGAACTGGGAGACGAACTGCGGAAACTCAAGGGCGCTGAGAACGTCCTGGGGGTATACAAGTTTGAGCCCACCTATTCTTTCGGGGACAAGGAAAAGACAGTGACCACCTATGCTGTGGATGATATGGAAAATACGCTGCATACCATCCTGATCGACGGAAGAACGGTAAAGCATGATAACGAGGTGATGCTGACCAGTTCAATCGCCAGGGATCTCGGAGTCAAAATCGGCGATGTGGTTACGGTATCCTTCGGAGACGCATCCGCAGATTATCTGGTGACCGGCCTGAACCAGCGAATGGAACAGATGGGAAGAAGCGGCTGCATGATCTTTGAAGCCGCCGAAAGAATTCTGCCGAATCTGTCAGTGGTCGACTATTATGTGACCGGCGCGGCAGACGTGACCTTTGCTGATTTGAAAAAAGAGATCGACCGACTGGGCACGGAACGGGGAGAAACCTATGCGACTGCTGACCTGGGAGAAGAGCTGGAAAGTACAATCGGCACGATGTCCACGGCTATGCGTGCCCTGTGCATTGGCATTGCGATACTTACGGTCCTGGTTGTAATCTTTGTGGAAGCGCTGATTATCCGGGCCAAAATTGTGCGTGAATGGCGCGGAATGGGCATCAGCAAGGCACTTGGTATGACCGCGGGCGGATTAATCACACAGATTATGCTTTCCAGTATTCCGGCAGTGACGGCAGGCGTCCTGATTGGCGCATTGTTTTCACAGCCGGCGGGAAGCAGCCTGTGTATTACCGCATTCTCCATCTTCGGACTGGAAAAAGTGCCGTTCCATGTTCCGGTGTTCTATATGATTGCCACAGGACTGGTTATCCTGGCTGTGGCCCTGGCCACGGCAGGGATTTTCGGGCTGAAAGTCCGGAAGATCAATCCGGTTGAGATGATTACAGAAGAGTGATTCAGAATGATAACGGGGAACGATGCCTGAACGGCACCGTTCCCTGTTATGTTCCGGATTCTTTACAAAAACAAACTGGCGTTGTACAGTAGGACAAAATGACAGAGAAGCACGGAGGGAAAGATGCACTACAACTGCCTGATCGTGGATGATGAGGAAGAGCTTGCCAGGATGACAGCGGAATACTTCCGGATGTTTGACGTGAGCACGGAATATGTTACGTCACGGGAAGCATGCTATGCCTTCCTGAAAGAGCATACCGCAGACCTGATCCTGCTGGATATCAACCTGGGAGACGGAACGGGCTTTGAAGTATGCAAGAGGCTCCGTGAAGAAACCCAGATTCCGATCCTCTTTGTCAGCGCCCGGCAAAGCGATGACGACGTGCTTGTGGCACTGAGTATCGGCGGGGATGACTATATCAAAAAACCTTACAGCCTTTCCGTAATGCTGGCTAAGGTCAAGGTGAACCTGAAACGCGTAGAACAGCTGAAAAAGGTTAACGTTCAGGCAGGTACAGAAACGGCAGAAGTCCCGGAGAACGCCGTGGGAACCGGAAAGGACAGCACTCTCACACTGGATGAATCCACAATGTCGGCGATCCTGAATGGTGAGCGGATTGCCCTCAAGGCCAAGGAGTTTGCGCTGCTGCAGTGCCTGTATGAGCACCGGAACACGATTGTGAAGAAGGATATCCTTTTCGAGGAAGTATGGGGAGACAGCTTCTTCAGCGACGGAACGCTGAATGTGCATGTAAGGAAACTGCGGGAGAAGCTGGAGAAAGATCCGAATAATCCGCAGATGCTGAAGACAGTCTGGGGAACAGGATACATACTGGAAATCTGAAAGAAATAAGAGGAATCAGGATAAGGAGTCGGGCGGATGAAACAGATCAGAATCCTGGCAATTGTCTTTACGGTACTGATGCTGGCGTCCCTGCTGATCGGACTGCGGATAGAAAACGGGATTTCCTTCCGGCGGAGGGATATCAGTGAATACAACGACCTGATCTACCGGATGTATGAGGATTACCGGGCCGGAAAACCGACAGAGGAACTGGAAAATAAATATCACTGTCATATTATCCTGTCCGCAGATTTCGTGAACACGGATATGACGAAGTACTATGCGGACGGATCCCTGGTGCTGGATTTTGCACCGGACGGGGCAATTGAAGGGAAAGTGGCCTGGGATGACAGGAAGGAAACATGGCAGGCTCAGGAAAAGCAGCTGCGAAAAACCTTGCTGGTTCTCTGGGGAACAATCACGGCAGCAGGATACCTGTTCCTGCTGGTTGTTTATCTTGTTGTGGTGAAACCAATCCGGGAGTTTGAAAGATTTGCCGGAGATGTGGCCAAGGGACACCTGGACGTCCAGCTGCCCAGAAGGCGGCTGAATCTGTTTGGCAACTTCACAGAAAGCTTTGACATGATGCGGGAAGAACTCCGGAATGCCCAGGATCGTGAAGTGCAAGCTAACAAAGCCAAACGTGAAATGGCGGCTGGACTGGGACATGACATCAAAACACCGGTGGCAACTATCCGGGCTGCCTGCGAAGTGCTGGAAGCGAAGTATGGCGACGAGAAAGATATTATGGATAAGGTGTCG
>Ga0310690_10007186_pt1 | contig 14419 bp, 25 predicted proteins | sample AusTroGonzalo_MG_2_FD_207661 | JGI IMG/M metagenome (GOLD analysis project Ga0310690, IMG submission 207661) | Bovine rumen microbial communities from tropical cattle in Woodstock, Queensland, Australia - Gonzalo_04 (v2) (version 2) | ecosystem: Host-associated > Mammals > Digestive system >...
TCATTTGCGAATATACGGGCTGTGGTTGTTTTCCCATCGCCTGCAGGTCCACAAAATAAATATGCGTTCTTAATCTCTCCGGACTTTAATTGCTGTCCCAGTATTATCTTAATATTGTCCTGTTCAACAATATCATCAAATACCTTTGGTCTATACTTCACTGCTAATGTTTTCGTTGCCATTACAATCCTCCTTCTTTGGTATTAAATTTGTTGCTTCTGTCTGTATGTGAGGGTAATTTTTACCCCGCTCCGGAAACTGTTCCTCGTTGATTATATAAGAGCCCATATACATATGATTACGAACATACATTTCAACTTGAAACACATCCGTGACTTTATTTTTGGATATAAAATCAAGTAAATGATAAGCGTCTACTACATAACCACTCGTCTTCATTCTACTCCTTTCTCCAGTTCTACAAAATACTTGAATGTCTTCTCATCTACTACATAATAATTTTTTCCGTCCCCAAAATCAAATGCTAATGCATTATAATCCTTTCTCATGGCAAATGCCTCTTCCCTGTTCTTTTCTAACCATTCACGTTTAATTGAGAAAGAAGCCTTTTGTGTGCATGTGGTTGTTTTACATTCTATGAGCCAGTTATCCGTATATACATCGCCTTTGCTAAATGTTGTTGCTCCACTATTAGCGGTCTTTCGGCCGCCAATAGTTTTTGCAACTTTCTTTTCCTGTCTGTTTGAATAATATCTTGTAGGCTTCATGGTTACATCATCCTCGGAAAAGTTGAAAGAAACATTCTAACAAGGTCCCTGTGTTCTTCTTTGAAGCTCTGCAAGATTTCAGCCTCTGTATTTTCCAATTCTTGCATTCTCTCTTCGTCAGACATCTTTGTGTACCTTATCACTGTATCAAGGTCGTCCTCTGTAAGAATTTCCTTGTCCAGCATTGACCGAATCAATGTAGTAAGTTCTGCCATTAAGGCGATAGTGCTTCCTTTAATTGAAATTCCCTCGTTATCAATCTTTAGCATGTTGATTTCCTCCTTAAAATAATCTTTTATTCCCAGCGCCTTTCTTACTGGGAGCTGCCACAACTTGTTTCTTTTTGGTCTCTTCCTGTGTGTATGATAACAACTTCAAAGCCTTCTGTTTTACCCAATCCTCCTGCAAGGGTAAATTGAATCCCGTACTGCCATCAAAGTCTTTGAAGTCATCACTCCGTATTGCTTCTGCGGCTTCCTCTGGATACTGTTCCTGTAATTGTACTAATTCCTTCGCCCAGTTATTCCACTGACTGTCCTCTATGATGTTGGTATCAAATACATAGTATATGCAACTATGTACCAATATTTGAAGTCTGCGTTGCTGTATCTTTTCTATGATTGTCCTGTCCATATCACCTCCTTAAATCAAATCCAACACATAATCCATTTCAAGTCCGTATTCGTATGCCAGCATATCTTCCACTTCCTCGTAACTACCACCATCCGCTAAAACTTCCTGTATACTATGCATTGCTTCCTGACGCTTTTTAGCGGCTTCCTGTTTGGATAACCCATCTCTGTTCATGAGTGCCTGTTCAAACGCTGTTCCTAATTTTGACATTCCAACTCCTCCTTCTTTGCTATCCCTGTTTCAAACAACTTGCGCCCCACTTCTACATCTTTAGCATCCCAGTGATTAACAAAGGCAAAATCCTCAATCAACTCTTCTACCTTCTCAAGCCTGCAGTACCTAATATCGCTGAATACATGCTCCTGTATAAATTTACGGGCCTCTACTTCTGTATCAAACTGCCTACACTTGACATTAAACGGTACCCCATAATGAACCAAATATCTTTTCATGCTATTACCTCCTTCTTCCTTATAGCCCTGTGTCTATGGGCTTCAATCATTGCCATCGTTTCTTTATACAACTCATAATCTATATCTGGGAGCCTGTGTACGAAACACCACCATGTCGTACTATGGGAGACTGCATATGCCGCTTCTATTTCATCTAATGATACATCAAGTTGCGTATACACTTCCGCCCAAAACTTCACATCTTCATCTGAATGCCTTTGATGATACCGTGCCATATTATACCTCCACCATTTCCGTGACAGCTGATTTGATAACCCAGCCTTCCCATACAGTTTCCTGAAGTTTCTTCTTGTACTGGGATACCGCTTCCTGTAATTCCTCATCACTATCAAAAGGATTTACATAGTGATGTCCACCACACTCCGGACCTATTCCAAAATACTGGGATATCGGATTTGTAAGTTTCTTACCACAACACATGCAAGTTGATATCTTTTCTGCCCATATATCACCATGCAGTATCATATGATACATTCCGCGCGTTTCCTTATCTATCGTCCCTGTCATCGTTCTTAACGGCATGGGCACATCATTATTCCACTTTGCCATGAAATCGAACTGGGGTTCCGACTTCTTTGTCATATACTGCTTTACAGTAATGCGGAACTCCTTGTTTGTAGCCTGCTCCTGGACCTTGTTATTCGGCTTATTTTGAGCTTTTTCGGCTACTGGATGTAAAATTATACATATCTCCTCCTTACCCGGCTTAAAATTAGAGATAACCTGCTTTATATCGGGGTACTGTGTACCGTTTAATTCTACGGGCCCTGCCCAGTTTTTCAACATCGTTAACATAATTATCCTCTTACCTCCACATATACTCTATACATATCAGTCGTTTTCGTGAGGTCCTCACTGTGTATACGCTCTTTCGGCACACCAAGCTTCTCCATCAGCGCAGGTATTACAACAGTATTCTTGAACACTCTTACCTGGTAATCCATCTTACTTGCTGATACACCTCTGCCATGCCTGTAACCTATCCATACATAGTAACCTTCAATACCCTGCTTCTGCAAATCATATGCTCCATTGTCTGTAAGTATTATCCTATCCGGGGTCTGTATACCTAAATCGTCTGCATATAAACACTTCATATCGTTATACCTCCTTACCTATCAAAGTATATTGCGTTCAGTTCCGTAACCGTATAATCTCCAAAAGCGTCTCCCTTAATGGTTATCCGGGATGTATCAAATCTGCACTTTGTGAAACCGTTGTGCTTTAACAGTAACCTGACTTCCCTGCGGAAACTATCCATGTCCATCTTATCATTACAACACCAGTGAGCTGACTGGTTGTATGTCTGGCACACCATCCGGAATGTGTACTTCTTGATGTCGTACTGGCTATAGGTAATAACTGGGACACATCTACCGTGACCTCTGTCGTATAAATACTCCCGTACTACCTTTTCAATATCCATTGCCAATATGTTCTGGTCTACTGTCATAACTACTACCTCCTTTTATGAATGTTTATAGTGGCTTACCATCTTCAGGTAACAAGTTGCCGTCTTGTTACGACACTCCCTGTTGTGGGAGTGTTTCGGCTTATCTATTATATCCCAGCCTCTCGGCTTCTTCCTCTACTGCCTTCCCAGTTTCCATTGATATGTATTTACATCCCGGATACTTGCCAAAGAACTCGTTCATCTCATCTTTCGTATGGAAGAACTTCCAACAAGTCGTATTCAATATCCCGTTCCTATACTTTGCCTTGATTGCCATCTTCATATCCCTGTTTCCTCCTTATGCTACTCTACTGTAATCATCTAACACTTCCTCAAGTGTTCTCTTGCTAACTCTGTGCCATGTTCCTATATGAACTCTTTTAAATGAACACCCCACATAATTGACTCCCAGGAAACTGGTACTGATATATCTGGTAATATACTGCTTCCATACATAGTGCCCATCTGCATATCTACGAACTTCTATGAACTTGTTATCATTTCTCTTATTCTGATAAATGTAATCTTTCATCCCTGCTCCTCCTTCCTTATGCTAACTCTGCCTTAATCTGTGCCAATGTGAAATCCGGGCATCTGTTTTCTTCGGTTGCGTACTTCTCATGCATCCATACGCCATCCAGCTCTGCGTCCCAGTAATTGTCCCCGCTTCTAAAACTATGGAACAATGTATCTCCATCCGGGCTGTATCCAGTGGTACTCTCTACCTTATATGCCCACATCCCATGACTACATCCAGCGGCTCCAACTTTGAAACATACATAACCGGTAAAACCTAACTTGATTGCCTGCACCAGGAACTTCTCCATCTGCTTCAACTGGGACATTGACAATGTTTCATTCCACCAATCAAATATTGAAAGCTCCTCAAACACTGCATCAATTTTGTAAACACAATCCCAGCTATATCCCCTATACTTCATTTTTGTGCAATCCATTCTGTGTTCTGCCTTTGCTGTTTCCAAGTCCGCCATGTGATTTCTTACCTGCTCCAATACTGCCTTTGCATTGTGATTTGTGTAATCTGCCATGTTCTTTTCCTCCTATAAAGTGTTGTGAGTGTTAATAGTGTATTTCCGCCCATGTTTTGGGCTCAAAAACATTATACTACATAATAATAAGTAAAAACAACCCAAAATAGTCAAAAATCGCAAGATTTTCCACTAAATATGGGAATTTCCTGCGATTTTTTGACGAAATTTTACTATATTTTACCGTATTTTAGTCCATTTCCTGCCTATTTTCCACTAATTCCTCTATATGTGCCAGGATATCCATGTTTTCCTGTAGATACTGTTTAACGCTTGCTTGTCCTTGTAATTTCTCTCCCAGTATCTCACCAGTCTCAATATCTACTATATTAAACCAGGCGCCATGTTTATCTATGATATCGTAGTATAAAGCTACATCTATAAGGTCTGTAATATAATCGATTCCTTCATCATAATTTATTGTGTACTGTCCAACATGGCGTGTTGGTCTACAAGACTTTGTCTTAACCATATTTACCATTATTGTCTGACTGTTAGGTTTACCGGAACTCTTGGATACTATTTTTCCATCCTCTAAATAAGAGCCTTTCATGAACTGAATACGAGTAGTGCAAAAATGTCTCCACGCTCTTCCTCCCGGTGTATTTGTTTGTCCCGGTATTGTAGAATTGATTTTATCCCTTAACTGATTTATTCCAATACCCATGCAGCTATTTTTAGCAAGTGGACCAACTATCTCTCTTGCAAATCTTGTAAGTATACCAGACACCCCAGCAACTCTTGCATCGTCTGTTAAATCTTTTTCCAAATCCTTCTGGGATGTTAAACAGGGGATGCTATCCAGTACCCACAATCCCACTTCACCGGATTCAGTTGCTTCTTTTATTACTTGAAATATATATTCCGCAGATTCAGTTTTTGGCTGATACAGATTTATACTATCCACATCAACTCCAATTTTCTTTGCCCACTCAATATCAAGTGTATTCTCTGCATCTATATATAATACATCTTTATCCGGGAACATATTTTGAAAATTTCCTACTATATCTAATGCGGTAGTTGTTTTACCTCCACCTTCCTCACCAAAAAACTCTGCGAGCCTTCCCATAGGAAGTCCTCCATAGGTAATATAATTCATTCTTGGACTTGTAAAAGGAACTCTTTCATAATTATACTCAATCATTCCCTTTACAAATACATCCTCCTTCATGTCCTTGTTCACTTTTTTCATTATCGCGTCCAGTTTTTCTCCCATTATTTATCCTCCTTAAATTCTTCAGGGTTGTTTGGTATAAAATAAGTTATCTGCGCCGCACAATTAGTACAATGACATTCGTGAATAATTCCTTTATTTTCTCCATAACCATAATCATCACTATCAAAATCTGCGTCCCATATTACAGCTTTATGTCCGCAGTGAAAACATTCATACATATTATCCTCCTATCCTTGTGAGTTCCTGTTCTTGCATACGCCTACCAATCACCTTCTTACAACTCTGCAATATTTCCTGTGCATTTTCTACTTTACTCTTAAGCGTTTTATATGCTCGTGTATAAGCCGATGATATAATATATTCGGATTGTGCGGCAAGTTCTGCCATACTATCTTTATCTGCTACCGTACCTTTATCTATATTAGACCTGCTTGTATGATACATTTCCTTATAAACTGCTTTTGCTATATCTTCCCGCACTCCCAATCTTTCACATAGACCTCCAGCAAAATAAATATTGGTAGATAAGTTCAAACAAAAATCATCCAATTCTGCGTCTGTAGGAGGCTTTTCATTATCCTGTAATATTTCAGATATAAGTCCCACATAATCATCTAATGATTTTACATAGGGCTGAATAATCTCATCTACAATATCATCTATCTGTACTGAATTATTCTCTATCCTATCCCTAATCGTGTTGAGTTGGTTTTGCATTTGTTCATCGATTTGAAACTTCATTCAAAAAACCCTCCATGTCATAATCAAAAAATACTCTTTTCTTTTTACCGGGAATTTTTATAACATCTAAATCTTTATCAGCTATATTTGATGGGATACTTTTCATATTAGTTTGTTCTTTCCAAATGCGTATCGTATTTATGGGAACAAATATTGTAATATCTTTATCCACATACCAAATCACCACACCGGCGGTTACTCCTTTTATTTTTGATTTTTCTAATAATCCTCTGTATTGAGTATCAGTGAGATTAGCAAAAGGAAAAGTATTCCCATGTATAGTCTTGCATTCAATGTAATATTCATAAGGCTTCCTATATACAATAAAATCACAAATATTTCTACTTCCAAGATATCCACTTGTCTGGTCATGTAATCTGTCTATAGAAACTCCGGGAACTTTTTCAAAAGATTCCCTGATGACATTTTCAAACTGCTTTCCTCTACTTACTCCCATTATCCATCCTTTCTACATTGACTTCTATAACGACAATACCCACAAGTCTTATTGTTTTCGCATTTAGGTGGAGGAGTGAGCTTCTTTATATAATTGTCACAGGTATCTATATATCCAACCAAATCCTGTTTCATATCATCCGTAGGTACAAACATGAAGGATTTCATATCAAGTGTGTCTCTGCTTATATATACGAACAACACTTCGTCTATTTCCAACGCTACGGAATACGCTGTTCCCTGTTTGAAGTGATTAGGGTCTACACTACTACGACTCCAAAACTTATTCGAACTCTCTGTTTTCAACTCAAGTATATAATAGTGTCCTTTATAACGTATAATTCCGTCACACATGAAAGACAAATTAAACTTCTTATGATACAGTTTCGTTTCCATACCATTTTTGGAACGGACTTCAATGTTTTTCAGTTTTCTGGTTTTAATATAGCTTTCTACATCCACATATTCACAGTCCATACCGTTTGCTTTCATGCTGTCTACAGCTGTCTGTATTCTTACATGAATATCAGTCCCAGCATTACATATTCCTATAAGAGTATATGATGTAGAACTTTCATCGGGTTCTGTCCCAGTTATTTCATAATAACTTGCCCGCATACAATTCATTCCGCTGGGCTTATATGTTTGAGAAGGTTTCCTGCGTTCCTTTTCGTCTGTAAGTTCAATAGAACGTCTTAAATCATTTAGAAATGCCTGTTCCGGAGATAATAATTCTTTCTCCACATCTATTAGACGTGATATATTTTTTAAACTACTCCTCGCCATCTTTTTCCTCCTCATCTTCCCGTTCATCAAACTCATCGCTTCCACATGCTGGGCAATATGCCATAGGTTCGTATGCAGGTGTACCCCAAAATTCTCCGCGGGACTCATAAACTATTTTTGGCTCATCAAATGTTTCTCCACAATTATGACAAATAAATCTTTCTAGCATAAGTGTTTCTCCTTTCCAATAGTTTTGATAGGTTTTATAATATTATAATACATATAAAAATACCGTACAAGATAAAATTAGACGGATATTTCTACCCGCCTAATTTTATCTTTCATCTTATACCTCTTCCATCTCTTCGTCTATTAACGCAACTATCAATGTCACCTTCCCATCTACCATCTTAATTGCGTTATCATCACCATAGTATATTTCTATCATGTCCGTGACTTGCGATTTGATAAGTGACTGGAAGTATTCTATGTTAATGCAACAAACAAATTCCTTGAAGTCCTTACTTTCGTGATACGGAATAAGTTCTTCTCCGCTGGATGCCTTTGAACGAATAATCAATCCATCCTTTGTAAATGTGAGGAATATTCCGTCCTTATCATTTGTGGTTACAAACAAAGCAAGACGGTCAAGTACCTGTAGGAGAGCGGCTTTCGGTAATCTACAACTACTTACAAAATTATTCTCAAGCAGTCCATTTATTGCGTCTACCTGATATTCTTCTATGCCGTCCATTATAGGGCCATACACAACACAATCCGGAGAGCTGAATATAAGAATATCGTCTTTACTATCCACGCTTATCTTCTCTGTTGTCATTACTGCCAACAAATTCATCATTTCAGGACTTATAAGACAATCATTCTTAAGAAGCCTTTCATTGATGCCGCATATCTTATATGTATCTGTTGCTATTATCTTGTCTCCGAGATAATACCCTGTATAGCAAGGAACTTCCAATGTGGTAGCCAATGCGGGCTTTGCCGTGGTAAGTATTGTTGATATTGTGTTACTCTGTATCTCTCCCATAGGAGTTGCTTTTACCTTTGCGAGCGGGTCCGGGAACTTTATCATCTGTCCATTCTCATCCTGTGGAAGTTCTATTAAATACTTTCCATTCCCGGATACTTCCAAAGAATCGTTTTTCACTTCCAGAGTAATTGTCTCACAAGTCATTCTTGCGATAAGTTTTGAGAATGTATCTACGGGAACCGTCACGTAGAAATCTTCTCCCTCCACCTTATTTTCTCGAATATAGAGATAGTTTGTAGAGTCTGTTGTGATAAGTGTTAATGTCTTTTTCTGCAACTCTACTGCCATGAGTGCTGTTAACGGTATAAGCTTATTACACGATGCTCCCTTTATAGAGCGGGATACCATTTCTTTAAACTTATCCGCCTTGATTGAAAACTTCATACATCTTCCTCCTTTTAGAATAATCGTTTTTTATGTTCTACCTTTGGCATGATTAATTTGTCAAAGTCAGAATCCCTTATCTTTATCTGAACCGGAACACTTGTTTCCAAATGAAAACTATTATTGTGATACATTTGATTGCGTATATACAATTCTATCTGCTGAACTGTATATACACGCAACATTCTTCTTCCTTCTTTATCATTTACTGATATGGGAATGGCATCCCGATACTCCGCCATTCCAGCTTTCTTCAGTTTATCCATCATTGTTGAATCCTGTAATATGAACCAACACTTTAATTTCTCTGAAGAAACCTCATTAGAATCGAACCATTTTCCAATCCGAGTTCCGGGATGCCATTCCAAAACTGTCTCGCCTCCTGCTTTCACGGACTTCATATAAAGTTCCATTTGAGCAGTGTATGTATCAAACACTTTTTCAAACCAAGTTCCGTATTCTCTTATCGTTACAAGAGCGGGACTTATAATCTGATTGTTATGGACCAATTGAAATGTACGCAGTATCCTTTCTTGCATATTTATGCCTCCGCATCTCCTTCTAACGAATTGTGATGTTCTGTTTCGACCTTAAGTATCTTATTCTTAAGCATTATAGTTATCGGCAATAAAGCAGTTTCCAGACATACTTGAACGAACGGACAATTCAATACCATTATTATCTTTGTCTGTAACGGTAAGAAGTGAAGTCCTATAAATGTGAATATAAAGCCATCAACATACTTGCCCACTAACGATGAGCCTATTGCCCTGACTGCGAATAATTTACTACTGGGAAATTTATTTCTCAAAAGCTGGAATACTTTATCATTCGCCCAATCTCCCAGATAAAAAGCTACTATGGAACCTATCGCTATAATAGGTGTATTTCCCAGTATTGCTTCCATTGCCGACTGATTCTCAAATGCCGCATTACCAGGAATTGCTATCGAAATTGCAAATAACGCTGAACATATACCTGTTCCAATAAATGCCCATGTAGCTGTTATCCTGGACCACTTGTATCCATACACTTCGCTGAATATATCCGACAGGACATAGGTGATGGGGAATACAAGTATGCTACAACTATTTGCAAGAGCCGTAATTCCAAACAAGTCTATCGACTTAACTACTAATATATTTGAAAGTATCAAACATATTACGAGCAACAAAGTAAGTGACATCTGTAACGGTGAGGCACTTCTGCCTGCTGATAAAATAGAACTGAACTTAAATTTTTCTTTCTGCATTTTTATTCTCCTTCATTTAATAAGTTGGTAAGGATAAACAACTATCCTCATTTTAATTGGTAGGACTAAACAATATAAACCTCCTTTCCTTTAGAATAATCTATTTGAAATAAAGCTCTTGGGTCCCTTATACTGATAATTCTGTGCCCATTCAAGCATGACATCAATATTGAACTTCAATCGAGCTTTATAATCTGTAGAAACTTGTTCCAATGTGTAACCATATGAATTCAATTCCTTTTCTACCAGTTCCTGTAAATGTTTCGGAAATGCTCCTGCATTATCTTTATTATACTTGCCTCTGTCACTGACATTTATAATGCCATAAGATTTGGTAGATATATTTCCATTTATTCCCAGTTGCAACCAAGTTGTTGAATCTGCACTATAAAATGGATACTTCTCAAGCAGTGCTAATACTGTCATTCCAAATGCGTGTACCTTTACCTTTGGATTATTGCTTGATTGTATTATAGCAAATATCTCATGGAAATAAACATCTTGTAATGCTGTTGATACTCCGTGTCGTCCGCCTATTCCTATATAAGTAGGTAGTTGCCCGTTCACTTCTGTGTTTAATATTCTGCGCAATGCTTCTTTAGGCTCGCCGAAATGATATAATGGAAGTAGCTCGCAAGGAGAAGTAACTCTTTCCTTCATATATAGATAATTATTCCAACTCCCTTCGCTACATTTTTTAGCAGTGGTAGAATTAAGAACAGGGAACGGTATCTCATCAAGTTCTACGAATATAGGAATATCTGGTCTGTTATTGATATAATCAATATATGCATCTATATCAACTTCCTTGCCATTATGTGCTACTGAAAACGCTCCACTATCAATAAACAGTTTATACGAATGTCCGCCTTCCCTCCAATCTTCTATTCCCTTGCGTTCATTTACTTGTGAAAATAATCTTAATGCGTTGCGTTCCTGTAAATACTCGTCTACTTCTTTTGCCTGTTGTCCGGCGAAATACAAATTGAATCCCATCTCGTATCCTTTCTTATTTCTCTTCTAACAATAAAGTATCGCTCATAAACAAGTTTCCATCTTTAAGTGTTTCCAATGAAGTTTGTGATGTTACATTATACATATTTACCACTTCGTTATTTTCAGTCTTGAATTGTAGCTTATTATATGTATATGGCATTTCATATCTCGTTATAATAAAAGTGGTAATAAGCGAATCGTACTTCTTTATCATTTCATCTAATTGCTGACTACCGACTTCTATAACGATTTCAAACCCCTTTGCAAAAAGATAATCATATAAAGTGCTCCAAGAGCTTACTCCTTGAAATGAATATCTGCCCGCTCCAAGATAAAGTCTTCTTATACTGGGATGCTGTTCAAGCATCAATATAATCTTTTTAGTATCTATAATTCTGTCAGCGCTTACATATAATGTCAACACTCCTACCTTATGTCCTTCCATTTCAGGACCTTTCCACATTCTTATCATATCTCTACCCTTTCTCCATACCACCTTTCTGTGACCTCTACATCACACTTGATAGGAATGGTTAATCTACTTTCTGCGGCCTTACTCATTAAATCTGAAAATATTTTTTTGCATTCCTTTGCGTTCTTTTTAGGACACTCTGCAATCAATTCATCGTGTACTGGAATAAGAAGTTTGAATCCCAGTTCTTTTAATCGCTTATCATTACCTACAAGTATCATTGCAAGTTTTGACATATCTGCCGCGCTACCCTGTATTCGAGAATTAACAACTTGTCTTTCTGCGTCTGCTATCTTGCCACCGTTATCTACAATTCGAATTCCTTCTTTATCTGCTTCCTCAAAAATAGTCCACTTTTGCTTACCCCAGCAATTATTCAATTTTCTTAAATAATAAGCAACTCTGTTTTCCGGAACTTCCTGTGTATTATATTCGGGAGTATTCATACCATCAAAGTCTAATAAATCTTCATCTGGCGGAGCTCCATCCTTCCAATAGAATTCATATTCGTCTAACGAAAGTTCAGGAAGTCTTCTCTTTCTCCCCCACAGCGTAGTCACATAACCTAACTCTTTAGCCATTATCAAGCTATCTTCTTCAAACTGTGGTATTGCCGGAAATCCTTTGAACACGCTATCCTTTATTGCTTGTGCTTTCTTCGTTGTTGTTCCAAGCTGTTCTGCAATACTGGGCACGCCTCGTCCATACAACACTCCAAGCAATATAGATTTGGCTTGACTTCTACGATTTTTTCCATCGGGATTAGTTGTTCCATCGGGTCTAAATTCCAAGCAGTTATCATAGCTTGTGTTAAAGGACAAGGAAGCAATTTCGGCATATAAATCTTTTCCCTCCTGATATGCTTTTATCATTTTAGGGTCCCCGCACATCTGCGTCATAACTTTCGGCTCTTGCTGTGAATAATCACTACTCATTAAAACATATCCATCACTTGCAACGAACATCTTTCTGATATCCTTATTGTGTGAAGGTATATTTTGAAGGTTTGGGTCTTGAGAACTGAATCGCCCTGTGACTGCCCCGTACTGATTGAAGGAACAATGTATCCTACCGTCTTTTGGATTAACTACTTCTGGAAGTTTATCGATGTAAGTAGAGAGCAGTTTCTGCACTTCCCTATATTCCAAAATAGTTTCCACAATAGGATGCTTCATTTTCTTTAATATAGGCTCCCCTGTTCCTCTGGGTTGCTTCGGCTCCGGAGGCTCTATCTTCAATACATCATAAAGTAATATTGCTATTTGTGTAGGACTACCTATATTTATAGGATTTTCAAGTTTATTCCTGTCCCCCTGTTTTTTCCTATATGCTGTTAGCTCTTCTTCTAACTCGTCACATTGAAGATAAAATTTTTCTCTCTTCTCTTCCAACAGTTTATGATACTTATCAGATAACTCCTGTGCATAGCCTCCATCAAACCTTATTCCAGTATCTTCCATATCCGCTACAACAGAAATACAAGGCATCTCAATATTGAAAAATACCCAAGACACCCCGTTCATTCCGTTACGGGATTCTGGCTTCTCCGATGGGTCATAATATAAATACTGTTTTTGATATTGATAAAGTTCATATGTAATAATAGCATCGTGTGCCGCATATAAGTACCCTACATTTATAGGAATATGGTCAAAGCCTATGCCCTTGAATAACTCATCAAATGAAAAAGCATCCCCTTTTCCATCCAGTACATATTTTTTATGCAGGGCTTTTAACCCTCCCGAAGGCTCATTTTCATTCATAAGTCGTCCTGCTAAATATCCGTCCCATGTGCAATAGATATCTTTTACATCTAACTGATTGCGGATAACTCGAATATCAAATTTAGCATTAAACATTATAATATCAATTTTAGAGTTCACAACTTCCTGCAATAAAGTTCCCACTTGTTTTTCATCTAACTGGTCCTCAACTCTCATTCCAGTGACATATGAAATATGATTTATAGGAACATAAGCCGCAGGCTCTTCGGGAGTATAAATACATAATCCCACTATCTTATCCAGTATGGGGTCAAGCCCTGTGGTTTCTGTATCTATACTGATAACATGATTATAAATGCACTTTTGAAAATAATCCTGGAGTTGATTTTCATTCTGTATAACGACATAATCATTTGCGTACTGTCCGAGATTCTTTTCAACAGTAGCTTTTATCTCTGAAATTCTTCCCAGTAAACCATTTCCACTTCTAATTACAGTATTTGATTTCTTGATGGATTTTGTCTTGGTAATAAGTTTTGAATCCTGATTTCTTCCAGGTCGTTTCGGAACTTCAAATAAAGCCATATTATCTCCTTATAAGGGAGGCGTCTCGCGAATGTTGCATCTGTTTATATTTCGTTTCAACGCATAAATGCAACGACGCCTCCTAACAGGGCATGGTGGATTCGAACCACCGAATGTAGCAGTCAAAGTGCTATGCCTTACCTCTTGGCGAATGCCCTTTATACATACCCTTGTTATCGCACAAGGTCTTCTCATTCCTTCCCGACTGAAGATAGAAGTGTCATCTAAGCGTCCTGTATTCCCCGTATTGTTTTAATCTGCGTCCAGATTTTAATGGCACAATCGCTCTCATCCAGGATTGAGTCCTAATAAGCCATATCATTTAGAATCTATCCTGTCTATTGGCGGGAGCTCTTCTTCCTGCCGTACGTCTACGAGGAGCTTCCTCCTCTTCGTCCTCCGGCTCTTCACGTCTTCTGCCTCCTCTACGAACAGGGACTTCTTCATCATCTCCGTCCGGAGGGAACTGCCTTTCCTGTAAGAAATATTCCATATCTTCAGCTGTCTTTTCCAAAA